>Ga0065711_1026800_pt1 | contig 59552 bp, 39 predicted proteins | sample Hoacrofraction12_FD_59098 | JGI IMG/M metagenome (GOLD analysis project Ga0065711, IMG submission 59098) | Hoatzin crop microbial communities from Cojedes, Venezuela - Epithelial fraction 12 v2 (version 2) | ecosystem: Host-associated > Birds > Digestive system > Esophagus > Crop | place... | reverse complement strand
AAAACTGCCATGACAATATCCCAGAAGCTGAGAAATCAATTTAATCAGTACACAGTTTAATGTCGTGGCTATCCAACACAAGTCTGCTCTGAAATATCCATTTCCTTGCACAATGCATCCCTGCATGTCTGACTGTCCAGTCAGTTCTTAAATCTAGTTAAAGAGCAGTTGTTGGCTACCACTGACCAATATTGGTTCGCACTGGCCAAATGGATCTTTTTTTCTCTGGTTTGTAATTCTGTTGATGTGACTGACACAGCACAGAGCTGGCTGGAATGTGAATTGCAAGCAAATGCCAGGGTTAGAGTTGCACATTATAATCCTTGTAGAGGTAGTGTAAGCAAACCCTTGTTGGCCTGAGGAACTCTCGTGCTGTTTGATGATGAGTAAGATGTGTTGGGGGGAAGATTGTCTTAATATTCAGACTATCAGATTCCAAGTAGACTTTACTGAAGTGACTTAATGGGAACTCAGATGACTTAATTTGAGTTCAACTGATGTCAAATAAGATTTCCATCTGTCTCCTGTGAAGTGGGTTGGGGTTTTGTGGTTGTTTTTTTTTTTTCCCCCTCACTTCACAGCAGAGCAGCTGTGTTGAGAAAAACCTTAATTGTGTGTGGCTGTTGAGCCCTTCAAAGTTTATAACCTCTTGGAATATAGGCTCTTGGATTCTCAGAATTCTGTGTTTACCTTTTCAGTTAAGGAAATGTATGACTATCAGGGGAGATCTTATCTTCATGTCCCTCAAGACGTTGGAGTTAATCTCCGTTCTACAGTGCCACCTGAGAAGTGCTATCTTCCAAAGAAACAAATCCATGTGTGGTCTGGACATACAAAGGTAGGCAGTCGTGTTTGTGAGCGTGCATTATAAAAACCCACTTCACTTTGTGTCTGAAGCTAGTAACTTCTGTAAAACTGAAGTGTCAGTAGGCACTGGAAGGAGTATTTTCGTCTTTATCACATTATGCATGTAATTGGTTGCATTGCTCACACAAGGTGTTTGCCTGCTCAAATGCAGTTTACTGCACATACTTTTTCATTAACAGAGTGACTTTCTGATGCCCCTTAAAGGGACAAATATTGTTCAGTGACTTCTGTGAGATTTTAAGTTATTTTCTAAACTACCACATGAAAAAGAGTAAGGCTAATTCTAAAAATCCCGGAGAAAACAGTAAAAGTACTTAAAGGCTATTTCATATCAAATTTATGAAAAGTTATATAGGTTTTGTGATTGTGATGCATGACCAGTACAGGATTCCCAAATACAGCTATTACCTTTGATAGGTGTGCCTTGTTAAGAGTTTTCTTTGATGATGCTAGTTAACATTTGAAGTTTCTTCTTGTGCCAGAGCCCATAACTATATACATAATGGTTTCTTAAGCTTATACTCAATTTGCTGCTGGTTTTGTCTCTAATTTTCAGTATTGCTTGAGGGAATAGGCTGTGCTGCAATGGACAGCACCTTAATAATATCTGAAAGATGGAAGAAAGGAGGACACAGGCAACACGCTTAGTTTTTACCCTTTTTTAGTTGAGTCACAACTCTGAACTCTGCTATAATGATTGCTGCATCAAAGAGCTTGTAGCTGCAACTATCATTGCTTTCCAGAATAACATCTCCTCCCCAAAACACTAGTCACTCCTCTGCCTGTTATCCTACTAGAACAGACTGATGCATAAAACAGCTTTTTCCTTCAAACAGGAGATGAATAGCAATATTGATGAGAGAAGCAGAGACATGGGCTGACAAATCTAGAAAAGCTGGGGGATACAAGTACACAATAATAGGGAGGATTAAGCACCCAACTCCAACCAGGGGTGGGAGGAACTGGATGGAACATAAATAGACTAATTGATATGAAACTGAAAGAAGGGGCATCAAACCATGAGTACCTGGTGATTCTTTGGACTTCCTCTGGAAGGAGTACCTGACATACAGATAGATGGGAAGATGCTGTGCCCAGGCAATCTGAATTCAGTGGGTGGAAGCCACTGGTAGCATATGTAAGAAATGGAGCTCGCCAGAAATGTTTTTTGTGGAAAAATTCCTCACCTGCCCCACTTGAAAAGGCTCGTTATACAGAAACAGTCGCCCAAACCCACAATTTGTATTTCTTTGCTGTGTTTACCACAGTAACAGTGTGACTGTTGAAGGAGGGTATATAAGCAGCTGATGAAGTGAGTCAATTTGTTGCCAATAACAATTGTACAAAACGCATCACTGTTCCTCAAATGGAATGTGGGTAGGTTATTTCTTTTCAAGATACAATATCCATATATTTTATGAAGATAAGCTTTAGCTTTTTGCGTAGAAAAGAGGACAAGTGAACTGAGGAAATGCCTAGATGCTCCACTTACTGTAAATTATGTTCTTATTTACAGGGTGTCAGTGCAGTTAGGTTGTTTCCTCTCTCTGGGCATATATTGTTGTCTTGCTCTATGGATTGCAAAATTAAGGTGAGTTATTTTTCTGTTTTCATATTATGCCATCATTGGGTACAGAAAATACATTTTTGAATACTTAAACATTTGGTACTTCTAAATACCTTTTGTCCATGTTACTTTTATTTTTCTCACTTGAATTTTAAATTACAAATTCATTGAAACAAAGGTAGAAGTAATACACAAGACTGTGGGTGTTAGAACAGTGTTAATCATTTAGCAATAGCATTTAGAAGGTCACGATTTCCTCAGGTTATTGCCTTTGTTATTATAATAATTCATTTTCTGTAAAGCCTAGTTTTACAACTAGCAATAGGTTTCTGCTGAAGTGTTTTGCTGAAGCATTTGTGGTTTTGAACTGATCTCATTTTAGTGCACCATATGTCGTATTAGAAAGCTGATGTTTTGTGAGGTTTTTTCTTTGTTTTCACTAGCAAAACCTCAGGGCTTTGAAGTTGGAATATGGTATGAGATTCTTAGTTATTTTAAGGGGGTTTCGCTAACAAGAAGGTGACAGAACATTTTTGTGAATTCCTGGGTAGTTATGATTAGTTGGTAGATGTCATATGTTTGTAACTGATTTCTTAGAAGATGTTGCCATATATGTTTGCACTAAATTTGAGCACCGTTACTATTTAATGATTGACATCTTTTCTCCCCATCCCTTTTTTTCTTCCAAGCTATGGGAAGTATATGGTGATCGACGATGTCTACGAACATTTATTGGTAATAGTCTTTTTTTTAAACTGATGTATATTTAAAACGACTGCATGGAAAGATATGCTTTAGGTTAACTTATTAGTTTATTGTAGAGAGTACTTGTAGGCATCCAGTGCAAATGGTATTCAGTATGATCTGGCAATAAGAATTAAAAAGGTGGAAGTTTTTAGTGAACCTTTGCCATTATTCCAAGCAATTTAATGTTGATGTATAACACCCTACAACCCTTAAGAGAAAACATTAGTGTACTGCAGTCTTCAATACTTTATGCAAGACTCCTTTCCAAAGGCAGAACTGTGAAATTAAATTGCCTGATCTTCATGTTGAGAAGAGCAGCCCTCTGTATTTATTCAGCGAGGGCATCTCATGGTCTGATGATCCCACCTTAAAGAGGTCGTCCCTTGTGTGCTGAGTTTCTAGTGCAAAACGTGGGAATTTTTTTTTTTTTTAGGTTGAAGTGCCATCTTTGTTCATGTAACAGGTGCTTTTTAAAGCAGATAGCCGAGAGAGAGACAAATATAAACTTCTTAGCAGCCTTGAATGCAGAACAAAAGCAGCTGATTCTCCTTTTGAAATGCGAACATTTCTAGAACACCGAGTGAATATACGTTGAGTAACAACAAAGAAGTCTTTTTTCACCTAATATATCTGATGACAGCAGTGTGGCAAAGATGATGGCTCAAAAAAAGTTCTCTCTCAATAGACTGTTCTTTCTGAACAGTTTCACTGTTTTTCTGGAAAGGTCCTTATTATCAACCAGATTCACCTGCTGTTTTGCTGTATTTAAGTTACTGTGCCAACATTTTAACTAAAGAGATCTTCTACAAGTCTGATGCGGTGGTCAGATGAAAGTATTGGGGTTGAGGGGTAGCAAGGTTAACACCAGACGAAAGCATTCTTAATTTTCTGATCTACTATTTCCCATATTTTGTACCTGTTTTCTAATTTTAAATGTTTCTCCTGTGAATGTCTCCTGTAGTGTTTGTCTCTCCTCTTTTTCATGAGATGTTGACATTTATTACAGTGCTTTAAACTTCTCTTGCAGCTCTTAACTGTGACCAGAACTATCTTTGAAGTCAACAGTACTTGAAGTTCTGCTTGTGTATCAATTTATGAATGATGCACAGTAGTTGGTTCTGTGCAATGCTTTTGTTTCCCCAGTGCTTTAGAGGTGTGGAGATTTTGGGGCTTTATTCTCATTGTTCGTTTGGACTTACTTTTTCTTTCTCACTTCAATCACTCTGTACTAGTGCTTATGAAGAACTTCAAGAAGTGATTTCCTTGTTCTCTTTGCATTGTTAAAGACTGGAGCATTTAACACAAGTAATATTTTTCAAAGAAACATTAATTCTAAGCATGAATGGATGAAAGTTTATTATCGCATTTTTTCTATCTCGTAGGACATGGTAAAGCTGTTCGAGACATCTGTTTTAATAATGCTGGGACTCGGTTTCTTAGTGCTGCATATGACCGCTATCTTAAACTCTGGGACACTGAAACAGGTAGGCTTGTATTTGTAAACACTGTTATTTGGCACTATGTTTAATAGTAACTATCAAAATATCAGTCAGATTGTTTCTAATTATCCTTAATATCATCTTGTAGTTCAGTGTTCAGGATGAATGGTCTTTTATTCTGAAATGTTTTGCTGTTATCTGTAATGGTGCAATTGACACTGCCTCTATACCTGTATTTCATATACTTTTTTATTTGAGAAGTTTCATAGTTATTTGTAATGGTAGAACAATTTTCAGGAAAAAGACAAAGTTTTACCAAATCAGTTAATTGCATGTTTAAATTTACAGACATAAAATTGTAAGGAATGTAAAAAATGTAATGAAATCAGACTTCATACCTAAATATGCTTAATTTAGAAGGATTATTTCACTTGATCTTTTGGTTAACCTGAACTTGAAGAGCACTCCAAATAAGAAAAGGGTGGTGGAAATTGAGCTGCTGGTACAGGGAGTGGAGGGTAGATCTGATGCTCTCACAGAACCACTGGAAGATGCTCTGCAACATTCTGCTCCAAATAGTTTCTTAAACGAATAAGATACAGGATAGATTGTGTCAATATTCTGTTAAACATAAGTCTGTTCCTACAACAGGAAGTCTCCGCATTTGAAAAAGACACTAGCTTTCTTGGTTAGCAGTGCCACTAGTCTCATACAGGTGACAGCCAGAAAAGTATAAGTCAAACTCTTCAGTCTTGAGCCTGAACTCGGTTATTTTGACACCTGAAACCCGTATTGAGCTGTCAGATTAAAACAGGCTCCTGTAAGTTGTGGATACCATGTAATCAGGGTGTTTATGGCTGAGGCTATGAGAAGAGGTCACTGGTTTGTTTTGCAGTTGGATTGCTGTTATCCTTTCCTAGGCTTAGGATTGAGGAATTCTTGCCCGAGTTTAAGTCTCTTGTCAAGAAGACCTCTGATCCTAAGGAGGTGATGTTTTGTGAAGACAGTGGTCAGCTTGTGATATTCTGACCAGTCGTGATGTCCTTGACATGTTCTGATGACATACAGGGTACTGAACAGTTACATTGTTTGAAAAGCTGTAGTAAAGGTATGGAACAGTTTGTATGTGTTTATACGGGTGCGTGCATGCAAACATGTGAAAGAAGGTCTAATCAAAGAGCAGGGTAAATTCCACCCTCTAATCTTCTCAAGGGCTTTAAAACAAATATTTTCTGCTGTTAGTAAAGTAAAAGAAAGGTAATGGTTTTTATCAATATCTGCAAAAAACTAGTCAGCCCGTAGAACTTCCAACCTGATGCACTGTGAATGGCTTATCTGTTGCAGGGCAATGTATTTCAAGATTCACAAATAGAAAGGTTCCTTACTGTGTCAAGTTCAATCCTGACGAAGATAAACAAAATCTCTTTGTTGCAGGAATGTCCGATAAGAAAATTGTGCAGGTATGTCTGCTTAATATCTCTTCCTCTAAAAATTCTGATATTTAGTAGAAACCAAGGTCTTATTCTCACTTTTTTATTTGTAGTGGGATATTCGAAGTGGTGAGATTGTGCAGGAATACGATAGGCATTTGGGAGCTGTCAACACCATTGTGTTTGTGGATGAAAATAGAAGGTTTGTGAGTACATCTGATGACAAGAGTTTAAGAGTCTGGGAATGGTAAGTTTAAAATTTTGAATTTTAGAAGAATGTTATGAGCAAACTGGGAAGAGAGTTTATTATTAAAAGTATACGCAGTGCATAGGACCCTAGAGTGTACTGAGTTCTAGCTAGCTGAGGAAGAGCTAGCTTTAAAACCCTATTCTGGCTTAGTGCTCAAGACACTACATAGATTTCCTCTTCCTCCAAAGAAAGCATAAGACAGCCCTGTCAGCCTGAAGCACGCTGCACTCTATTAGTGATCTCTGTTGTCTCTTCAGCCCTTAAGTTAACCTTTTAAAGAAATGTCTGTTCTGTTACATTAGTGTGTGTCGTTTTTGAATGCTTTGATCTTGGGTGTGCATAGTATTATATAATACTTGGCCCATGTGTGAAATAACTAGTTTAGTGTAGGTTCATTTCTAGTCTTGTGGTAGTCTGGCTTTTTTGGCAATTATTGATACCCACAGTATGAATACAATAGGTGACAGAAAAGTAAAAGTCTATCCAAGAAAAACTCCTAAGAAATATAATTTTAAATGGCTTCCAATTTTTAACATATCTGGGGAGAAAACAAATCTCTCCTAGTGGAAATATTTTCCACAAGGTTCTAGGTACTAAGATTTTCAGCTTAGGACTTTTAAGATTTCTCTAGGATTTCAAATTTCTTTTTGAAACAGTCACTCCCATGTCTTTAGCTATCCATTTCCTTTTGCTGTTCGCACATGCAAAGCTGTTGCACAATACAGACGCTAGTTCGACAGCTCTGTGACTAATCCGTTCCTTCCTAGCTTTTTTTTAAAAAAAGAAAAAAAAACAACACTAGACAAGAGACTCTAATCTGTGGTATTTAAATGTTACCCAAGCAGCCAGCAAAACCCTCAGCATGTCTGTGATCGGCTGCTATCATTGCCAGTAGCAGCAGTGGTAATGACCGAAGTCTGGGAGCCCAGGCTTAGGCTAGACATGAAATGCTGTCACCATATGTCACTCCAAGAGAGCCTCTGTTCAGTACTTCGTAATTAGACCCATGTATTTACTGAGCTCCTTAAAGAAAAAATCTTCACAATATCCTATCTGCTAAGGAATGTCTCCTCTCTGGCGTGTGGGAGGTGGATCTCACTTGCACAAACCTGCTGTTTCCTTGAGTTTGGATTGCCCTTGTTTTGTGAGCTGTGTGTTGATGGCTGAAATAAATAGCGAAGTGGGTGGATTTAGTCACCCTGTGGAGAAGAGCAGGAGAGGCAAAAAGGTTCTGGCATGGGAACATCGCAACCTGATTGTTCCAGTAGCAGATTTTTTTTTTCCTTCTGAAGAAGAAAATATGTACTGTGCTTGCTGTACGCTGAAGAAAGAGCTCCCTTGTTCAGATAATAGGGAACTCAACTGTAGGCAATATTGTGTAATACAGTTGTTGGGCATGTTTTTGGTTTTATAAAAAGCAAATGTAATGCTGTCTTCCTAGGCATAACTTGAAACCTTTCTTCACAGCTTGCCATGATACATGTTAATCGGTCTGTAGACATATTTTTGTCATTTCAAGATCCAGATTTTTAACAATGCATTAAAACTAAATTAATGTATTAAGTACAGAAGCTTTTGGAGCTTGAAAACTTCCATAGGAAATTATTTCATGCTGCACCTCAAATCCTTTTTTCCTAAGTTCATAAGGAAGCTTATCTGCAACTTAGGGTGATTTGGTTGCTGTACCTTTTGGCACGTTTCTTCATATGTTCTTCAGCACAATATTTCTTCAGTATCCTACAGAAACAAAGCAGAAGTAATTTTGACCTGAGTATGGCCTTAAAAGCCAGCAATTAAAGCTGGTCTAATTGCTTAGTTTCATTTGTCTAGAGGAATTTTGTAGTATGTTTTGTAAACACTTTGACTTGGCCAGAGCTGGTAATGGGATGCTATGTCGAACTTCATCACAGTGAAGTTCTCCCATGAGAATTTAAATCTCTGTTCCCCAGGAGTTCATCCTGTGCATGGATTTCACTGTGCTGTACAGTGATTTGCAGTTGGTTGGTTGCTGAAGGTTCAGACTGCAAGTATAGCACAGACTCTTGTAGATTAAATGATTTCTTTAGGATTCTTAATGGGAGTACTTTAAAACTTGTCTGCTTCTGCATTTTGCATGATTGTATCATTACAGCAGTGATACTGAAGCTGGCGTGGGTATCTTATTCTGTGTTCTTTCTTCTAGTAATGCAAAATGTTATTTTGTCTTTGTCTCCTTCATATGCATCTGATCCTACTTGGATGAACAGTGAAATGATTTGGGCGATTGACCTTGGAGGCTTTTATTTCCTTTTACCTTAAAGTCAGCTAGCAAAGCAAGAACAGTACAGTAGTAGCTTAGTTATTATCCTGGCAGGCTTAGGAGGCTTGTCATCTCTGTAAAGCTGCACTCCTCCTCAGGAGGCCTTTCTCACTCCATTATTCCTGGTAAAGGTACCGTGGTCTCCTGAGGGAGCTCTCTGTGGTGTGCAGATCCCAAAATTGGGTTGGGTTGGGTTTGGTGGTATGGGGTGTTTTGTTTTTTTTTCCTCTTCTTTCTTTAAAAAGATTGTTTCTTTCTGCTGCTTGGGGAAGAAGTTGTCTTAGAACCCCAGAGTATCATGTTTCTAAATTTTGTCTGGCATATACTACTTTTCATATTTAAAACTTTTCAGCCTTTGAAATGCTATGAAGTGGGGAAAGGACATGAAGATCTTTAAATTTAAAAATTTCAGCAAACAATATATCACATGAGTTTTGAGGTCAGGCAACCATGACAGGATCTATCTTGTTTTTTGTGGTTTTTTTTAAAGGAGTAGGCTGATATTGCTTATTTAGCAATTTGACTGGAAGCAAACGTGAAACATAAAGGTATCTCTTTATTCTGCCTAATAGTTTAATGCAGGGTATCCTGCAGCTGTCTTAAGCGTGTCTGGTAGGTTTCAACATAAAGCAGAGCTCTCTTGAATAAATTGCACTAGATGAGCCTACCTTCATTTCTGAAGGAGAGAAGGCAGACCAACCTGTGCTGCGTTTAAATTTCTCGCCGCAGTACAATTCGGCATTGCAGATGCATCTTCTGTGATGAGACTTTTTAACGGGGCTTCCAATGGGATTGCTTTTACCTGGCATTGAGGACTCCAGATGACTGGTGGGCTGGGGGGGTGTCGGATACTGGGAGTCGATTGGGATCTGGCCTTACTGCAGCGATGACTTCATGTCCTGCTGCCAGTGGGGTTTGAAGCTGTTTGGGTATTGATGCAAAAGGGTGGGCTGGGGCACGAGGGGCTGCTCTTCCTGCGCTGTCATGTTGGTCAGGCTTTTTGTTAATCCTTTACAGATTTACTGTCCAGCAGCAGTCATAGGTCTGCCTGTTTGGAAGCCAGTTATCCCTGTACGTGCTCTTATCCACAGAGTGTATTAATTGGGTTGCCCTTCTTATGCAGAGGGGTAAATGATTTTAACATTTGACTCAAAGGAGCTGTTTGCGTTGCTTCCTGACAACAGAGCAGCTTCTCATCGTGCTGCCCATGTGCACCATGCTTAACACAAAATGATGGGAAATAACTTACTCCACAATAAAATTAAATTGTAATTACCTTGCTAAGGTTGACCGTATGCCCATCCAGTAAGGCTCGGTCAGCGAGTACAAGGCAGCCACCCACACTCTCTGCTCTGGTAGTGTCCCAGCAGCCCTTCTACTGGGTGAATTAGACAATGAAGTCATAACCATCCCCTTTGTATTAATTAATGTTGCTACAGAACATTTTGCATGTGTTTTCTGCTGAATACATTAATCAAATCTATTTTCTGCTGGAGATTTCTTTTGCTTAATGCGAAAGACACCTGCATGCCTTCCCTTTTTACCAGCCTTTTAGTGGAGAGTATGAGGAATACTATGAATATGCACGGCCCATTAGTAATTCAATTTATATATTCAAAACCAAATGACAGCTCTGCTGAGTAAGGATTAGACTGTATTTGTTTTTTCCCTAGGTCCAAATGCCTTTGTACAGGACAGTGCATGTTCTTAACATATGCTGGCACAGTCCTGTGTGGAATTGAGACCAAGGAATTCATGGTTCAGTTCAGCTGGGAACATTTGGAATTGGTTGGCATTCCATTTGGGGAGAGCAGGAGGACAAGGGCATTGTCACAGGGACAAGAGAGAGAGATTCCTGTTTTCTTTCCCTTTAAAAGAGAAGACAGAAATACTCTAGTTAAAACAAAAGTCAGTAAGACATTCCAGTAAGACACATGCATTTATCAGTCTATTCTTCCTACCTATGTAACAATTTTGTAAGAGCTGCAGTTAAACTGGAGGCAATAGAGTATCTTTGTGTTAGTTTTATTCGTAAGAATTGGAATTATGATTCTGCTTTAGACTCTGGGTCATTTGATTGGGGTAAATTTGCTCTATCAGGTTATCCTGTAGATGGCTCCACTGCTGGAGCTCTCTACATGGACGTTCATAATATTTTTGAGCTTTTGCCCGTTCTTCCTTTGGACACCACCACATGCTCTCCATGGCTGAGTAAATCAGCTGACTGGAGGCAGCCCTTTGGAACATCTCCATGTCTTCGTAAAACACATACTTCTTCCTTTTGCAGGGACATTCCTGTAGACTTCAAGTACATAGCTGAGCCAAGTATGCATTCGATGCCAGCCGTGACTTTGTCTCCAAATGGTAGGTTAACACTTTACTGCCTTCTTAAGCCTAGCTTACCTAGCCATGCTGTACTGATTATACCTCTGTAATGTTGCATCCCCCTGCCACCCCACACTACCCCTGAAATCAGTGTATGCATTTATTCCAAGGCTGGGCTGGATCTGGTTTTGATTTAAAAGTCTTAAGAAGAACAAGTGTGTCAAAATGAGGGGTTATATCAGGATAACTGTATTAATTTAAGTCTACACGTTCATCCAGACAGGGCAAAAGGACTCTTTTCTTTTCATAGAGCTACAATGTGCTCTTTGCTGTATTTAAAGTATTAAGAGAAACAATGGTGGGAACTGACGGTGGCTGCAAAATACTAAGCAAGTTCAGCAGTCCTTGTGGTGCCACTGTTAAAGCAGAGACTGATGGTGTGCATGATCCTGTTACTGCTGTTCCTTTCTGTTCTGCATAAACCCTAAATAACTTGCATAAGAGAAATCCCAAATTATCTCAGTGTTTCTGTATGTTAGTGTTTCACTGGTGTTTATGTTATTCAATTAGAATCAAGCTAGGAGGATGAAGGTTTAGTGCCTCCAGTAATTGGTGAAAATCCTTCCAACAGGTCAAAATCTCTGTTATCTGTTTTGGCCAAAATTAAATACCTTTAGTGTCAACATTATTAAAGTGTTGCCAGATTTACAGTTAACAGTCACAGTATGCTGAGTACTGGCTGATCACCTTGTTGCACAGCCAATGTTTGCAGCCAGGTATCAGCACCAAATTGTACTTGCTTTGCAGCGCAAATATTTTATTCTTAACAATAGAAGTGGGGTTCTGATATAAAAGGAAGGTTCTGGAGAAAGAGATAGCCACTTTTGAAAATGTTAGCTTCCCAAGCTGGCCTGTTTCAACCTCTGTTTCTGAAATTGCACAACTTGCTCTATTCTGATCCAGTTTTTCAGTTCATCTCGTTCTTCCATGTTGAAATACTGTATTTCTCTTTTTTCCAGTTCTGGCTGGCCAGCATTTGAGTATTTGATTTCTGAGATGAGACAGTAAATGATGCTAGGGATGAAGTAGAGTCATCTTTTCAGCTCAAGACATGACCTGTCATATTAACTAACATTATCTTGACCTACAGTAGTGCAATATCACACAAAACAAGTTCTTTTGGAATAGTTACACTACAGATTGTGCCAGACAGGTCATGCCTCTTTTTGGAGTTAAATGAGTCCTTTAAAGAAAAGTGAATGGAAAATTTTACAGACGTGGAACTTTTCTGCTTAGGGACACTGATTTATGAATCTCATCAATTAATATTTTCTTCCTGAGTGATGCCCAAAACAGACCTTTTAAAAAGTAGCAGAGGAGAATAACATGCTTGGGGTGCACACTTGATTTGTTTCTTTGAGAAGCTGAAGAAAATTCTCAAATTCCAAGCCAGTAGCTGGAAGTGCAATCAGATTTACAGTCAAGTCAGCACATTTTGTTACTGCTGTTTGCGTAAAACACCGTAAAGGCAGTGACTATATGCAGAGTTCAGGACAGAAGTCTCTGTTCTATGGTGTTCTGTAGGGCATCATCTTCACTGGATTCTCAGGCAGGAGTTAATGCACTGCCAAGAGGAAAAATGAGATAGAGTTGAGATTAGAAAAGTCCATGTTGTTTTCTTTCACTAAAACATCTTTATTAAATTGTATTCCATTAGGGTAGGGAATACTAAATATTTGCAAAAATATTTATACCACCTTTGTTTATTGCATTTGTAGGGAAATGGTTGGCTTGCCAGTCGATGGATAACCAAATTCTGATTTTTGGAGCTCAGAACAGATTCAGATTAAACAAAAAGAAAATTTTCAAAGGTCACATGGTGGCTGGCTACGCCTGTCAAGTGGATTTTTCACCTGACATGAGGTAAGTTTTTGTGGGAAAGAGCTTCCTCTCAAATCTTGGTGGCACATACACTAGGTTTCCTTTTGGATCTTCTGCAACATTCGTTGATGCACAGCCATCTTACTAACTCGGCATCACAGAGTTCTCTAGCCAAGCAGCAGAATGGAAAGTTTGCTCTTGTGTTATGATGGTATGGCCTGAGTTATACTCAGTGGTTGCTCTGAGCAACACTTAAAAACAGTCCACGTAGTCCAGATTCCTCATTCTGCAGAGACGATCCACGTTGCTGTTAAACCATCCAGAGACTGCCCTTGTTTTGCCCAGCCCTGGTGCAGCACCGGAGGCTTCCACTTCTGCCTCGCAGCTGGCTCTTTTTGCGCGTGCTTGCCAGCAGTCTCCCCAGAAACCTTCAGGCTCCCTTCCCGCACTATGCGCTTGTCCAGAACACCGGGGATTCCAACGTGCCCAGTTTCCCCAGTTTGCAGGTCTGGTGTGGGTATCCCCATGTATTGTTTGGAGAACAATCTTCTTCGTCCTTTTTCATCCTGTTTGCTCAGTAATATGCCAATACATTTACCACTGTATATACATAAGAGATTCATTACTATAAAAACTGGAGAATAACCTCAGCAAAACTGGAGGAAAAGGTGGAGAGAAGTGTCTATATAAATTCTCGAGAAACTTCTGGCAGTTTCTCTTTTGCTGATGTGTTCTTTTTAGTTCCAGTAACACAGTGTACGGTATAATCGCATTGCTTAGCACATTTACCTCCCAGCTGATGAATCGCCTTCTGCAGGACTTGTGCGCTTTAGAGCATGGCGTGAATGCTAATTCCCTGGTAGGTGTGTTTGCAGGCTGTCAGACAGGAGGCTCGCTGGGTGAAGCTCTTTTCCATTGCACAGTGTAAAAGCGTTATAATGCAAGCAGTCTTCACACATGATACAGCTTCTGTTTTAATCCTGTTAATATAGCTATGTGATATCTGGAGATGCAGATGGAAAACTTAACATCTGGGACTGGAAGACAACAAAACTCTACAGCAGATTAAAAGCACATGACAAAGTCTGTATCGGTGCAGTGTGGCATCCACACGAAACATCTAAAGTCATTACATGCGGCTGGGATGGTCTTATTAAACTATGGGACTAGAGGGGAAGCTACGAAGATCTAAAGATGCAAGTCCTGCACACGTCTGAGATTAGAGCGGGGTCTGCTGTAAGGATGGGTAGGCGTCTGTAATACTGCAGTGCGGAGCTAGCTGTGTGTATGCACTAAAGAATGGGAAGTCTTCAGAAGACACAGCTGAAAGGATGTAGTTCGAAATGCAACCTCTGAGTGTGAGAAGCGGAGGTCATCTGAAGCATGCAGAATCAAGTGTTAGTTTGTCATGCCACTTTTTGTGCAAAATGCTCTTGTAAAATAAAATAATTTTAAGAAAAACTATTTTTGTGGTTCTGGCTGTCAGAGATGTCGGGAGTTAAAGGAGAAGACCAGCAATTGTGTATTTCTCTTCCTAAGAAGAAATCTTTGATATCTACTGCAACAGAGCTGGAAAAGATGCATTTGTTTACCTGGTTTTGGGTGGTATTTTGTTGTCCCCAAAATACTTCTGCCTTTATAGAACACAAACCCACTTGCTAATATCTGTTAATTCACAGTAGAAATGAAGAACTAATTGAAGCTAGCAGTCATCAGGTAAACTGTATCAGCTGAAGACTGTATTCATACACTCTTGGTTTCTGTCTGTATTTAACAATAGCATCATGCAGTGTCAAGATTTTGCTTGTAATGGTTGTGTGTTGTGTTGTTTTTCCTCTTCCCGTGCGCTGTTATGCCCCAGTAAGCATGGCGTCAAAAAAAAAAAGTGAACGTTTCTCGTTCAGTTTGGAATACGTTGTATTATAAGCCCCATAAAGTTTTTGACAATTTAATGTATATACATGTCACACTTTTTCTCTTTAAAGAACTTATTTTTAATAAATCTTTTTATAAAAAGTCTGCTTATCTTCATTCAAGTTTTCTGTCTAGCAATGTCCATATAAAATATTTCTTACCATTTTGTATTTTAATTTGCAGTCGTACCAGCATTCAGATAAACTCAGTCTCTTGCTTCCAAATGTGAATAGTTTTCTATGAACGGTGCAAGAGAAAAAAATCCTTCCAGCTCCCCCCCCACTCCCTTTTTGAGCACATAATGGAAATAAAAATGTGTAACGAATTTATCCCATTGATCAGTCTTTAATTACAGTTTTGGATTGCACTATATTGTTTACTATAAACCCAATCACTGCACATCAATTATAAACAACAACAAAGGAGTAATTGCCTTAATTGACAGCAAGATAGAAGAAAAGGCACTTACGTAGACGAGATGCAAAGAATCTCAAATTGTGCAGATGGAAGGCAGTGGGTTAGTGGTTTTGTGGTTTTTTTGTTGGCTTGGGGCTTGGTTTTGGTGTTTCGTTTTTTGGGGTTTTTTTAATTTCCTATTGTGGAAAGATTGTTTAACAAGACAACTCTGTTCTTTCAAAGAGTGCTTGCTGAAGTCTGGCCCTTGTGAGTGAACACGGAGCTTACGCATTTTTAGACCAACTCTCTAAAGCCGAGCTTCAGAGTCTTTCCACTGTCCGGTTGTGCTGTCGCGTAACTGCACCAAGTTTACGTGTGTCTGTTCGCTTTCCCATCTCGGCAGCCTCGTGTGCCTTCACTTTACAGCCTGCTTTCGCAGGCCGATGGTAACTGGGTATTGCCTAACCTCACGCCCGTGCGAGTCCTGAGGTAGAAATGGTGGAGCCTGGAGCGAGAGCGTGCCCAGGGGACCGTCCCCTCTGAGGGAGGGAAGAGGCTCTTCGCGTTTCTGGGCTCTCTGGGGTGCGGGTGGGAGGGGGCTGCTGCTACGTCGCCCAGGGTGAAGTTCCAGCGTGGTTCTTCTCGCAGGGAAGACTCGGCTCCCAGGCTGGGAGTTGAGCTCTGGCATTCGCTGCGTCCTGGGTGCCGCCGGGAGAAAGGGGGCTGAAACCATTTAGAACGGTTTTCGTCCTTCAAATACGTGTCCTAAGTGGATGTGTGACTGCGCGACCTGACCATCAACAGCTCATAAGTACAGGGAATTGGGGAGCAGAGGGGGAGCACGGCAGATACGAGAACTTCTCACAGAAATGTGTGTTAGCTTCCACCTCGGAAACACCTTTCCCAAATGCTTAAAAGCCTTGAAATCAGAATACACAAAATTATTGGCTTTGTAGTTGGTACCGTGTTCTTCCATGTGTCACCTACCAGGCACAACTTTATATATGTATAGAGAGAGAGAGAGTATATACAAAGTATAAAGATAAGTGTATAAACTCTTGTAGTAATGTACTGCGTGTTGTCTTTGGAGAAGAATAAAATCAGAAATCTTGACTCAGTTCTGCTGCAGTTGATGAATTGGGATTAGACGTTTGCGATAAACCCGGAATCAAAATTCCCCTAGGAACTTTCGGATAAAGTCCTTTGTCCCTCGCTGTTGGTCGCCCTGTTAATCTTTTGTGGAATTTCTCACGTCTGCGTGGAAGCCTGCGGGGGGGATTCTTATGAGGGTCATTCCCTCCTGTCGCCTCGAGAGCTGCAAACTCCAAAGCTCCCGTTGTCAGCGGGCTTGCTGTGCGTGGGGACAGACGGCGTGTCTCTGCGGCGCGAGTCTGGACGCGTCTTTCCAGCCCCCACCTGGGAAAAGGTTTCCTGCTGGGCTAATTAACTCGAATCGTGCCCTTCTCTTATCTTCCCAATTTCACGTGTCGCCAGAAATTGGTCTGTTACAAATGTTGGTCAGAACAAGTCTAGACTGAGCCCCTGAGGCTGAACTTGGCCTGTGAGCAGACAGAGCCAGGGAAAAGGCAGCACTGGGAGGAAATTCGAGTCCCCCCGATTTATTCTCCTCTGACACTATGCGGAGGATGCAACAAAGTGATCCAAGCCGAAAGGAGCTTCTTGGGAGGGCTGAGGCAAGCGTGTCGCACTGCCGGGAAGGAATTCGTGCAAGCTGTAGTGCAAGGCTGCTGTCACAGCATTGTAATTTTGTTCACCTTGATCATGCATCTGTAGCTCTCAGAAATGATGTGCCAATATGTTGCCACTTTTATTAATACCAGTTACTTTCACAGTGGAAGCTTTGCAGGTAAGTGAACTATCTCCATCATTCTTGGAGTTCTGCCTGGGAAACTTGATCGTTCCTTTGGCCTTGTGCCATCTTTTTCTTGGACTATTTTCGTATGCGAGAGGGGGAAATATCCCACATACCCTCGTGCAGCTTGCTGGTGAGAAGACTTGTCTTTCTTGAAGCAGATGGTCCTGGCATCTGTCTTGCGCAGAGTTTATAACTGTCCCCAGTTAGAAGGGGCTGCGCAGGCTTTGCCCTCATTACGAGGAACAAATCTCTAAATCACTGTACATCCAGAAGAGTCCAAGACTGTCTTGTAAAAAAGCTAATTTTTAGCAACAGGCAGATGTTCAATATACCATTCAAGACTCTGGTCTTCAAAGGCTGATCTGAGCAGTGAGCGTTGCAGCTCTGACAGCCCGGTAACACGGCGTGCTTTGCTGCTTTCTGCCAGCTGGTCATTGCAAACTCCTGCTCCCGGTTGCTAGGAAGACGCCATATGACAGGGAGCCTGGTCGGGGGGGAACACGCGGAGAGCGGAGGAGGGAGGGGAGCTGTTCTTGGGAGGCTTTGAACAGTGGAACCTACACACCAGAAAAAGCAGTTGCCAGGGAGGTTGCTCCTCTGCAGACGACTTGAGGGCTTGCTGCTGTAGGTTGACTTCGCTAGCATACATTCAACATTTAAGTCTCGTATCTTGCAGTAAAATATGTCTGTCAGGCTTGCTGATTAAAAAAAAAAAACCAACCAGATAGACCACGGCTGTCTTGCAGCGCTCAGAGAAAACTGCTCGCAGCAGGGTTGTGTTTACAAATGCTCCTTGCAGAGTTTAAAGCTTGTAGAAATGAGTTGCGGTGACTTTCCACGGGGCGTGGACCTCTACATCCGCCAGGTACTCTGGGAGTTTACCTCAGACCTGTTTGTTATCTTGTTGTATGGCAGAACATTTAAAATGTGTTAAATGCTAAAGCACGGAGGCTTTCTGAGTCTCCTTTTTACCTGCGGCGCGCCATGCCACGGGAGACTGCTGAAACGAAACATCACTGCCGATGCATTGGGTTTGTCGTTTGGAATGAGAGGTTCTCATCAGGCCTTGGGGTTTTTTGGTTGGTCTGAAAGATGCCAAGGCTCGCTGAGTCTGCTTGCCTTCTGATTTGGAAAGGAAGACACCACCACAAATCCTCCAGGGAGTCATTTCATTAATAGCAATTTTATGGATCTTGAAGACCACCGACAGTTACCCAGACATGGTTCTGGGAGCTGCAAGCCTGTCCAGTTCTCCCAGTGTAATTAGTTGGTGTGTTGCTCTTAACTCCCGACTTCAGTCGTGGAGTAAGGCTTTTTGTTCAGTGGAGTTCAAACTCTTGCAAAGCAACATTTATAAAAAATGCCCCGTGCTAGCAGAGCTGTAACAATTTAACTTCCTACCTTTGCTTGCACCAGGCTGTTTTTGCCACTCAGGTACAACTGCTCGCCCATGCTAGCTGGTTTTATTTTGCTTCCACATCCTTATATTCCTTCAGCTCCTCTGTATATAGTCTGTAAAACATAATCTCTTCTAATATTCCTTGCTCAGGAGAGGAAGAAGGAAATCAGACTCCAAATTAAGTCAGTTGTCAGGCCAGACAGCTACAGGAAAAAGAACTAAGCTCCATTCCCTGGAGTTTTCAAACCATGTTGAGTTTGGTCAGAACAGCTTCTCTGCAGGAAGCTCCTCCCTGGTGCTGACCCTACGGGAGTACATTGGGGCAGGGAGGTGAGTTACAATCATAGAATCATAGCATCATTAAGGTTGGAAAAGACTTCTAAGATCATGAAGTCCAACCATCAACCCAACACCACCATGCCTGCTAAACCATGCTCTGAAGTGCCACATCTACATGTTTTTTGAACGTCTTCAGGGATGGGGACTCCACCACCTCCCTGGGCAGCCTGTTCCAATGCCTGAACACTCTTTCAGTACAGAAATTTTTCCTAATATCCAATCTAAACCTCACCAGCACAATTCAAGGCCCTTGGTTTTGTTTGCTTTTTGTCATAATTCCCCCAATATTAAAAAGGTGAAATAACATTATGGAGTAATATTTCTTCCGATGCTGAGTTCTCCTACGTCTTGGAGCAGTTTTCCTTCCCTTCACAAAGAAGAAGAAGTCAGAAGGCATTTGAGGGCCTCACCTGCTTGGCAAGTCGGTTTGGGAGGTCAGCGCAGGGTTTGACGAGTTCCCAGCCCCTGCGTCATGGCTGCTCCAGGCTGGAGGCAGCAGAGACGCGGGTGCTGCCAGGGCAGGGCGGCTGCGGCTGCGGCGTGCGAGGTCTGATGCCGGCCAGCCGTCCCCACCTCCCCGCGAGGGCGGTGGCTCCGCTGCAGGTATCTGGGGGTGGATGCAAGGGTGGGGTTCACATAATTTGGGTTTGATTCAGAAACGGAATTTCAAATACAGGGAGGGAAATAGCAGCTGAGGCACAGGAGCGTTGTAATCGCTTGCCGAAGTCTTGTGCCGTGCACAGTACTGAATTTCTTTTGGGAAATTGCTGAAAAAGAAGTGTGTGTGGGGATAATCCCCCAACAGGGGCAGGGGCCCTGCACTGGTATTCACATCTGAGTCATCGTTTCTAGGCAGCGCAAAGCAGGGTCCTGTTTTCTCCTTGTGTAAGCTCCTGCCCACCGGGATGAGGGATGCGGCACGGGCTGTCTCTGCAACGGGCTCTCTCTGAACCAGCTGGAACACTGCACAACAAGGGGGTCAAACTACACCGTGAACAGGGACTTCCATTTTAGGGAAGAGACCCATGCATTATCACCAGGCTTGCTCTGCAGATGCTGCCCCTGAAAGCCAGTGGAGCGGGACAAGTGTAAATGTAAATATGTCTCTGAATGTAGGACAGCTCTGAACTTCCACCAGCACTAAGCCAGGTCTCTACTGACCGCAATTAAACGTCACATTGTGTTAACAAGCAGGAAGAAATCAAGAGTGATTTCCTACTGAATAACCCTGAGGAGCCTTTCAAGGGCAAGGGAGCAGCTAATGAAGCTCATGAAATCAAAGTTTTTGAATGAACCAGATGGTCTCAGCTGTTGAATAATTCACCAGAGAGAATGAGTGCTATTACTTCAGGTGTGCTGCCGGGTGATACGTCTTCTCGGCAGCTGCCAAGGAAGGCCAGACATATGTTCCCTTTACGCTTTCTTTGATCTTTCACAGCTGAGAGGCACTTGTGAAGAACAACGCGAGTGCCCGATGGGATCAAAGCCTGGGGCCAGAAGAGCATGTGATAAACATCAGGTTTTGGAGTGAGGGCAGGAGGTCAGACCTGTCTTTGGTCAAATTTTGGAGCCTCTGAGGAAGCTAGTGTGGCATTCAGAAAGGGACTGGTTCCCCTGGAGAAGGGTGTTAGTGTCCTAGCACGTCGCCCTCTGTGCGGCCGTGGGCTCTCTGCAGAAAGCCCGTGTCGCGGTATTAACCGTGGTAGCTTGGGGGATTCAAACCTGTCGCTGCTCTTCATCTTTACCAGGTCACAGGCAACACAAAGGTCCATTTAGACCCGGCTGAAAGATCTCCCGGTGGAGGTGTCAAACTAACGCCGTAACGACTCCACTTCGGGAAGGAAACCTGGTCATTCTGTCCTCGTTAGCTGGGGCTGGCTCTGCCGTGGCCACCATGAATGACCTGAGGTGTGGGCAGTAGGGGGGCTCCTGGGCTGGGTGTCACATGGCGCTGGGCTGGCTGCCCGCAAGAGCCAACGCGGGCGCCTGCAGGGAGCACGGGGGGATGCCCAAGGCTCCTGGGGACTGAGGGCCAGAAGCCCCGGGGGAGAGCAGAGCTGAGCGATACCCGTAACGGTGACACAGAGCAGATCCGGGGTCGCAGAAGGTGCCAGTAGCAGCTGGTAGATGGCAGGGTACAGCCGCACGGCTTAGGAAGGAGCGTGCCGCTGGAAGGTCGGCCCGGAGGCGTGCGTTGGCCAGCTGCCGCCTGGGGACATGGGATGATTTGGCCCGGACACCTTCCTCTGCCGCTCCGGGCGGGAGGAGTTTGAAGGACGAGTCTCACTTTCTTCCTCAGATGCTGCCGAGGGCAGGGCCCCGCAGCGGCCCTTTCTCAGACCAAGCAGCAGGGAATAAAGGCTTCACTGCCCTGCCTGCAGGAGACTCTGGACGCTGCTCAGACTGCGCAGGCAGGAATACTTCAGCAATGCCAGGACAGGCCAGGAGCCCTTTCTTCCTGCCTGGGCATGGCCACCAGTCTCCAGGCTGCAGCTAAAATGGGAGAATGCACAGACCACGCTGGTTTTAACGGGGCACTTGAAGAAGGGAGCAGCTGCCACAGTTTCTGTGCAGGTCTGGTCTGCGAAGAGACGTGGAGTGCAACGCTGGCACGTGGTTACCGCAGGGCTCACTGCAGGGGGATCATCTCAACAAGCTCCTCACTGGCTCCGTGGCCTCTCCAACAGCTCCTCCAGAGCTGCTCCTGGGCATTGCAGTGCTCCCGGCAAGGAGCCATCCCACAGGAGCATGGCAGGCTCCGACGTGGGTGCCAAATCTGGGCGGATGTCCCAAGAGCCAGCACGTAGCAGCCAACCTACGGGGGGGTGGCTGGTGGATCTTCAGCTCTGGCTGAAGCAGCTCAAGCCCATGGATGCCAGCAGTCCTGGATCCCTGCCCCCGTCTCTCGGCACTGTCCCTGACAGGCTGGAGACACCGGCTGAGCAGGGTGCCTGGCCGGGGTGGACGCACACTCACCCACCCAGCGTCCCTCAGCCCAGCCCAGCCACAGCAGCAGAGTCAGCCGGCACCGGCTTCTCGTTAGGAGATGGGAACTGAATTCATCTGAGGGGCTCTCCTTCAGGTGAAAGGGAGCGCTGAAGAGAAGGGGTGAGGGCACAAAGGCAAGAGACCTCAGAAAGGAAGGCTGCAGCTCTGCCTGAAGAGCTGCTAAGTCGAAAGGCAAAGACACGGTGCGTAAAATAGGAGCTGTTCGTTTTCTCCCGTAATATCACGTAGCTGCCTCCAGAATGATAAACGGCTTTTATCTGTCCTGCATCCGAGATAAGGTCTCCTTAAAAATTACCATATTTATTGGAATCTTTTCTTGCAGAAGATGTATTTGGTACAGCTGGAATTGTTCCTGACACCACAGGGCAACCCTGAGCAAGAGATTAGCTGAGGGTTTACTGAACTCTTCAGCGAAGAAGAACCAGGAGGGACCTCCCCTCCGTTTCTGTGATTTACATGCACGTCACCATTTTTCCTTCGGGCAATAAATGATGGAAGATGTGCATCCCTTTGGAACTTTAACATCTGAAAGAAATTGTGTGTAATTTGTTTTTTAACTTCTATCTACTGCTTTCTTAAACAAATGATAAGAAGCTACTAGGCTAGTCACTCTAAGACTAATCAGGAGCAAAAACCTGTGCAGTGCTAGAGCCCATGTTTTTATGCTTTATTAATAATCCAGGACTCACAGCTGGGCTTTTGCCACCCTATTATTTGAAAAACGGGCGTTGAGCCATTCTGCGGTGCAGCAGGCGTGATCGTTCCAACAAGCTAGACACTGGCTTAGAAAATCCTGGCACCCTCTCACATTTTAAGGAGTCTCCTCATGGCTCTGCATCGTTAAACCACCTCGGTACTTAATGTAGGAGGGTTAGCAGCAAGCATGGCTGTCCCAGGAAAGGCATTTCCTGCCCATCTGCAGAGGCTGCGGTTCCTTTAGGTCGTGTATTACCTGGCTTAGGGACGGCAGTACGTAGCTTGGCCCCGCGCGAAGCGCTTTGCCCAAGACCTTTAACACAGGGAATCCAACATCTTGAGCGCCGGGGAGCCCAGGACATGGGGGGCCCCCACAGCACCCTGCTCCGGGTGATGGCCAAGCCCCTCACCCCCCGGTCCAGGTGGGGTGTGCAGGAGCAGAAACAGAAGCTACATTTATAGAATCACAGACTACCTCAAGTTGGAAGGGACCCGTAAGGACCATCAAGTCCAACTCCCTGCTCCCCGCAGGACCACCTAACACTAAACCATACGACTAAGAGTGTTGTCCGGCTGCTCTTTGAACTCTGGCAGGCTCGGTGCCATGACCACTTTCCTGGGGAGCCCGCCCCAGGGACCAACCACCCTCTCGGTGAGCCACCCTCTGGCACTTGCTCTTGTTGAATTACACCAGCAAACAGAAGGGTGCCAGGAGGGACTCCCCAGCCTTGAGGCAAACTGGCAAAGACGGCCTGGCCACGTCGGTTTACTGAACTCTTTCAGCTTCCCAAACAAGGTGGCTGCGTCCAAGCTGTCCTTGGCTCGGGCGAACTCCCGAGCTGCGCCCAGGAATCGTCTGGGAGAGCCCCAGGTTGTGCCAGGGATCTTATTAATTAACCACATGATGGCCATTCCCAGAGCCTGTGCGCGCCGCCTGCCACTGCCTCATTTACCAGCTCGGGCACAGCTGGGCTCACCACCCGGTCAGTAGTCCTGGTCCGGCTGCACCGTCCTCTTTCTTCCCCAGACGAGGTGTTTGATGTGCAGAAGCCCACGTTAAGGTCTCTTAGAATTAAGCTCCACTTCAGAAAAAATCCAAGTGTAGCTAAAGAAGTGGATGGATTCGTTTTTAAAAGGAAGACCAAGTGGGGAGGCAGTAAATCAGAGACTCTGCATAACACGAGGCGCCGTCGGCGTGACAGCAAGGCAGTAGATTGAAAACCAGCGTGTGTCTGTTAAAAGAGAAAGGCTCTGACATTTAGCCACAAGTTAAAATTTCAAATGTGATTTGGAAGACGCGAGGGCACAGAGCTGGCTTTCTCTGAAGAGATTAAAATCCACCCCCATTTCCACCAGCCTACTCCTTCACCAGCGAGGCAGGGAGAGGATTTTATTTTCTTCTGCCTCCCCCACAGCAGCCCGAGGTGCGGGGCCTCCTCCGTGGCCGACGCGGATGCGCAAAGCCAGGCTGCTGGCAGCAGCGTCGGGCCCCACGCCGGGCTCTGTGGGTCCGGGCAGGAGGAACACGCCGCTCCCCACAGCCCCTCAGCAAGGGTGGTGAGAGGAAGGTTGTCACCCCAGCAGGGTCACCTGCCTCTTCTGGGGGAGCTGAGCTGATGGGGTGAAGCAGTTTCTGCTGGGATGAGTGGTCCCTGCCCACCCCGGGGCAGCAGGAGCCCTCAGGGACGGGTGAGAGGAGGAAAGCAGCTGCCTCGCTCGCGGCGAAGCCTGGGGAAGGTGAGGGGAATGGCGAGGCGAAGCGGTGCCTCGGGGAGAAAGCTGGCTCGCCTGGCTGGAAGGAGGTTGGCAGGGACCTTTAAAGGTCATCTAGTCCAACCCCAGAAACCAAAGGCAGTTACAAAGGCCACGTATCAAAGAAGACATGGAAGTGGTGTCAACTTGTATTTCAATGCAAAGTTTAATGTCAAAATGCTTTTTAAAAGAAGAAAAAACCCAACCTGCTGTCAATTTTTTAGCTCTCCCCGTTCCTTAGCTGCCCGGTGAAGGGCCAAGGCTGGTTCCCGGGAGCGCCCGGCAGTGTGCAGAGCCGCAGCACGCCGGCTGCCTGTGCCACCCCCGCAGCCAGCGTCGGTGCAGACCCCGCCGGTGCCTGCTGACGGCAGGGAGAGGCGGCCAGGCCACGGAGGTGCTGGAGGTAGCGGGCGTCCAGGCGCAGCGCTGGAGAAGGCACCCAGTGAAACGTTCAACTAAACCCCGAAACAAACGGACAAAAGAGACCAGGTTTCACTTGCAGCTCTTTTAAACAAGTACCTCGCTAGATGAAAACCCACTTGCTACAGTCATCACAAGAGTAACTGAAAACAGGCTGTGCTTTGAGCGGATGAACTCGGGAAGCCCTGACTTCCATGGCTGAAGGGTGAGGAGGGGCAGCGCTGGCTGCAGCTCTTCTGCAGCTGAGTCTCCCTGTCCGGCCGTCTCCTGCGTCGGGCACGCCGAACTCGCTTCGCGCAGCCAGGCTGCCTTGAAGAGCCGAAGGCAAGAGCACTCGGAAGCTGCTCAACGAAAACAGGTAGGAATTTAGTTTGGTGGTGATTTCTGCCTCTGCCAAATTCAGCCGAAATTTGCCAGTGGGTTGAAGAACATGCTGTTCTTGCCTAAAATCTGTTCTATAGGAAACAAGGCCAGCGTAAAAAAGGTGCAAATCAAAGACAACAGAGAAGTCACACTTGACCCTTCCTGAGAAAGGCACTGGCTGAGGAGCGCTCTGCTGCCCGAGGGCTGGTGCAGCTTGGTGCACAGAGCCCCCGGGCAGCCCCAGAGGGATGCCCTCCGTGCCAGCACGCTCCGGCACCAGGCAGCCTGGGAAAGCCGCACTGCTAACCAGCGCTTTACAGAAACCTCTGTCCTCTGAGACAGTGTACCTGCTGGCAAATATTTTGCTACATAAATCTGCACCATGTATCTTCTCCTAGTGCCGGTTCTTTTGACAACATACAAAAATAAAAGCCAGTCCATTTTGTTTGCAGTCGCTGTGTGCATATTTAGCAACTTTAGCCAGTGATGCCAAAGGCCTCTTCAATAACGCTACGGGGCCAGATGGCTCGCAGTCACGCATCATAAATTCCTTTCTGCTATTTCCATCTTGTATTCACCCAGCTCAGTGTGTAACAGCTACTGGCGTTGAAGGCCTCCTTTTTCAGAAACATCTGTGGTTTTGATAAGTCTTTGTAGGTATGGAAAAGCTTGAAGTCCTTCAGCTCCAATTCTCGTAGCAGACTGTACCAGTACCTCACCACGGTGCTGTCATTGCCGCTGACCTCAAACCCAGGCCAGTGGATGTGCACCTCAAAGACCAGCTGTCCTATCTGCTCAACAACATCTTCCAGGATCAGGTTTTCCAGTATTTTCCACTCGGCGCTCTCCACATCTGCCTTGAGGACATCAATCTGCAACAAAAACACCATTACTAGGTGAAAATAAGAGGCTTTGCAATTACCATCAGTAACATCTGAGGCCAGGCTTGTCCGTTTTGTAACACACATAATTGTTCTCATGTACAATGCCTTTTGTATTAAAGAAAAAACATTAAAAAAATCTCGGAGGATCCTATGGCTAAGATGGACTGTACGTGAAGTTTCAACGCTTGCCTGTTCACAGCCCTTCTCCTCCTGCCTCTGACTCCTGGTCTGAAAAGCTTTGTCACGCGAGGTGTCCGATGCAGCTCATCCTACAACCAAAGCATGTTACTGTTCCTTCACAAATCTTGTGGTGCCATCAAAGCTGTGGAAAAAAGAAACCCACCTAACTAAACTAAGGCATTACTGTTCCTTATTTCTCCATCACAAAACCCTGCGACAGAACAACGCACGCTGACAGCGACTACCCACATGGCATTAGAGCGGGGTCCTCGTGTGCCACACACTACACGCACCACACAAGCGCAGGAGAAGGCCAAAGTGAGATGAATACAATGAGCAGCTCAGGTCGCCAGCTACCCATGGCCAAGCTGCCCTCTGAAGCTTTTGCAGGCATCGCTACGGATATTGAGTGAGGAGGGCCAAATCAAAAAAGAGTTAGGCAAAGAGTCCGTGGGGTTTTAAGGGCAGCTCCTCCACAGATGAAGGGATAGCAGGAAAGACCTCGTGAAGCTGTTTGAAGGGAAAAATACATCTAATAAAGCACCTTGTTTTAGTTTTAGACAGTTATTCAATTTTGTAGTAAGATACTCAGCAATCCGACTTCTCACAGCCCAACACAACAGCGACTTCGCTTTGCTTGGAGATTAGCTGGAGGAGGGGAGTCACAGGATCCTTAAGGTTGGAAAAGACCTCTAAGACCATCAGGTTCAACCGCCAACCCAACACCACTATGCCTGCTAAACCATGTCCTGAAGTGCCACATCTACACGTTTTTTGAACATCTCCACGGCTGGGGACTCCACCACTTCCCTGGGCAGCCTGTTAATCGCATGCTTTAATAAAAAAAGAGCATTTTATCACAGTCCCCCACCAGGTAGAAAGCGATGACCGCAGGCGAGGGGCCTGTGTTTTCCAGAGCTGAACAAGGGAAGCTTCCCCACGTGAGAGCGGGGTTTGCCTGCGCCGGGTCCGCCTGAGCTGCTGCTGCTGCCCATCTGCTCATGCTCAAGATGCGTTTGAAGTGAAAAACTGAGAGAGTCAAGAATAGTCAAAAAAAACAAAAAGCAAAATCCCAGATTTTCTCTGGCAGCTTACCCTAACCGTTGTGGTCGTGTTGGGAAAGGCACCTGTGCAGGAACAGGAGAGAAATTTGGGTAGGCGATGTAAAAGCATCTCCAAGGCAGCCGTGCGGTCCCAGGACACCTCGCTGGCGTTGGGCCATGCCCCGTCCATGCGGGCAGCGGCCCTGGCTGCCAGAGTTTTGTGCGACAAGCTGTGAAACAGCTGAAAACCAAAACACTGCATTTTCAGAGCAGGGCTTGGAGAGTGGGACTCCAACGAGGTCCACAGTCACAGAGCGAGTAACGACAAGCCAAGCCGCTGCTCATTCGTCTGCTCATTAAGGCGGCGTTGTGCCTCCTCTACGCTGAGGGGTTACAGAATTAAAGCCCACATTGTGGCATGTCTGCATCAGGAGTGGAGAGGAAGCTTCCACAGACAACCTTAGCTCTGGTATTTCCTAAGCTGACTCTGCAACAAAGAGCCTGTTGGTCTGTCCATCCGTGGATTGGAGAAACGTTTTAACACAGCGCTGCTCCGGGTTCAAGGGGAGGCTGAATGTAAATGATGCTGCTCGTGACATTTCAGCTGAGAACTACTTCATGGCTGAGCTCACTTGTTTTCCTTTATACATTTAAATAGGTTACTTATTTTTCAGATACCAACTCGCAGCTCTACCTGTAATGCAGTTTTGTAGGTAGTTGATTCCACATGGGTGCAATTGCCATAGGACTGTGCTGCCGCACTTGAGGAACCACAGATTTTTATCTTTGGGAGACTTCTGTAACTTTGAAAGGAGACAAATTATTCAAAACCTTTTCTGGGGGGGAGAGGGTAGGAAGGAGAAATATTTCTGTTTGCTTTTGTTTTCCCACGATTTGACTTTATGGCAACAGCAGGAGGTCTTTTTCCCATGGTAATGTTTCCAGCCATCATCCAGGTTGGTTTGTTTTTCTCTCGTGACGCTAACTGCCGCTCTGGCTGCTCAGCAGGAACTCTGTACGCTCTGCGTTCTATTTGCAAAATTGATCCGAAAAGTGGCTGCTAACTAATGTTTCAGTAGGATAAAACGAGTTACCACCATAATGGCTCCAACACATGCTGGAATGACCAGGACAGAAACACCAGGCTAGCGGGGATGTGCTGCATACATGACCCCTCTTTGCTGCCTTTAGTGCCTCTGCACTGCCCCAAGACCCAGAGGGAGGAAGGGACCTGTCCCTAGCCACCAACTTTGGTGACTGCCTTCCAGGCAAGATGTCCATCTCAGAGTCTCCACTTTACGCCATGGATAGGGAAAAATAAACGGCAGAACACCTTTATGTCAGAGTATCTGAGTGAATAACAAGCGTCCTGCTAACACCTAATGCAAGTTTTGTGATGATTACACCGCATCCCTCAGTGATAAGCAGCGCACTACTGATAAGATACGCACCACCACCTTCCAGACGCCTTGATTCAAAGTGCCATTGGAGGGATCAGTGGACAAATCCATAAATTCAGAGCTCTAATTCACCTGGGAGCACAGCTGGAGTCTGCTGCTGGGAGTAAATCCTGGAGGGCAAAGATCTACAGTGCCTGAAGGTAAAGGATGGCAGTCTATTGCCTGCTGGTTTCAAGCACCCACAGACTAATGCTGCTTCCTCTTGTCTTCCACAGACTAACTAGGTTATTACAGAAAAGTAAAATACATAGATTTTTTTTTAATGTTTTCTCAGTGTTTAGCTCTCTTGGAAAAGCACTGCAGCATTGTAGCAGTTAGTTACACTTTGGAGAAAAAAATAGGCCTTTCCTCATGCATAAGAGAGCATAAAAATCAGCTGAAAAAAGAATGTGTTTTAGTTAGCGAAGGTTCACACGTACTGTATGAAGGCTCTTTTCTTCTTTTTTAGGGTCATGAGACTTGTTACAACCATGCATCATTTCCTAAAGCAGAGATCAGAGCTCTGTTGGCCTTGATCGGTTTTGGAACGCCAGGGTCACCAGGGATTTCAGGCTCTGCGCTGCCCCGTGGGCACCATTTAAAGCTCCCCGTGGAGAAGAGTCAACCGAGAGCGAGTCGCTGGAGGAAGCAATTCAGCTGTGTTACCACCAGCACCAGCTCAGCATGTGGCAGCAGTCGCCAGGAAAGGCCAAACCAGCATACACAGCACAGGTCAGGCATGGGGATCCCTCCCTTCCCTGCAGCGTAAGCTGGGAGCAGGGAGAGGAGAGCTGGTCACGGCTTTCAAGCAAAGGAGCGGAGCTCAGAATCAGCCCATCCTCCTGAGCCACAGTGCTGCACTCGGGATTTGGGGCTGTGAGAAATAACCTGGGACTGTGAGAAATAACCCTCTGCTCCAGCTCCCTGATACCGGGTTACCATGTTGACATCAGCTGTACAGCAAGACGAACTCCGCTTGCTTATGCATCAGTTTTCCCCTCTCCACCCAAGTACAACTCTCTATTTTCATCAGACAAAACTCCAGAAAAAGCTGTTTAATTCATATTTTGATAGCACATGACTTCGCAGGTAACAAACAGGTTCTGGAGTGTGTCGGTTTTTTTTAACGTAGCTTCCCTCTTTTCCCATCTGCAACCTTTCAGCACGACACTCCCCTCGCTTTATTTCCTTTCAAAACACACCCGCAGCCCCTCCTCACCAGCGGGCGACCGCTTGGATGTGAAGTCCCTTTCGTTCCCTTTTATTCCGAGCCCAGGCTGTAATTGATGGCAGACAGGACGCCACGTCGCCTAACAGCAAATTAGCTCCCAGCAGCTTGCGACTGCCTCTCCTCACGCTCCCTGCATGGGCGGGAGGGGGAACCAGCCCAGCTCTCTCCGAGCCGTCCAACGGGGACTGGGACTGCTGCGGGCACGGGCTGAGCAACACGGATACCGAAATCAGGAGAAACGTCCTTGCCTGCTGCTCAGCGATGTACAGCTCCAAACAGCAGCACTCAAATCACCTCCCTTCCTTCCCACTCACGCTCACACCCCCTCTGTCACGGTCTGCACGGCCACCTTCAAAACAACTCTGGGACAAACATGTCGTTTGAGATTATTCGCTCCCAACCTGACAGACTGGGCACATCTTCAAGTACCTGCTTAAGGCACCAAAGCCACAAAGCTGGTTTGTGTAGTTGGGTGCTTACATGGTCTTTGGTCTTTTTTTTTACAGTAAAGGGCAACTGTCGAGTTGAAGTCACTCATACAATGCACACATCGGCGAAACAGAACACCGGCAGCGACTGCAGATGAGCTTCGTTCCTCTGCTCTCACGCTGATCCTCTGCAGCCTCGAGAGCGACAGAGAGGTCTTTTTTCTCCCAGTTTCAGTGATGTGTTTCCGTGAAAGCGTTACACACCAGGGGCAGGATATGAAGTCGTTTTATGTTTACCACTTAAGCTGGAGAAAATGTTTCAAAATCATATTAAGAAAACTCATTTAACATTCTCTGATGGCCAACTGTCAGTACAGCAACAGCTTGCCAGAAGCAGTCACGGCCCCAGACGGACAAACGTCCCCACGTGGAAAGCCCACCCACTGCACGCAGGAGGCATCAATCTCAGCCAAATGCTCAGGAGCACCACGAGCGCTTCACCTGTGCTGTCCCCCGGCAGATGGCTCCCAGCGAGGACCCACGCGGGCACCCCAAGTGACTCCCTCCCACAGCCCCAGAGCCCAGGCGTGGGGGCAGCCTGGCACTTTTATTCCCCACTTCTTCCCTTGGTCTCCGATACCGAGATGTTTCCCACATACTCTCTCCATCTGGAAGCAATTTCTCTCCGAAGACTCATTACAGAAAAGGAGACACCTCCCTCTCCATCTCCTCCAGTCGAGCCCAGTTAAGCAATGCCACTTATTCCAGTGGACAGGCAGAGAAGATGCCTTTTAACTGTCAGGAGGCTTTTTTTCAATGCCACTTTACCAGAGGACAAAATAACCTCTGGACAAACAACTGCCACCTGACTGGTCAGCACAGCCTGAAATCCTGTCTCCCTGGCTGCGTTCGATCAGGAGGCTGCAGGGTTTCACCAGTGGCCTTCCTGTCACCACGAACATCTTTCTTCGCAGTGGGATTAGTTCTTGGCATCTTCCCATCTTAACTCATGCTGGGCACTGGACCAGCCAGAGACTGCAGCTCATTAGTTAATCATCTTCTGGTCATAAAATAATACGTGTCCCCAAGCCTGAATTGATTTTCAGACAGGTTTGATGGGTTTAGCTAGCATTGCACTATAATAACCTTAAAGCTAGAGGCATTGTGCTTAACATCTTGTCTAGCTTGCTACCCAGCAAGACCAAGGCTCCTGTACAGTGACCCAGAGAACAGGATCTACAAGCCCTCAGCATGGGGCAGGCCAGCACTACACGCAGACAATGCTGAGGGAGACGACCTTCCCCTCACAAAAATTGTGAGCATCAAAGATCTTAGTTCCCCATCTCTTGAAACCGAGACCAGTCTCCAGAGCAGGCAACAGGAACCTCACAGGAACCTCACCACCAGCTGAGGACTCAAAGTGATGCTTTCTCAGAGGAAACAGGGCAAAGACCCACCGTGAGGACATGAGCCCCCAAACAGTGACCTCGACCGCTCAGAGTGGCAGCAGCTCACAAGCGTGCATCCCTGCTCAGAAACACTGCGCCCCAGCTCCCATGTGCACTATGTTACCTTTTCCAGTTTGCACGTCTCTTCTGTTGTACAGAAAAAGATGAAAACAACATCCCCTCACCAGGTCCCTCAACCCGACGGCTTGACTGCCCAAGTGGGAAAAACCTCACAAGGGAGCTGCAGAAACCTCTATCTTAAATTATTCATCGGCCTGATCATCAGCCAAAGCCCGTGCTGCAAACAGACATTTTAAATATTGCATTTATTCCACCAGCAGCCAGCAGCCCAGGCTGGAAGCGCAGCCGCTCTGTGTGCAGCCCTGGCCGAGCCCACCGAGCTGCTTTGCACAGAGTGCATTCAGCCATCTAATCTCACAGGAGATGCCCTCCCGCAAAGGGGAGAAAATCCTTTCATTTCTGCTCTTTTGATCTTCTCTGCCAGACGCTGCTGGACGCCTGTGGGAACGGATGTTTACTCAAAAGAATAAATGCTGTACGCTGCACCCTCAAGTCTCTTCACTCCAGGGGAACAAAGATCTGCAGTCTGCTTGTGCTGCCCCAGCACCAAGCCAGGACAGTCGGACCCGGCTCCATGCTTACACAGAACCGTGCTATCCCGGTCTTGCTAAAGGCAAAAGCCGGCAGCGTCACGGCAAACGCGTTACGAGGGGACGAGGGGGCAGTTGGCGCAGGAGGTTTGTATCTGAAGGTTAAGCAGCAACTGATGCCGAAGCCCTGAGGAGAAAGACCTGCGAGCGTGTGCGTGTGTGCAAGCGACAGAAGGCTTAGGCTACCGTAAAATGATTGTGCATAGCAAAGGGCATTCTGGCTGCACGACCTGCTGCTGTCTATTAATGCAGTGCCCATGGGGTCCTCCAAAATGTAACTAATTGAAGAGAGGCTGAGAGTCCCATCTTCAGAAAATGTTCACCACACCTCAAAGAACAGCTCTTGCAGGATGAGAACATGCAGCCCCGGTATAGCTGAGTAGCTCCAATTAAATGCACAGCTCCGGACAGGACATTTATCTGAAGAACCGGTTAATGTCAATTACTCCCTGGAAAGCAGGAGCTGGGGAGCAGGAACACGGGTCTGACCTCAGCAGGTGCCCTGCATCTGGTACCACCTTGCGAAGCAGGGCAGGTTCCCCAGGCTCCTGCCGAACTCCAGTTTCCATGGGAGGAGGGAACCGGGAGCGACTGGCTTCTTACGGCAGCAGCATACCAATGATGTCTCCACGGGGCCTGGAGCTCCTGAATGCTACTGCTTGACGCTGAAATAGTGGATACGCCGCTGCCGCTGCCGCCGAAACGCAGGTGCAACAGCGTATTAGTGCACCGAACTGTGCTGGGAATTGAACACAGCTTGTGCAGCCCTCGAGTACCGCTGAGCGAAAGCAGATATTTAATACTTCATTTTTATTGAAGGGTCTTAACAACCACAAGAAAGGCAACAAAAAAAGAAAATAAAACCCTAGGAAAAATCCTCCTTCCTTTCTAATTTTTAGCAGACAATAATATGCTTTGAAAGTGCTTTTTTTTTTTTTAAGATGACCTGCATAAGTTCTGTTTCAACAGCAAATACTTCCATTACAATTCAGGCACTGCACTAGCCTTTTTCCTAGGGGAAGAAAAGGCTATGGATCGCACCATGTTCAGCCAACAGTATCATTAAAAAGATCTTCGCTCCGTGCGTGACGATTGCATACTAAGCAGCACCTTCGGATCGCTCCCTAGCAATACCACTATTCGTAACAATGTCTTGAGAACTGCTCCTGGTGGAAGGAATTTGAATTAGGCAAAAGGAGATGTAAGCGACCAAGAGAAGCCCCCGTAAAGGGATGTGCATGAGGCATTCCTTGCATACAACAACAGAGTGGGAGAGGTGGTGAGCAGTAAATCACTGTCCAAAGATCTTTGCTTCCAGAAACATGAGGTTGTCAAGCCCATTTCTCCTTGCAGACAAACTCTTCAATCTATTTACAATTAAAATACTTTACACAGCAGCAGCCTCCGCTGACTAAGCAGATACAGAGCAATTACCACCTTGATTTCATTATCGCTAAAATTAAAAAATATATCATCCAGGAAAGAAACACTGTGTGTCAGGAGCTTGTAGATTACTCAGGGGCAACCATTACAAGGTTACAGAAGGCAGCATTTCCAACTGCAGCTGGAAACATCTGCACCAGCTTGCTTGCCCCTTTTCAGCAACTGGAGTAGAATTTGCCAGCTCACTGATGAAACGCCAAATAAAAGCTTCACACACGCAACGCTTCGTGCTCAAACTGCAGCTCTGCTGTAACTCCAAGGAAATCGGTCGCATTACACAGAGAATAAATTTGGCCCAGCATGTACAAACATAACCTCAAAGGGACTGAATGCGTGTGTTACAGGCAGTAAGCCTTACAATAACTCATAAATCAAATTACACAGCTACAGGCAGATGCTTATTGTAAGAATAACACGCTCTTCAGCACTCTGAGCTTTTGCTCTAATAGGATGACTTAAAAAGAAAAATTACATTTTCTGGCTAGCTTGCCCAGTGTTATTCTCTCCAGTGCCCTCCCGTTCAGCACAACCAGCATGGAAATCAGGTGTGTGAGACAGGTTTGCAGAACTTTGAATTCCTGATCTCAGGACTTGTCAGATAGATGCTGAGCACAGATGGCACCTCAGACAGACAGATGCTGAGCACAGACAGCATCATGGACAGACAGATGCTGAGCAAAGAGCTGAGTTTGTGGACGAGTCACAAAAGATGGGATGTACTTCACCCAGCCATAGACACCTAAATGCAAACCAGTTGTCCAAGTTCCTTTTATAGACCACAGAGAAGAACAGGAACTTCTGAAGGGCAATTTGAGACATGCAGGTCACATCATCCAGCCTGTTTTAAACACTTGCCCTTGAATGAGATGAACTGCACCTTAATGGTTTCCCTTGAGTTTATGAGGACCTCAACAGCTATCTCAAATACAGAAATTTAAGTTAATGGAGGTGAGTTCCATTCTCCTCCATGCCTATAAGCTCTTACAGCTATGGTATTACATCTGCTTGGTGCAAAAGGGTCCAGTGCTAAAGTGGGACTTTACTGTGCAAAGTTACTCCGACTACAAATAGGCTAGGACCAGCCATTTACACTTTAAAAAAAAAATCAGTGCTCTGGGACTCTTTCTATGGTGTCATGCAGAGACTGATAAAACAAAGAGACAGTCTGATGTGTCCACATAAAAGCAAACGAGATGACAAGCAGTAGCAGCGCAGAGGTTTCCGGGGAAGGAAGGGGAATAAGGCGGTGACAGCCTGAGCCTTAGCAGAGACCCCACTGGGACTTCCATGTAGTACTGGTTAATGATGCTCCAGCTGCAGGACGGGCAGTGAAACACTAACAAGATGTTATGGGAAATACAGGATTTCTCATGTCAGAGGAAACTTCAAGAGGCCAGTATGATAACCCTACCAAAGCAAAGGCTGCTCTTCACAGCTAGATCTGGATGGTACAAATACATCTGGACGGTAAAATAACAGCTGCAGAGAAAGGGCCACTTAAGCCTAAACACCAGAGATTACACAAGAAAACTTGGATGTGAAAATAAAGAGGCTAAAATTCAGATGAAGGGTGGGTTTTTTCCTTCTAGAATTGAAATTCTGGAAAAGCCCCAAATAAGCCTAATAAAGCAAAGCAAAAATTAAGCCCTTTCAAGACAGAACTCCAAACATTTACTTAAGGATTTCCATGATGCAGCGATTCAAGAGATCTGGTCTCATTTGGTCTTTCTGATGCTAAGCCAAACGGAGCAAAGTGCAGACCTGAACTTGTGCCTCCCACTGCAGCAAGGTGATGGGGGCTGCTCCCCGGCTGCAGCAGCAGCAACAGCAACAAGGACTTGCCTCTGCGCAAGAGGTCCCAGGCTTCAGAGCTCCTGGCTTCTCATCCCAAGCTCAGGCTTCCACATCAGGATGCAGACCAGTCTGCAGGTGCTCATCAGCTGGTACCGAGGACCTTCTGTGAGCTAAGGTGGCAGCAGAGCTGAGCTTATGAACACCGGTGGCATGCACACGTTGAACTTGGGCACGGCAGCCCCTCAGTGAATGTAACTCACATTAACTAACCCCCAGGCTCCCTCTGCAATACCTAAGTCTACCCTTGCAAGGGACAATCAAAGTTAAATGACTTTGTCTAGGCAGGGTCAAGAATTCAACAGACTATTCTGGCTCCTGCAGTCCCAAGGTGTGCGTAGTAAAGAGTAATTGCATGGATTTGGTTGCTTCAAAACCTGAACATGGACTTTTCCCAACCTGGACAGTTATTTTTTTTGTTTTGTTAATCAAATCTCCACACACAATGAAGTTGTTACACAGCTTTCCCAAGGCTTTTATTTTATATTTATTTGTGTGCTGCCAACAGAGCCAATTTTAAACTAAAACAGTAAATCGATTTTCTCTAGTCTTTGCTCTTTCACACCAGTCTTCACAAAACTGAAAGTGCAGCACGAAATAGACCCAATCGTATCTGCTGTAGGAGAGGAGTAAGTGAAAAATTACTTGCCTAGGAGAAGGTGAGGTTATTACTCAAAATGGCTCCAGGGTCATAGTGTTTTGAAGTTGTGCTGAGTATTAAATAACAGGTGAAAGGGAAGAGGTTTTTCCTTTTGAAACCCTAAATCTAAGCCTGTTCAATTAAATGAAGTAAACACCTGTCAGCCAGCTTGTCACAGAAAAAAATCTTCATGAAGAGCCAGTGTAAATTAAAGCCTTCAAACCAAAATCAGGACTTACAGATTGCTTTGCGTTCCTTTTCATAATAAGCAATCACAGAGTTTGGTCTCTTAAACAATTTGTTCAAGATGACTTAAATGGCAGAAATTGAACGCAACCCTGCTGTCCTCTGAAAGTTACACCTGTAGGCACTTTCCTGATTAAATGAAGGTTTTACTTCGCATTCTCAGATTTGCCTTTCCAGCTTGTTTTGTTTTCCAAGAAACCATCTCATCCACTGCTCAGCTATACTGCCAAGGAATGCAAATTCATAGTGCTTACTGATGGCATCACACAAGATTTGTCCTACAGAGCTCCGGAAAGAGGAAAACTGCTACTGAAGTAAGAGTTTGTATGTGTGAACACACGTGATTTATTCAGGCATGCCCGCTCAGAACAGAATGAACACTTGCTTGCTTCTGCTGCTTAGGACCTTTCTGTCAAAGGTTTTTAATTTTGCTTTATAGCATAACCTTCGCAATACAGAACACATGTACTGGCTTGGTTTGAATTTGTGGTAAAGGGCTTGGACTTTTTGTAGAGGAGACAATGTTGGAGTGGGGGGACGGAGCTCATATTTCAGCACGGTCTTCCCCTTCTGCTTTTATTGAGTACTAAAATCTGGGCTACATTGAACATAGCAACTTTCTGAGGAGGACACTGACACCCTACACAACGCAAATCTATGCTGGGACTAGGTGAATGGTTTATTTAGACAGCTGAATTGGCCCCCTTGTAACTGAAATTCAGACTGACGATCCCCTCACAAGACCATGGAACCGGCTGTGGCTTGTCTAGAAGACCACTGGGATATGTATCTGACGCTGTCTCCTACAGCAGTCCTGCATCCAAGCTAGGACGTTACAGCCTGGATGAACAGACAACCACGTAATTAAGACACCAGTTGGGTGGCTGGGCTCAGAGGGCAGCGGTTAATGGGCTGTGCTCTACCTGGAGGCCAGTTACAAGCAGAGTGCCACAGGGTCTATACTAGGATTCATCCTGTTTAATGTCTTTATCAGTTACAAGGACAAATGCCAAGTCCTGCACCTGGGGAGGAACGACCCCCTGCAATGATACAGGCTGGGGACTGCCTGCCTGGCTGGGGAGCAGCTCTGCAGAAAGGTCCTGGGGGATCATGGTGCAAGAAGGCTGACAGCATCGCAGGATGTATTAGCAGGAGCATGGCCTGTAGACCAAGGGATGCGATTGTCTCCCTGTACTCAACACTTGGAAGACTGCATCCAGATACTACATCCGGGTTTGGTCCCCATAACACAAGACAGACCATGATAAACTGAGCTGAGTTCAGCTGGGAGCCACCAAGATGGTTGGGGACTTGGACACTTGTCCTGCTAGGAGAGCCTGGGGGAATAGGGCTCGCTCAACCCAGGCAGGACATGGCTTTGTGGGGGGGGATTAACATCAGCCTGTAAAGCCTACAAAGAAGTCATCAAGACCACAGAGACAGGCTCTTCAGCAGTGCATAGAAGTAGGACAAGAGACAACAGGCACAAACTGAAATCAGGGGCTTTCAGACTGGATATAACGAGAAATTTTTTCACTATGAGGACAGTCAAGTAGGACAACAGCTGGCCCAGAGAAATTGTGCAGTCTCCATTTTGGAGAAAACTCTCTGGTTTTCGAGATCAGAGTGGGTAAAGCCTTGAACGACCTGGTCTGACTTCACAGCTGGCCTTGCTTTGAGCAGGGGATTGAACTACAGGCCTCTCAACATCCCTTCTGACTTGAATTATCCAGCAACTCTGTATGAAGGAAATTCCCCATTCAGCTATTACCAGTACATGGAGAACACCCATACTGTAGCATGCTCATCCCAGTAGGTAGGTAGAGAACACAAAAGTGAAAGCTTTCACAAAGTTAACACCACTGCAATAAGTAAGAAAATCTTGCGCATTCAGTGGCTTTCTCCCTTTTTTCCACTGCTCCCCAGCAGTACACTACAGAGTGTGCACGTTCAGCAAAGGAACTGGGCCGGGGGAGGGAAGATGAGCAAGGTCAATTTTTACATCTTTATCCTTTCCTGTAGCTGATAAAAATACTGCTCTTCTCAGAAGATACATGGGTAAATTTTCAGCGCAGATTCGTGTACCAGGAAATAGGGACTCTCATGACACCCTTTGGAGATTATTCCAGGGCTTAAAAGATTTCACACTCTAACAGTTCCCCAGAATACTCTGACTATGTTTTCTTTGTCAGCCTCATCCTAACGTAGTACTAGATAAGTCCTTTACCTCCGGGCTATTTACACTCACCAGAGAACTGAGGACTGTTATGCCACATAGCCAATTAGAAAGATCAAGTTCCTTTAATCTTTCCTCAAATCCACTTGAACACCAAAAACCTGTTTGTATTTCCTGCCATAATATCAGGATGGGTTTCCCTTTCTGTGGATGAGGTCTCAGTACTGACTGCAGAATAGCAGGTGTGCTCTCATCCAAGCCAGAGTGTAAATAAGGCCATCCAAGTTCTTTGGTTCGCTTGCACACAAACCCCCCAAACTGCACGTTTTCTTTCCAAGGCTACAATGACAAGAACTCCAGGAGGCCTTGTCTGTCCTCTCTTCATCAGCCCGATCCAAAGTCTCTGACATCAGGGGAAACAGTCTCAGTCACTTGGAGGGCCTTGGACCAAGTCCCAGATCTTAAAGATAAAAGCAAGGAGAAAATGAGGCATTAACTTCAAATGCAGCTGCCTGAAATTCCTGCCTTGAAGTGGGAACGCAACGACTTTGAGGGTAGGCGGAAGGATTTTTAAAATTATAAAGAATGGGGCGAAGAGCATGTTTTAACTTTCTAATTGAAAAAAGTGCTTTGGAAAATACTCTGTGACTCTGTTTTGAATTAATTTATTTATTCAGTCAAGGGAACATTCTACTGACGTTCACTGGAAGAATAAAAACCTGAATGTCACAGTATTTACTTTGATTTTCTCTTCGTAAATTAGAGCTTATCAGTGTCTTTATGCAACACACAGCTTCTCAGGCTGCCTTCCAAATTAAAGAAAAACAAAACAGAACAATGTGAGGAGAGTCAGGCCATTCAGGTATTTCACAAATAGCAAGTGACAGAAGATTGCAGAGTGTATAACAGCTTTATCCTCACTGGCAGAAAGACGGCTCTTGGCTTCACAAATGCCATAGCTTTGCACCGGGGAGCTACCCGAATGGTAATAGAGCAAGAGGCTGTACACACTGCTCATAAAGCACCAACACACTTAACCAAATTCAAAGCCATGTGTACACAGCTAGAGAAAAGCCTGACTGCATGTGTTACATGTGCATTATGTTCCTTGGCTGCCCTCCAGCTGGCTGCTTTCACGTCAGATAACTTTCACCCAGAAAGTTCTACACTCAGAATTCATAGCTACAGCCTTCCCATTCACAGAAGGTCTTGCAATCACTCTGTATTACCACGGTAACCTGAGAACTGACTGGTCTCAGCAGGTCTGGTATACCACAAGACTCATACGCTTTTTCTGGATCAGGTCATTAATCATTTGCTCTGTGACTAATTCTTCTAAAATCAAAAAAATCAATGTAAGGCACACGTCAAAGGAGAGTCATCTCTCGCTCTCCCCAGATGTTTCACTAATGCATAGCCTAGTATAGTTACAGTATGACTCAGAACTAGGAAAAAGCTTCTTTTTTCTGCTCTTATCTTCAAAATGGTCCAATCAGTAGAGCTGAAGCAAAAGAAAATACTAAAGAAAAGCAAGAAGCGAACTGAAAAGGACATCTTGCATTTTATAACCAACCAAACATTGCACTGCTTGCTTTGTAAATCTCACAGAAAAGCTCCTCCTTAGCTCAGGCTGCCTATTTCTTAAAAAACAAAGACAAGCAGAACTAGCTACAGGCAATGAAGTGTATTAGCATTTGAATTCATGCTTGTATATGCTCTGAGGGCAAAATTCTCTTAAAAGCAACCTAAGGTACTTTCTCAAATGTATTCTGGCAACAGTTATTTGAGACTTGAAGATTTCTGATGTCTTTACAGTTCCTTAAAAACAAACTGGAAAATGTTAAAAAAACCTCACAGATTGCTGCCAATTTCAAAACAGGATGTTTTTGTTGTTGACGACTGTAATTAGGACCAGTGACCTCGAAAATGTAAACAACCCGTCTGTTACCTCTTCTCTTCTAATTATTGTTGCAAATTTTTTTTTCCTCTTTATAAACTTGGCTGTATGAGTAGTTTTGCGCTTATACTCAGGCAAAGAGCAGAACTTCCATAGGACTGAAAATTCTAGCACCCAATGCCACCATATAGTCAAAGGGAAAAGGAAGGGAGGAGGAAAGTATTTAGTATATGGCTAGTGATTTAAAATCAAGGTGGCTGTCATGAGCACACAGAAAAAGCAAGACAGAAAAGGCACCCCTACAAGAAATGCATTAAAAGTACTGCTGAAGAAAGACCCATTGTCAGGAGATAACCTTGGAAAATGCCCAAACTCCTGAGATGGTAAAGAGGAGGCTCTGCAGCTTTCCCAACACCTAATCCTGCAGTTGGAAACCTGAGCCCCGAGTCCTTACCTTCTGATGTCCAAATTCATTCAATATTGTGCCCAGCTTCTTTGTGTTGCTGTGAAGTTTGTGAGCAGCAATGGCTGGATTGGGATCCCTCCAGTCAATGGACAGGCGATGATACCAGAGGTGCCGACCCTCCTGAATGTGAGCTGACTTGATGCTGGGGTCAAAGCGATGCACCTCACATCCACTGTTGGCCATGCTGATCTCAAACTGGTTGTCATCGTTGCCCAGCCTGCAAAACAAAAGAGATGTAACTATTAATGCTGCAAAAAGAACTATTGGCGAGTCGGATATTCTGAGGATTCACAGTAAAAGAAGGCAAAAGCCAACCTATTTGTTTCTAAAGCAAAGTTGAAGAGATGTTGTGCTCCTTCTTGGGATACATCCACAGCACTGAGCACAGAATCACAGAATCACAGAATGTTGGGGGTTGGAAGGGACCTCTGTGGGTCATCTAGTCCAACCCCCCTGCTGAAGCAGGGTCGCCTACAGCAGGCTGCACAGGACCTTGTCCAAGCAGGAAATCTAACCCCAATTCTGATGAGATAACCAGAAATAACACAATAACACCTGCTGAAGTCTTGGAATGAGTTAGATAAAGGAAATATAAAGGAACATGTGTTTTTTCCCAATGTCACATTCATAACTGACCTTAAGAAACTTTTAACAGAATTTTTCATTCCTATAATGAAACTGCTGGAGTGGATTGGATGAACTAATTTCACCAGAAAATTCAAGCTCAAAGCAATATACTACATACGATTAAGAATGAAGGGCTCCTTTCAAGGCAAGAACTAAACCACTTTTAGCCAGGCTGATAACCTTCCCCAAAGAGCTTTTTCTTAATTCAGAAGTTGACATCATTTATAAGAAAGTAAATAAAATGTTAGAACCTTTGTGCTGTCATTATTCCTCTATTCATATTTTATATTTAAATTTTCAATTTGCTTTTTCTTTACAAGATTACAATACTTTCCTTAGTCCCCGCTGCACAAACTTCCAATAACCAAGTCATAAGCAGAGGAGCAAATATATTTAAAATTTATACAATGCTGTTTTGTAAAAATCAGGCATATTTCCCACCGTGTCTATAATCTGGGGTTGCAAATATGAGCCACAATAGCCACCAACAGGGACAAGAACACAAGAACCAACTGCCTCTCTTTCTCTGTGCAAAGAAAGACACAGACAAAAAAGCAAATTTAAAAATAACCCCTTCACAATAGTAGCAAAGTTTTTTTACACAGACTTAAGAGAAAGATTGCTGCTAATTTGGCAAAGACCTCAAAGAAGAAGAAAAATTAACAGCCCGATCCTACAGCAGTGTTGTCTCGGTCCCTGTCTCTGCAAGCAGAAGATGTACTTTACAAGGCTATGCCATACTCCCACCTCCTGCAGCCCATTGGTTCACACAGGGTACGCTAAAACTAAAAAATTCTGGTATTTTCCATTGCAATCACATGTCTGGACCACAGGCCTCCCCTACTGCGTAAAATGGGATGTCCTCCTCATTCCTACTCCTCCAAGCTTGTTCCAAATGTCGTTCAAATCATGCACTAAACCTTAAGCTTAATCAAAATTCTGCTGTTCAATACACACACATGTAGCACTGGGAACAGAATCAAGATTTTTAAACCAGCGCTTCAACCAGTTGTACTAATTGAGAATCTCACTATGTACTAACAAGCATGGCATTTATCTATCATATACAAGCGATTACCGGACAGTACTCTTAGATGTACTGTCAGAGCACCTGCTACCAGGTGCTACACCACAATTATCCTTAGAAATGGTGTGGGTCTGAAATTATTCTCGCTATTTGCATCAATATGTAAAACGTGATGCATTTTCAATCATGCTGCACTATGGTATGACATTAAGCCAGCATTAAATGTTTTACGCAGATGGCATACTGGTAAACTAAAATGAATGCCGCTTGTGGAACGATGTTTGGAAGAGGGTATGTTTTGGAAGTTACCAATGTGGTACGACGCTTGCTGTAATACCAGCTAAGCACAGTGTAACCTATTGGAAGGTCTTCTCCTCAACCATCTTCCCCTTCAGGCGTCCTGGGAAAGGAGGAGGAGACAGGAAAAACAAAAAACAAAACCAGCCCAGCATGCTTTTAAGTTCACAGGATTCCAGCCCATACAGACATGTAGGAGGGAAAGAGAGGAGTTTTCTTTTAATGCATTCAGCACACATTAGGAAAAAAGTTCAGAAGTTAACAAAGTGAATTGACATATTTGTTTGCATATGGCTTTCTACAGAAGGCACACTGATGAACAAAGACCAGTGTAATCCCTTAGGAATGAGAAGCTGGATGAAAATGAACAACACACGAATTGTTGGGGACAGTTACAGCACTAGGGTGATGAGCCTAGCAGTGACCGATGGACACGTGTCCGTGACGCACTTCTAACCGTACCAGCTGGTAAAATCCACAGGGCCAAATGCTTTTGATGTAGACAAACCTCAGGCTTCCTCCAAACAGACTGCTACTCATGTGGACTGCAAATGGAGGTTCACAGCAGTGCAAAACAGACAAAAAATAGCGATGAGGGTGAAAAAGGTGCTTCTATATCTTCTGGCACTCTAGCTAACAGCTCAAATGTACACCTGAAGAGAGATCTAATCAACAACAAATATTTAAGAAAGAAAATAAGGTCATCTCCAAAAGAACTGGTTTGAAAAATGGCTGTCTCCTGCTCCTGGGGTTCGCAGGGGACCCCGACACACAGAGCCTCATGCTCGGAACGAACACCGGAGCAAGGCTCGCACCGAAGGGAGCATCGCACGGGCCCCTGTGCCGTCACGGAGCCCAGCGAGCACGCAGGGGGCACAACAGCTGCTTCACCTCCTCCAGCACAGCTCTGGTGGGCACCTGCAGCTGATCCAACCCGATAATTGCAGGGACTCCAGCTCCCACAGGGACCGCGGGACAGAGCTCTAAAAACACGCACGCTAAGGCTCAGCTTTCCCTTTCTGTGTTCCCCCTTCTCCCCTTCCTTCTCAAAGGGAGAGAACTGAGCTTTGCAGCTCGGCAAAAAAGCAGCGTCCCCTGCGTGGATCCTGAAGCCCCTATACTTTAAGATCCCCCTGAAAGGGCTTTTATACAATATTGCAGCAAGACTCTTTAAGCCTGAACTGGTAGCCTTCCGAAATCCTATTAATTTATATTATCCCAGTTTGAGTGCCTGCCTGGGGTGTTTGTAGCAGACTTAGCTTAATCTAAGCAGATTTAGAACTAATAACTAGAGCTCACTGATGCATATTGCAATTATGTATCATACTGGGAAATCCTGTCCCCCAAGAAAAAACATTGCTGCCTCACAGTAATGGAAGCAACTAATACTAATCTATAAAGATCTTCAGACGTTTCAGACGCTGCTCGCTCCCATTCACAATTAACCTCTTCTACAGCATTCAAGAAGGCAAAGACTAAGCAGAGCGTTTTGTTCCATTTTTAATGATATATGGATTTAATTCAGGATTCCCAGTCACACTCGCACTGAACTTTCACATTTGTCCTCCATCCATCCTCTCCACAGAGAACATTCTTCACTGGAAGCAGCTGCTCCCCCTTTGCTCTTTATGAAGTGTATGAGATAAGAAAAACGTTTAAAGGGGATTTTTGTCTCACTCAGAACAAAATTACTTTTCTGCCTGTCATAACTAAAGGAAGTGAGTCTGGGAGAAGAATTATGCAGTAATGAGCTCAAAAGGCTTCAGAAGTAAACTGGAAGATTGAAGACTGCTCCTCCTTAACCTCAAATATTTCCCTTTTATTTTTTAGCTGTTTCATGTGATGCGCCATGGTTGCGTATTTACTGCACATGTGTATCTGATGACTGACGGGAGAGCCGACATCAGTTTCAATCTCTAAGCCCTACTGTTCCACCAGTAGAGAAAACCAGGCCTCCAGGTTCCCTGTACCATACCCAAAACAGCACCCCATATAAAGCACTGGTACACGCGCATTAGCTCAGATTTGTCCAAAACCATTAGCAAGTTATCTTCGTGCTGGTCAGCTTCATGCCAAATCTGAATTTCACAGCACAGATGAAATCAACTCTGGTTTGTGCCTACTGGCCAATTCAACAAAAATATCATTCTCAACCCACACTTGGTCCATAGCAAAAGAGAAGAGGGACATCAATACAGGAGCTCAGGTCTAATATTAACGGTCATGTAACTTCAAGGGCAAGGTCTAGCTTAATTCCACTGAACTTCGAGTACTTTGCCAAGACATCCAAAGTCATCAGCTACTTTATCCCAGACTTCCTCTATAATCAAAGGAAAGCTATACCTACCTCCAGAATGTTATTTAGCTTAGCTGATTTTCCACCTGAATGCGGCTGCCTCTCCCTACTGACTGCCAGAAGGAGCCTCAGGCAACGAGCCAGTACTACCGTCAAGCAGGTGAAGTCTGGACCTGAGCATGGGATAACACAGCATCTCTCCTAACTTTCACACTAATGTAAAAAACTGAGAAACAAAACCCCATGTAAACCTATATTTTGCATTAAAACCAGGTAAGCATCATTTTGAAATAGATTGCAAAGAACATTCAGAAAATAAGAAGCAACAGTAGTTGAGAGGCGTTTGCTCTCCGTATATGTGATTTGTCTCTGAGGGGCATGTTGTTGTTGTTCTGCCACCGAGCGATGCAGCTGAACAAAACCCGAGAGCTCCTCACCCTCTGAGTTTGGCCTTTACAGCTCAATATAAGCTCGATCCAAATATAAGCCCACCCAAATCAACAGAAAAAAAGTCCTTTTGACCGCGGTGCACTCTGCATCCACTTTACATCAATTGCTGGTGTGAACTGCCACGTGCTAATCACTGAGAAATGCCACCCAGACACAGTTCCTTGCTACCCAACATTTGTAAACCCACAGCAGCAAAGTCACAGAAATGAACTGTGCTGGTTCAAGGAGATGAAGCCTTTCCATACACCTCTAACCTAAAGCTGGCTACCAGGACGGCAAAGACTGTTTTATTAGGCAGCAGCCGTGCAGTAATCTGTGTGAAATGAGCTCCAGATCCCAGCAATCGTTCTCCTCAGGCAACTGTGCACTGATGGGCAATGCAAAATGCCAGCAGCCTGACAAACTCTGAGGACTGACCTCCCCCGTCCTCCTGGGAAGCAGAGTGTTTTATTAGCAGGGAAACAGGCTGCATCTGTGATTTTACTACCTGTGAAAGCACTTGATCTGTGAAGAGTGAAAACTTCAATCTCAAGTGCTGTAAATATCATAAACACTGCAAACATTTTAAAACAAAGCCGCAACTGCCTTTATTATTATCTCTTCAGCACATGTCACCCCTGAAGTGCTCAGCAAACACCCTCTCATACGGAAATGTATTATTTTGTCCCAGGGGTAGTTAATGAAGTTTTGTAATGATACTGCTGAAGTACCTGGCCATTATACAAGTCATTTCTGCTCAGGGATGCTGCTGTAGGCTTCTCAGTTTAGCTCATTAATTTCCACCTTCCTCTACATGAACTACCACTCACTACTCACCATCAAACTATTTGTTTTCATTGATTATCAGAAAGGTGAAGGAAAACTGAGACCCTCATGGAGAAAGATTTTTCCTGAGTTTACAGAAGCACATCAACACGTAACAAACACACCTGAACAAAGCCTGTATTTTAAAAGACAACCTTGTTGCAGCCTGTGTTGCATTTATAGGGCTTTCTGAAGCTAGGTGTCATGAAACAATTTGCTGTAAGAGAGCACTTACCCAAGGGAATAGAGACGGCATTGCTTGCTTCTGATTCGATGAATGAGGCTAAATCTCTCGTCAAGACAGATAGACCAGGGCTTCTTTGCGGTTTCAGAGTACCCTCTCAGGCTGTTCAGGTTCATGTGTTCACATGAAATCTGTTAATATCAAAGGATGTTTTGTTTTAAGACATGACTTGTAATTAGTTTTTAATTTGCCTTCTGGGGAAAGAGTGGAAAGAAGAAAAATGTTAATTGGTTTCATTTAACTCTGATTGTCAATCTGATACACAGTTATGGAGATCTGATGATTTTTTTTCTCCTTGTTCGTCTGTTCTGCTTGGTGAAATTTAAGGCTTGCATAATCCCCCAGAGAGCAATGCAGTTTGAAAAGCAAATAATTAAGCATTAGTACTATACCCAAAAATCAATTTTCCGGAGAACAAGTTATTTCGGCATTAAAATATTCAATTTTTTCTTTTCAAACCTTCGAGTAGATTCTGCATCCTGAATCATGTTAACATCATGTCATAATTCAAGACTGTAATCATTAGTTGCACTCACTGCAATGTACGCTGTATACCTTACCTACAGTGTCCTAGATCTCAGTTCCAGAAGGGATTTAATGATTATCCCAACATATTCCCTCTCCAGTCACAAAGGGATTTAAGCAAGTGGTTAACTAAACAGAGGAGTCATAGCACGTGTGTCTGTGCTGCCTTAGACATCTAGAGTCGAAAGCCAGGATAAAAACACCGCAAAAGGAGAAGAGATAGAGACCCTGCAGGGAGGAACACTGTAAGCCAAAGTCCTGCTAAAGACCACAAAAGCAAGGACTAAAACCTGCTGGATTCATCAGAAACTTGCAAATGTCAAAAACCACTGAACTGAGAGGTGAAGGCAGCTTTGCCAGCAGCTGAGCAGCAGCCTGAAACAGCCGAAACACAGCGGTGATGGAGCTAAAGAAGCCATGGCCCCAGCATCAGCACACAGCTGGTTGCTGAAGGGCTTTTCAAACCACGTGCAGCCCAGCCATCAAATTCAGAGGTTGCAGGGCACAGGCTGCTAACAGGCAGACAGGAAAGCAAAGACTGAAAGAGTTGCAGGAACCCAGCTGAGTCACCATGACGAAAAGCTGTTCTTTGGGCCCAGTACCAACCCTGGCTGCAGCGACAGGAGCTGGCACAGCCAGAAAGCCAACAATAAAAATGTGGAAAGAACAGCGGTAGAGACCAGCCCAGGTTAAACATCAGTCCTGAACTGACTGTTCTCTTGTTGCTCCTTCCTTCCCTCCTCTACAGCAGACTGCCCAGGCTCCGCTCTCGGTTTGAGCCAAACTAAAAACCACTGGCCTGGCCCCACCTAGAACCACAGAAATGGAACAATTTTACACAAGGGTGAGAGCAAAAACTGGAACCCAGCCTTTGGCGTGGTAGGCACTCTCCACCATGTGCCTTATAATAGATAAATAAAACTCTCATTCTTTAAGAAGCTTAAGCTCTGAAAGATCATTATCTGGAGCACTGCATCCAAAGAGCTGCATGCTGCGTGCTGCACCACCACATCCCTGCTCCTGCTCAGCTCATAATTCCCACGGAAAATTCATAAAAGCTAATATAATATCTCTTCATGCTGCTCTCAGGATTCACTAAGTTTTAAGCAATGATTTGCACTGCGCCCCACTACCCATTTCCTTCAGTCACATAACAATCAAGGAATAAATGGCATTGCAATAACAAGCACTGATTTTAAGACACAGACGAATAATGTGCTCTCTACAGAAAACTAAGATTCTGCAGTGCTGCCACTTAATTGACTCATGGCATTATGAGCAATTACAACACTCAGGATTTGGAGCAATTTTACTAGCTCTTGCTACGTAATAGTTCTTGCTATCAAAAATAAAAAAGAAAAATGAACCCTGCCTTCAGCACCACCACCTGTCTGTTGCATGATTTACAGACCCTGATGCACCGAGCTCAGGTCGTGTTCTGGGCTTCTACTCACTAACATCATACAAAAACCAGCACATGTAAGATGGTTCTTCTGATCATTAGATACCAGCACTGAAAAAGCTTTTTCTGGCCACACCTCAACCCTGCTGACAGGGCATCTTTCCCTCTCCAGCAGTTCAAGTCATTCTGCACTAATGGCAGGGAGCTGAACTCAGGCACAGTAATTAATAGACTCTTGCTCAGCAAACAAGGAAAATGAGATCCCACGCTCATCTACATCAGCAAGATCCCATTTCCAGAAGTGCTCATACCAGTCATGGTGTTATCCTGTCAGTTATTAATCCTAAAACATCTGCCAAGTCAGGAACAAGGATTTATCTCCTTTATTTGCTTTCACTTTTGCTTGTCCCCCCCACCAGGGTCAGTTTCTCTGGGAATGAAACTTCTCGATTAGTGTGTCAGAAGCAATAAACTCTCTGCTAATTGATGTCCCTGTAGGCTTTGACCCAACTAGTGGAGTTTAGCAGCGTCTGCCACTGTTTATCAAGTCACTGAGATGAAGGATGTTTTCAGCTTAATACACCTGCCGCAGCCTAAAATTCTGTACCACAAAACAAGCAGCTCTACACAGATCTCTTGCTGTCTCCACATGCATCGTCTTGCCTCCTGCCCTCTCAGTGCTGGCACGAGTGGAGGCAGAGGGGTACCCACAAGCTGGAGGACAAGTGAACACTGCTGCCCTCCCAGTTGCCACACCACCAGCACAGCAGTCTATTTTTAGACCTGTTTCAAACAAATCTCTTGTCTCAGCCTTGAAAGCATTTCATTGACGAAAATTTTTGCATGTGAATGACATTTTGCTGGCATTAGCACCTGAGGCTTTTTGCTGTTCTCCAGTGTAGGCGGTGGTGCAGTTAAATCCGTATTCAAGGGTCAAATGCTGATAGACCTGGCTCGCCCTGTCAGAACCACAGGCATCCAGGACCTTTTCCTTTTTTTATTACAGGAAATGCATGTGTAAATGCTGTTGTGCAGAAGTGATGCCTCCATTAACACGTCAGCCCAATTCCATACATGCTGAACCCTGGAAGTAACTGTCAATGCAATCTGGATTTGGAAATGTCACCTTTGAAAAAACACATAAACCCACTAATTTTCCAGGTCATCATTTTCGGCATCAAAATATCAGGATTCTATTGGCACCACTGAGACAACTTGTCCAAGCTAGGGACTGATACCGTCTTCTCATTTTACTGGGAACCTCAAATGCATCCTTTCAAGCTAAACTGAGTCTGGTTATCACATTATTATTGAGAGGTGGAGTGGCTGAATACACAGTTCTCTCGCTACAGATGCTCTGTATTTTTCTGTGTCTGACAGAGAGTGAGCAAGAGAGAGCGAGCAGGAAAGGAACCGCTTCTGGAGCTTCAGCCGTATGGTACTCCTGTCAGGACACGAACCCATCTGGAAATAAAAAGCTTAGAAATCACGCATTCTTTCTACTCTTGTGTTTTGACCTTTACATTCATGTTGACCATCACTGGTAGGCTAAGGAACTTGAGAAATAAAGCAGTTTTGAAAACTGTGTGGTGTGAGGATAATTTCTCATCTGAAAGAGAACAGCCTGTGCCAGGCAAACTGCTTTGTAAAAGGAGACTGAAATGAAGAACCTACCTGAGAAGTGCTAATGTACTTCAGGAACCTCAAGGCCTCGTAGTTGAGGGAAGGAGTTGGACTCGCCCACGGCTGTAGTTCAATGTGCCATCTTACAGTCTGCAAAGCAAAGCAAAAGCAAAAACATCTTCAAGGAAAAGGATTCATTTCTCTGTACAAGCATAAAATGCAAACGCTAATAAATGAAGGAGAGTTAATTACAAACAAAAAGAGTTTCCTAGGGGCTTGTCTACACATGAAAGTCATTTCAGAATAAAGCAGGGTTTGAACTACAGTGAAAGAGCACCGAACTATAATTTATCATGATCAGCTTGGAAAGCAGTAGGTAATTCAGAAAGAAAGGGCTCTTCATCCAGGATACATGTGTCAACACAATTATCCTAGGACACCCAAGCAAGCCCTGGCTTGTAGAAACCCATGAAGAAAACCAAGATCTGAATAACTAAATCCTCTAGCAAACATCTGAAAACAGTGATTTAATTTTAATTTCATATCTATTGCATATCTCCACTTGAATGTCCACTGAAACAAGAACTTGGATTGCAAACACTAATCACCAAAGGAAATGTCTGCAAGCAATCTTTTTCCTTTTTTAAAACCTAGATTCAATAGAAAAGCAAACTTCTTGTGGTCCTTGAGATCAGTCCTCTTCCTCTCCCACACTTGCCTGACGAGATACACCAGAATTTTTTGCTTTCCTGAGAAACCATCAGTGTGGCTGCCGGCAGCCCTACCACTCCTCGTTTTCCTAGCCCCAGGGATGCAGCTTTGGTGGATGCTTTCTGCACTCCCTGCAAGGCCCCTCAGCTCTGAACCTCAGGGATCCCGCCAGATTTTCCAGCAACACTTCCCACATAGACAGAGCAGGACAGAAGAGGTCTTTCAGACACATGCTTTCAGAACAACGGGGCTCTGCGCTCCCATCTGCACCACCTTCTCCAAATTCTGCCCGCTTTTGTCACACTGGGAAGTTCAGACGTGTTACCTCTTGCCCTCAAGTAGATAAAAATACAAGCAAAGTGTTAAGTTGTACTAAATTAAGATTGATTCCTCGTGGCTTTTCATCTTCAGGCGCCATCTCACGTCTATGGCTGGGCAGGTAGTATCAAGCTTCCTTTTAACCATTCCCAATTAACTGAGCTTCCATAATGAACAGGATGGGGTTTCTTCCCACAAGGATGGCGGCGGGTCAGAGTGGCAAGGTGCTGAGCCCCCGGCCAGGACCAGTCTGCGGCACCAGGAGAAGAAACAGCACGGTGACAGCAGGGATCTGCCGACGCCAGAGAGGAACGCAGGAAAGAAAAAGAGAAGGCGAAACTAGAAAAGGAAGATGATTAAAGGCGATCATGAGACTAGATGGAGTTTGCCTTGAGCTGATATCATGAATTGGTATTTTTGCAGCCTAAGTAAACAGTCTGGAGCGAACGCGAGCCAGGAGGTCTGTATGAGGTTTATTGTTCCTTTAGGGTTTGCTCTTTGGTTTGTGTTTTTTTTTTTACTGTAAAGAGATGCTGAAATGGACATTTGAGATATTTTTTTTCCCCAGAAGCAGACAAAAGTAGCATTTCCCACCCTGAAACTTGCTGCCTGCAGCAGACAGGGGCTCCTATACCCTGCACAGCACAAGGCTGGAAGCAAGCTCGCAAGCAAACTCCGCAGTAGCCCCTGCCCCTGCCCCTCTGACCGCAGAAGGCAGCCCGCCAGCAGCTAACAGCGGGAGGATAGGTGCACGCCGGGGAGAGAAACGCCTGTAATCTTTCAGAATGAGTCACAGTTCACAGCGCTGAATAACGTTTGCAATGACAGGAATGCTGCCGTTTCAACAGGCTTGAAAGCTGAAATTAAAATGAAGACTGACAATCATTTTCAGGCAAAAAAAAAGACCCCAAACCCCAGACACCTAAATGTCTGTGCCCAGTTATTCTGAAATCTATTTGTGTGAGGAGTAGCTCATTAAGTAGAGGAATTGCAGGGTGGCCACTGTGGCACTATTCAGCAAGAATTCCCTCTGCATAGAGTTGACAGGGAAGAAAAAGAAAAAAAAATCTCTATAATTAACCATGTGAACGAGGTTCTTTTTCAGCAGATTGCAATATCCAAGAGCCACTGTGGTTTACTCTCCAGTTCTTAAAATCTCAAAGGTGATAAACTGCCTTCCCACTGACTCCAAAATGTATCAATAAACACGAAAATGAAGATTAAAATCCCTGTGACTTAATAATGCAGTTTCACTCAAAAAAAAAAAGAAAGAAAGAAAAAAACCAGAAATATATCAACGTTTTATATAGTTCTTTCAATACAGGAGCACTACATAGACGCTGCTTTTGTGACAGATCAGACCTGAGCTCCCGCTAAACGGCAATGCTTTTGAATAGCTTCTCAAACTTCACACTTGGTCCCCGGCTCCTTCCTAAGCAGCAGCCCATTTCCATTCACTAACGAATTCATCAGAGAGGTCTGTTCCTAACACCCCTACGGGGCGCTTCAATAGCTGCATCACAATGAGATTCACAGACGATAAACCGGGGTCAAAATCCAGTACATCGCTTGGAGCCGGTACACCCTCCCAGCGGGTAACCCGCCAATGTCGGTGATGCGGTATGGGTATATTCAGCACTCACAAAATATCCTCCTGAAGGAGCCATTCTTTATGTACAGCAGTAGCCTTTGTTTATTATTTTTCAGGTAATTTTCAGCCTGTTGCATAGTTTTTCCATGTAACCCTTCTCAAACAAACTCTGCAGATAAAATGCACCCGCTCCCTGTGAACCAACTGCTTTGTGAAAATCAGGTTTATTCCTGTTTAACACATGTTCCTTATTTTCAGGAACTTTTCCCCTCCAGTCTTTGCAATTTTACTTCCTCAAAGCAAACCTGACTGTAGCATCATAATTTGGATTTTCCCACTTGTATCACAGAAGCCTCCAGAGTAAATAACTGAAAGCAGGTCCCTGCAGCTGCTGTACAAAGCAGGCTGAGGAGCAGCTCCTTTCAAAGGGAGCTTCTACGGCAAGTACACAAGAGGAGCAGAGGAGGTATTATGGCCCATATTATGGATATGAAATTCAGACAGACCTCCCCACCGTCACCCAGAAGGAGCCACAAAACTGATTCAGACATTCTGCATCCCTGGCTATCACCACCGCTGTGCTATCTCCCCAGGGTAAGGACTCAGCCAAGGAGACACCATGACACCATGACTGTGTTTCCCAAACACCAATATACCCTGATTCCGCAATATAAAGAGGTGACAGTAGCTGGAAAGTTACAACACCACTTAAAAAATATCATACTGAGTATCTTGAAGTATCCCTCTATTTATATAGTTTCACTTACAGATCTGTTACCTGAAATTAGCACTGAGAAAAATCAGTCTTCAGAAAGGCTTTATCACAGGCACTGGTCAGACACTGACTTCAGCTACCCTAGAAGGGTAATGGATATCCAGAAATTGTTATCCAGAGTCATATCTAAATTTTAACCACTTAAGATAACCACAGAGCAAAGAAAATCTTAACGCAATGCCTTTGCTTTGTTAGGAAAACCAGCATGCGTTTGAAGGTCTGATGTTTTTCCCAGGTACTTCACACTTAAGGTTAAGGACTGATGTCTCCTTCAAACCAATCTGACAGTAATCTGCAGTGACTCCTCTCTGGAGACCACTTCTTTCTAGATTTTTTCCCCCTCATAGCCATCTATGATAGTTATCTGATAATCCCTTAATAATCTGTAGTACACAGCATGGGTTCATGAAAGGCAGGTCCTGTTTGACCAACCTGATCTCCTTCTATGACCAGGTGACCTGCCTAGCGGATGAGGGGAAGGCTGTGGATGTTGTCTACCTGGACTTTAGTAAGGCCTTTGACACTGTTCCCCACAACATCCTCCTGGAGAAACTAGCTGCCCATGGTTCGGACGGGTGTACTCTTCACTGGATAAAGAACTGGCTGAATGTCCGAGCGCAGAGAGCGGTGGTGAATGGAGTTAAATCCAGCTGGCAGTCAGTCACAAGTGGTGTTCCCCAGGGCTCAGTTCTGGGTCCGGTCTTGTTTGACATCTTTATCAATGATCTGGATGAGGGGATTGAGTGCTCCCTCAGTAAATTTGCAGACGACACCAAGTTGAGTGGGACTGTTGATCTGCTTGAGGGTAGGAAGGCTCTGCAGAGGGATCTGGACAGGCTGGATCGATGGGCCGAAGCCAACTGTATGAGGTTCAAGAAGGCCAAATGCCGGGTCTTGCACTTTGGTCACAACAACCCCATGCAACGCTGCAGGCTTGGGGAGCAGTGGCTGGAAAGCTGCCTGGCAGAAAAGGACCTTGGGGTGTTGGTTGACAGCCGGCTGAACATGAGCCAGCAGTGTGCCCAGGTGGCCAAGAAGGCCAGCGACATCCTGGCTTCTACCAGGAATAGTGTGGCCAGCAGAAGTAGGGAGGTGATCGTGCCCCTGTACTTGGCACTGGTAAGGCTGCACCTCAAATATCGTGTTCAGTTTTGGGCCTCTCACTACAAGGACATTGAGGTACTGGACCGTGTCCAGAGAAGAGCAGCGAAGATGGTGAGGGGTCTAGAGAACAAGTCTTACGAGGAGCGGCTGAAGGAGCTAGGGCTGTTTAGTCTGGAGAAGAGGAGGCTGAGGGGACACTTTATTGCTACCTGAAAGGAGGTTGCAGTAAGGTGGGTATTGGTCTCTTCTCCCAAGTAACTAGCAATAGGATGAGAAGAAATGGCCTCAAGTTGTGTCAGGGGAGGTTTAGACTAGATATTAGAAAAATTTCTTTACTGAAAGAGTGGTCAGACATTGGAACAGGCTTCCCAGGGAGGTGGTTGAGTCCCCATCCCTGGAGATGTTAAAAAAATGTGTAGATGTGGCACTTTGGGATATAGTTTAGTAGGCATGGTGGTGTTGGGTTGACAGTTGGACTTAATCTCAGAGGTCTTTTCCAAACTAATGATTCTATGATTCTATACCTATGGTATCATTTGTCCTAAAAATCTGAAATCATAATATAAAGTTTAAATTAACATGTGCAAAAGGCTCACAAACGAGCAGGTGTAAAATTGCAGGTCCTAGCATCAACTTGAACACGTAAATCATTAAATTCTTTCCAGATCAATCCTAGTTTCAGTGCAGTAATTCAAACAGCCCAACCCCTCCCTTCCCTTCTGCTTACATTTGCAAGGGAATTAGTAAGTTTTCCATACTTCTGTCTTTTTTAACCCACTAAATTTTTTTTTCCTCCTTTCAGTCTCCTTCCTTTTTAGCAGCCTATTAAAATACAGAAACATATTAGCCATATTTATAACCAAAAATTTGGGAATCCTATTGCCCTGCCAGGCTGTCTGTTGCTTCCGATGAAGTAACAAGAGACTTGTCAATACATACACAGATGCCTTAATCAAGGGAAAAATATAAAATCCTCTGACTAAACTGTGCAACAATATTTTTTTTACATTTGAGGCAGGACCAAATGTGAGTGGAAAGCACTTGTGGCAATAAACCCCATCAACAGCCATAAATATTTGCTAGCCATAGAAACAAATGACACACACATACTTGCCTCCAACCGTTCTGGCTGTACTCTGTGTACCACCACGCTCACCCCTTTGGGAAGGGTACAGCGGAACAGAGCTTGCTCGGGGGTGAAATTTTGCAGGGGCTTCATCAGTTGAAAACATAATGGGTGGGATTCCGATTGCAAAATTTCAGACATCTGCCAGGCAAACATGTATTTACTGGATTGCATTACTGAAGGCTTGTCCCTGTGACAGCGGATTGTCCCTAGATGTGATTTACAGGGGCTGGACATCGTTTTCTTTGGGCTCCCTCTGGAGCACCTGTGGCCTTAAGCATATTACTTTGTAGTGGTCTTGTTGCTTTGCTGAGAGAAGCGGGAGGGCTGTGGAAGGTGGAGGCGGTCCAGCCTGGCACGCTGCTCCTTTCGTGGGTGACGCAGAGCCGCTCCAGCGATGAACGATCCCTCGTGAACGCCCACATCTGGTTTCAGAGGCAATCAGCTGGTCGGCTCCAAGGGAGAGCTGGGAGCGAAGAAACATTCCTGCAGTGCGGACAACCAGGGACCAAGCTCCCATAGCGGGCTGGGGAGCTGAGTTACTGGATGGGACAGACGAGGCAGACAGGCTCTTTAAGGGAATGATTCATCTCAGTATAAAATAGACATCTGAAATAAGGAAGATGAGTCATGCACTGGAAACGTCCATGTCTCTCCACAACCTGCAAAGGAAGCCTGGAGGATGGGCTCAGAAACACCTAAACCACAAGACACTCACCATCACAGCAGAGGAACCCCAGCCCAGACCATCACACACGCTGTGCTGCAGAGAAACCTCTGCTTCGGAGGGCTGAGCCTCCTCTTTGGTTGTGAGCCTCAAGCAACACTTAACTGCGCTTTATTCTTCAGCGGAGTTGAGTAACACCAAATGTTTCACGTTTGGAGCAGCAACACGTGGCACAAGTAAAACGAACTCCACCTCAAAGCGGAGATTTCAATGGGAAAGAAAGAGTATGCCTCAGCCTCAGGGAAGACCTCCTTGAGAAAGGTCAGCTCAGCAGCTCCCCTTCAGCTAAACACAATCAGCACTATACACAGGCCTCACAAGAGGTATGTCCATAAAAACAGGCTACGTTACACCGTCCGTTTAGAAGTAGCAGGGCCACACACAAGCTCAGTAAGCTGTAACTTAAAATACAGGCTTACAAAGTGAATATGACTCATCTTTAAAGCTCCGAGTGGATTAATTTTGATCGTGGCTGGCTTTACAGGTATCTCATCCCTACAAGTCTGAACTGCTTCCTTCCTTTTTTTTTCTGTATTATTACTTTTATTTTCTATTTTTACTTGCAGTTTGGCTTTCTTAAACATATGCATCTTTCGCCTAAAAAAACATGTTGCAGAAGTTGTTACACACACTCCTGCTCTGTATACGTGCACGCACTGCGAGATAAGCAGTAGGTTCCCGCTGAGGTGCCAGGCATTAGGAGCATCACAGGGAAACACAGCTGACGTCTGGTCCTGCAGCCATCCAAACTGAGAACTTCCACTCCAACAGCAAAACTTCCATGCACTGCACGAAGTCCATAATGAAATGAAAAAAACTTAATATAGGAAATCTTTCTACTTCCCCATTTTTTACTTTTCCGAGATTATCTGAAGCAGAGGCATCTCTGATGACACTGCACGCAAGCCACGCAGCCTTCTTCACACCCAGCCACTGCAGGATTGCCCCATCCTCTGCATGCATCGGACTGGTGTGGTGGGACAAGCAGGCCACGTAGGGACTCCCTCCTGCAGACCAATTCCAGGACTGTAAAACCGTAGTGTGTTCGTTACAGAACCACTGAATGGTTTGGGTTGGAAAGGACCATTAAAGGTCAGCTAGTCCAACTCCCCTGCTGTCGGCAGGGACACCTTCCACTGCACCAGGTTGCTCAAAGTAAACAGTACTGGTCCCAGTACAGACCCTTGAGGGACACCACTCATTACAGGTTTCCACTTGGACATTGAGCTGTTGGCTATAACTCTCTGGATGCGGCCATCCTGCCAATTCCTTATTCATCTAACAGTCCACCCATGAAATCCATCTCTCTCCAATTTAGAGGTAAGAATCACAGAATGGTAGGGGTTGGAAGGGACCTCTGTGGGTCACCTAGTCCAACCCTCCTGCCGAAGCAGGGTAAAGAATGTTGTGGGGGACTGTGTCAAAGGCCCTACAAAAGTCCAGGCAGATGACATCCACAGCTCTTCCTCTGTCCACCAATGCAGCCACTCCACAGTACAAGACCACTAGATCAGTCGGGCACAGCTTGCCCTTCATGAAGCCACGCTGGCTGTCCCTGACCACCTCCTTGTCTTCAGCATGTTTTGACGTATCTTTCAGGAGGATCTACTCCATGATCTTATCCGAAGATTTGATGGGAGAACATTAGGCTGAGGAACAAAAGCCCTGTGCCAAGACAAGCAAGCAAGATAACACACACATTCAGGCTCTCCCGTGCAGCAAGGCTACTTACCAGAGTAAACCCTGCCTAGGGAAACTAGTCCTGTGATAAGAGCATCTTCTGCACTAATAAGTGGGTGTCTCCAATTTAAATGAGTTTTCGACACAACTTGTGTATGAAGAGTTTTAATACCTAGAGGTGCTTCTACATCTGGACGTGTGTGTTTTGTTTTATTGAAGAGGGAACTTCTAGGATGCCCTTAACTCTCCCCCAGCTCCTTGCTCTCTATGCATCACCTCCTCCAAGCCTCTGCAGTGCAGCACACGTTTGTCTGCCCAAGAGCAGGATGTGACTGCTGCAAGAGCCAGCTCAGGCAGCTCTGAGCATCACCCAGAGGGTTTCGCCAGAGAGCAGTTCATCAGCACTTGCTTCCCAAGGCTGCATTTTGCACCCTAAATAAAACTCTTAGGCTTAGCAGGGAAAAGGAAAAAAGCAATACGCCTTGAATGCAAAGTTTCACACCGAAATGAAGAAAACAATTTTTTGACTTGGATTCTCATTACAAAAGCTTTCAGCCACTGCATGGTAATTGAAACCAAAAATGTCTTTACCCTTGCAGAGCAAATCAGTGTGAACTGAACATGCACACATAACATCCCCTGCAAAGGCAGCAATCACCAAGCGTTTCACCTCTGCTCTCCTTTTGTTAATATTCATGTTTATTTTCTGCTCCTTTTGCTTCCAATTTCCCACCTGATGGTATGAAACGGAGCCACACGCACACAAATTACAGTTCTTGTGCTCACGAGGGAACTGCTGGCCTAACCCGCAGGCAGCCCACGCCAGCAACCTCGATGCAAAACACCAACGACTTCGATGCCTTGGGAGGTTCAGTGTTCCACACGCAAAGCCCTCGCTCCAGCTCTCTCCAGCTCTACTTTCAGTTTTGTGTCTTTTCCCCCGAACAAGTGTCTCATTAGAAAAGCATAGGCAGAAAAAAGAGGATGCTTGGCAGTGACTTTAAGTGACAGAAATTATACCACTTGAAAAATTAAGAAATAGCTTTGGAAAAATAAGGAGCGCCTTCCAAAACTAACATGACACGGCCAGATCTGTAGAGGAATTTAGGTGACTAATGCTCTGCTGAATTCAAACTGAGACCCTGACTTCCTCAGGAAAAGGGGACTGGGAACCAGCTTACCAGGTTTAAATTAGCCATTGTGGACACCCCCC
>Ga0065711_1002718_pt1 | contig 59553 bp, 35 predicted proteins | sample Hoacrofraction12_FD_59098 | JGI IMG/M metagenome (GOLD analysis project Ga0065711, IMG submission 59098) | Hoatzin crop microbial communities from Cojedes, Venezuela - Epithelial fraction 12 v2 (version 2) | ecosystem: Host-associated > Birds > Digestive system > Esophagus > Crop | place... | reverse complement strand
TTTTTTTTTTTTTTTTTTTTTTTTCCGGCGGGGGGGACACGTATTTGTTCACGTCAGCCAAGACTGCAGTAAAAATATTATGTGTAATTACTGAGCTAGACAGGCTATAGCGTCACCCATCAGAGCCGTTTAATCTCTGCTATTATTCTCTGTTCTTACTCACCCTCAAGTCAGTGCTGCCTCTGCCTCCACCTGAAACCCTTAACTCCTCCTTCCTCTGACAGGATGCACAATAGCCAGAGCAGTATAAATCAAAGCCTAGAATCAGGAAAATTAGAACAGATTGAAAGAGCCAGCTCCTCAAGAAAGAAAAGAAAACAACAAGACCGCGGGAGATCAGAAGAGTGATTGCAGCTTCATTACGAGGGCCGTCGTACCATCAGCACAGGTTATTGCCTGTCACAAGCTGTTTTTATTTTCCAGCTCCTGGCTGATGCAGAGCTCGATCTGAAATAAATGCCATCTAGCCACTTGCTTTATACTTACTCCTTACTGTACTCACATTTAATGTTTCTAGGTCTTCACATTTTTCAAGTAAGATATAATTTTCTACTTGTGGTATCTTTCTTGTGAAGCAGCAGGAGAGAGACAGAGGGCTACACAGGAGCTCTTACTGGTCCGTGCTGGGGTGAAACTGAGAGGGAATGAACTCGGGCACATAAAACGCTGGAAAAACCGTGGTGGGACTTCCTTGCAGCGCACTCTTAACAAAAAGTGCTTCCTTAATCTGTGTCAGGTTCAGACATTTGCGACAAATCTTAGGAGCGGTCAAAATACCCCAGCACCGAATTTAAAGATATCTTTCATTAATTTATTTAGCAGTTTAAAAAACCCCAAACTTCTTCTCAGTGACTCCGCAATATAAAATTTTTGAGAACAGAAATGTTTCAACAGCATGTCGATGGGAATTTCAGATTTTAAGAGAGCAGTAGAAAATCACCTGGAGCAGGAAGAGTTAAAGATGGTCACTGCCTGAATGCTGGCTCTTTCTCTCCTAAGAACCTTCACAGAGAGCAGATCTCCACACTGACTTCTTCTCTGGGAATAAAAAAGGGGAAAAAAATGTCCTTAGGATAAAGATGTCTTTTGTTTTAAAAGCTATGTGTAAAACAATAAGTGATCTTTATATGAGCAACTGCTATAACTGTTAGACTTGTTATTTACACAGTATACCTGCACATGCTATTTAGAAGATGTATGTGGTGGTAACTGTAGCAACGTTTGCAGTATAGCTCGTGGATCAGTAGAAAGGTTTATTCTCCCTGTGCTCTGTAAATAGTAGGGTGCTTTGGGTTATACTTTTTGAGTAGCTGCAGTCTTTAAAGCAGCCTCAGTGACGTTAGCCTGAGGTGGAGTGGGTGTTTTTCTCCCGTTGACAGTTTTGAAACTGTCACTCTCACAAGCAGTCCTCTGGAGGTAGGTAGGAGACTTGCGTGAGTGATGGTTTGTCTAAGCGAGGGCTGCAGAATCGGGCTCCTCAGCTGGGAGTGAGGACAGCTCTTCGCCTGAACAGCGACTGTCTCCAAGCAGTGAGGGAGTGATCCAGCCCTGATTCCCCGCCTGCGTGTTGTAACTGCGGAGGAAGGCTGCTAATGACATGGCGCAGGAATTACTATTTTCAGAAAACGCAGAATGTAAGTGTACATGTACAAGCATGAGAAAACATGCTAGTATTCAGCGTCAGCTCACCGTAAAAGCTGATAATGTACAGGCTAGTTAGATCAGTTATGCATCGTCGTAACTGCACTTCACCACTGCTGGAGTTTTGTCCCCTGGTCCCATTTACCTTAACGGTTTTAGTAAGTAGCTAGTCTTGGAAGACCAAATGTTCACTCTGTGGTTTACAATAGGTTGTTTGAGACCGAAATGATCTTATTTTGGGACTTTAATGAAGTGTCCCAGAGTTGCTTTATGTTAATGTGTCACTGACTGGGTAATTGTCCTGAATGGACCAGTCTAAGCTGAAAGCTTGTGGCAATGATGGGAGCCAAAAAATTTCCTGAGGTTTGTTATCTGTTTCTTGCCTGAGATGTGTTTTCACTCTCGACAAGGAGATGAAGAGTGAGATTTCAGCTATGCTTACCTCTGCTGAATGTCCAGATTTAGGACTAAGTATTACCATTTTAGTTTGCTTTTCGACTCTTTCTCTTTATACTACCTAATTAATTTTTAAGACTCTGAGCTCACACCACAGTTGCAAGGAGCTTCACTTTTCAGACTCAGTTGTTTTTGAAAAGTCTGCCTCTTTCATTCTCAGTTATTATAGTGTTTCCTTACACATTAAACTTCCCATGAGTGTATGTATTATAGAAATACTGCTGTCTCTAATGAAAGAAATTATTTTAGAGCAGAGGGGCTTTCTTTCTTTTCAGACACAGTAATTTCCTATGTATAAGCACTAGAAAACACTTAATAGGAGAGGAAGATGAAAATAAACAGCTCAAACTGCCAATAACTGCCATTTATTTGTATTAAAAATCAGTAAGTGCCAAAAAAATACAGAAACTCAACAAAGTTATTACTTTAATATACTTATCCAAGACTTCTCAGTAAAATATTTGATTTTCTATTAGCTAAAAATTCTAGCAGAATATATCTGCCTGGATTAAAAAAAAAAATAGACAGATGAATTTCTACATTAGAAAATCAAGACAATGTGTTTTTTGAGTTTTTGGCCAGGTCGTTGAACTGTTTGCTTTTAATTTCTTTCATTTTTAAACAGAATCTTAAGGAACTTGCTGCTCTTTTTTGTTTAACATCGTTTTGAGAGATGACAGTGCCAACTCAGCAGTGTGCAAGGTGTATGTGGAGAAACCAGGTACAATGCCAGGTCGAATTAGTGAAGGGAAAGAAGAAGAGAATAAGGACATATATGCTTTAGGAGATAATGGTAATTTTATAAAAATACATTTGTTACTAATGTGATACAGCCCATTAAATGATAAGACTGTGGCCCAGAATCTTGGGGGTTTTTGAGTAAAATGGAGTATGTATTTTATTTGACTGGATCAATTTACTTCTGGAATGTCTTGCAATTTCCTATACAATGGGCAACTTAAATTTTTTGTGAATAGGCTACTACGAGAATTTCTTAGAGCAGACTGCATCAATTTGTTACAAATACACTTTCTGAACTTGAAAACACTTTTGCATGTGGAACTTTGAACAGAATTATTCTTTTGTTCTTTCTGTGAGACTGTCCATGTGTTTGGGCAAAGTGGCTATGCACAAGTTTGTAAGTAACTCTTGTTCCGTCTTTTCCAGTTGAAAGTCCTGCGAGGGGATCACCTTTCTATCACTATCACCATAAAACATAACTACTTGTGTAGGATGAAGTATTCTCACAGTTGTTTGCGATTGCCCAACTGTATCAGGGCTTTGACTAGCAGGCAATTGCATTGCAGGTAAATTTTCTTCGGATTGTCACCCGGTTCTGTTTCTTTCACCAGATGGAAATTTGGAGGAGGGGGCAGTGCTTTGGGGTTGATATTTTCTTCCAATAAGTTTTCCTTTTCCACATACGTGCTATCATGTATAGACACCTGCTTACATCATACTAAATTTAAACAATATTCTTAACCAATGTTGTGCAGTAGGGTATCTGTGGGTGATATGTTTTGGGCAGAGACATTAGTGAATGCAGGAGCAAACAGAATAATGTGATAAACCACCACTTGCACAAAAGCTGGTAGGAGCCTATGGGTGGGAGGTGTTTGGCAGACTGTGGGACATACCTGCCTTGGCACAGGCATGAAGGTATGAGCAGCACTCGAGGTGTGGAGTGATCTGACAGTGCTAGAAAGTGGGCTTTTGACCGATAGTCAGGGAGAAGTGGGACAAAACCAAAGGAGTTGCAGACTTACACCAACACCAGCAAGAGAACATGCCATTGCAAAAGACAGGCAGGAGAGGACAGACCACAGAGCTGGAGACAATAAAGCTGAGACAACATTTTTTTGGCTAGACAAAAGCCAAAGCCATCCCCATGGGGCGGAGAATAAAATCCTATTAATGACATTGCTGTTCTACATTTTCTATTATATCACTGGCTCTGGAATAACAGGTGGGAGCAAGACGGAAGGGAGAGAGGCTGAAACAATCAGCTCTGCTTCTTCAAGAAATAACTCGGTCTCAAAAAGTTATTTGCTGTTTGCAGCTGGAAGAAAATCATTACAAGATCCAGAGGAGGTCACCCATACATATATACAAAAAATTGTACCTCCACAGAAATTATCTACCTTATTACTAATTTTTTAAACATGATTCCAAGCTATTTAATTATGCCTGTCCATTCTGAGCTAAAATGAGTAACCTTTCTGATTTTTATTACATGAAAAAATGTACAGGAAAATAAATAAAAACATCAAAATGCTTCCCTATATCTGTCCATAGAGAATGTAATTCAAAGATGGAAAGGATTAAGACAGTTTGGATAACCACTATATCCCTCCAACAAAACACAGGCAAACCGTGTGAGTGGGAAACGAATGATGTTAGGAAATTAAGCTCATATTTTTAGATAAACAGATTAGGGACGGAACTATCCCAGTGCTTTGGGCCAAATTTTGATTTGCCTCTTCAACTCTGTGTAGCTGTCAGTCATTCCTTCTTCAGCTATCTTCCTCCCTATCCCATTTTTCTTTAAACTAGCCTGCACTTTTGGCCGAGGTTCACAAAGAGGTTGTATATGTTACTTAATTTACTGGAGTTTGCCTCCTCTGTTTCCTTTCTTTCTTTTTCATTTCTTCCATTACATTTCTGTTTTACGTTTCTTTTCTGTCCTTCTTTTTCATTTTTCAGGAGCTTTCATTTACACTCACCCACAGGGATTTTTCCACCTTTTGCCTGCCTCTGCCTTCTCTTCTCCACTTTCCTACCTCGTATCTTATTCCATGTAATGTACGTTCATCTGTAGTGATTTTGCAGAGTGAATGAAATGGCACAATTCTGTCCTCTGATTCCTTGCAAGCTATGGGTGTCAGAGAGGGATTCCTAAAACCAAGTGATGTAGCTAGGAGTTGGTTCACGAATGTGGGACTTGGTTTTTATTTGACTTTTAATGTGTACTCTTGAAAGTACAACACAAAATTTATTTTCATTTTTAAGCTCTCCTTTTCTCTACCAGGATCAAGGGTTTCAGTATTCCAGCTCCTGTCATGCAGGGTGACTGAAGCAGACCTATTCCAAGGTTATTTTTATCCTGGTTTCCAGCAAAGCTGCACCAGCTCTGTGCATAATACCATGCCCTTCCATCACACCCATAGGTAGATGCTGGCAAAGAGAGTCCAGCCTCAAGCACACTGATGTTGCTAATCTCCACAGGGCTTGGAGCAGGCTTACGCTGGCATTCATATAGCAAAAGTCACGTTACTGTTGCAGTTTCTGTCAGAGCACTTGCATTTGTATTTCTTTTAGAAAGATCTGCATCCAAGAAAAGCGTAAATGCAATCTGTCTCCGTCACACTGTCAGCTACCAGTAACAGCAATTGTTTCAGCGGCATCAGATGCTGGATGAACGACCTTTTCCCGCCTGCTTCCACCACCCTCACGCCTGCAGAGAGCAACCTACTAGCAGTGGCCACCATTGTAACAATACAATGAACACTAAATTAGACAGACTGGCAATTGCAGGCCAGAGGGACTTCAAAGGTCTCCTACGTTAAGCACTTCATAACGAGCCCTGAAGAACACCAGGGCCTGGAACAGAAGTGGGAGCGCGCACGTGTCTGCTCCATTCATGCCATGTTGCCTTAGCAGAGCTTTTGAGTTGAGGTGGTTTCCGGGCTCTCTGGCCTGCCCAGGTGCATTCTGCGCACCTGAGGATGCCTCTGTCTTAGCCTGTTTAAATCAATAACCCGACTGCTCAGAACGTGCTGCAGCAGAGCTGGCGGAGGGTGATTTCTCCCCGGTCACGACACCCTGGGGTGAACAGAAGCATCTTTCAGCTGTAAAAATGGGAGAGAAATTCTTCTCAAAGCCCAGGCTGCTCTGGAAATGAAAGAGAACGCAGTTCAATTCTTTGTGGTTTTATCTATTGTAATCTTCATGTTCTCCACAGCAAAAGATAATTTTTCTGTGCATTTATCAGCAGATGTAAAAACAAAACAAAAAAACACACAAAGAAACCCTAGCTCCTTATTCTTTCCTTCTCCTTTTCTCTTCTTCTTTTTATTCTGCATATGTGTATGGATTTTCTTCAAGTTTTTCTGAAGAAGCTCCCGGCAGGCTTAGGAGAAGTAAAAAGATTAATCTTCAAGCCCTGCTTGCTGTTCACTTAGTGGTGTTCTTCAGAAGGAGAATTTTTGTTGTTAATACTAACGTTTGAAGAAAATTCTTTTTGTCATCCGTGACTGCTTGCAGCCAGCATCCTTTTATCCAAGAACAGTGGGAACAAGTCTTCCAGTTTACCCTGAAACTATTTAGGAAGCAGTTTGGTCTTTTGATTGGGGAAGGAAAATAGTTTGCAAGCTAACTGGAGTCCATGGGTGATCTAGACACCTACATAGATTTACAGAGAGCCCTCTGCTGAGGAGAATAGCTTTGTGGTATGTTGAGCAATCAACCCGACAGCTGGCAAACGGTGCTTCTGTGTGGCACGTTATCCAGCTGTTTATTAAAGCAAAAAGTCCAGAAAATGACTTCAAGCCTGAGATAGCAAAAAGCCCCACAAGACCAAGGAAAATCAAAATACCTTTAAGGAGCATCTTGTTCCAGAATATTATCATGAAGTTTCTCGCTGTCCCTTACCTGTTCTCTGACAAGATGCAAAATATTTCATGGTACTGCTTAACTAACTCTGTGCAATGCAATTCTTCTAGGAATTAACATGACAGTGGCAGACGCAGTGAACATCTGCTCTGGGTTTTATGTTGGTGCACACTGAGCTGAGTTGCATTCTGAATTTCTCGGTGACACCCTGTACTCTACCAGGCTGTTCCACTCAGTTACTTCTGATACGCACAGCAGCCTGTTCCAAAAATACCGTATTTCTTGGGAGCTTCAGCAGTCAGAGAGCAAATCAGGTTTCCATCCATTTAACTGGGTAAAATCAGTTCTTCTAAAACGTTGTTTCAACTGGTAGAAAAAACAATCAACATTTTCTGAAAGCAAAAAGTGATAAATGGCTCATCTTCCAGGGTTTTTTTCAGTTGTTGTTGGTTTTTTTCCTTTTTGTCCTGCAACACATCAGAGCCTTTTAATGTAATTTTGTTTTCTCCATTTTAATCAGTTTATCCTTTAGCTATGATATTTCTCTGCCTGCTTGTATTTTCCTTTTAGCTCTTAGACAAAATTATTACAAACTAGGAAAACCAAAAGTAAAACATACCAAACCAAAGTTGGATTTCCAATTAAGTCTCCAAACAAGACCATCTCTAAATTATAACATCCTGCTGGAGATATTTCTGTTTTGAAAGAGCAGCTTTCCCTTCAGATAAATGTCTGGTTTTCTGTTTAGTTTGGTCAGTATCATTAACGAAATAAAAGATCATTGTATTCTACGTATCCGTTTTTAATTTCATGCATTCTGTAGTAAGCAGCATATGATTTTTACTGGGTAGGACTGCTGCCCCTTGGATTGTTCTTTCTGCTTTAATAAGTGTTCTTTCTCTTTGCCACCTGTCATGAATGATGTGTAGCAGACTTACAGAAATTCAGAGTTTTCAGACACTGGCAAAGCAGCACGCCTCCCTGAAAATTAACCTAATTTCCTGAGCTTGGCATTACACAAGAAACACGAGGCTGTGACAGAAGAAAGAGAGATATGCTCTCTTACCTGCTTCTCACTCTAACCAGTTTCCTTCTGGCATCGTGACTGTCTGCCCAGTTAAACAACTAAGCAAACACACAAACCTCAAAAGTAGCGTAAGAAACCTAACTCCAAAGCCACTAATCAAAATCCTACTGCTAAAGCCACTTGCTTTTCAGGCAAGATTCTGTCTTACTATAAAAGGTGATGTTGAATTCTTAATAGGTCAGGACCCTTGTGAAAACCCTGGTTCTTCTGAGACCACTGTTACGTTCTTATGAAAAATTGTCCTCTACATGTAAAGACTGATGTCCCACCTAAAACACAGTTGTGAAACACACTAGTTCTATAACAGCATTATGAAAAAGGACTGCTTCTGCCAGGGCAAAGTTTTTGATAGTGCAATGGATAGAGCACAGTTTGTTAAAATACCATGTGGCTATCTTGAATCTGAAGTTCAGTTTTTCAGTGCACAAAATGGCTCGTGCTGTGCTTGAGATATTTCTGTACATAGACGGCTCATTCTCTGGCTTTAAGCAAATGACTAACATATTGAAGAGTGAGCTGGCAAGGAGTTAAAAATCCAAATGTGAAAGATCTCCTCTCTTGAAAATGCCAGGGACACCAGGGTGTTCCTTGTCCCACTTGATCAAGATTAAACATCCCATGTTTCTCACAGCTAAACACATCAGAGGCAAATTTTCGTAGCCGATGCCCAGGAGGCTGTTTGTTTTCAGTATTTAATGATACAACTGGTAGGATTTTTTTTCAGAGTTGTCTTATTTAAGTCCCTAATGGAAATGACCACCCATGGGCTGGGGTAGGATTGTCTCTTGGGTGCAAACAAACCCCTCCAGTGGCCGAAGCTTCTGCTTATCCTGTGCATAACTATCAAGCTGGTAGTATTTTAGAATACTGCCCTATGCAAAACTCTTCAAGACCCGAATTCTCTCCCCTCCTTTAATGGAGACGTCTGATGAGTAATTATTTCACAGTGATGATGTTTTTAATTACACATCCCAGCCTGGATGAAACTATTTCAGATGTGTCTTTTCTCTTGGTTTGTGCCACAGTGTTGCCAGGTAGCTGCTTAGGTTTAGAAGACAATTAAGCAATTGGAGTAAACCATTCATCATTTCAGTATTGGTTATAACCGTTTGATGGGAAAGGACACGTGGCAGTGTGTGAGGGCTCTTTGCTAAGACATTGGATAACGTCAAAATCATGTCTGAAATGATAGACTGTGCTGTCTCTGGAAAAGATTTTGGTTGCATGTTGGTCTTTATTTGTCTTCAGAAAAATACTGGCCCTTAGAAGAATCATTTCATTTTTGACATAGTGCAAAAACTATATGACTCAGCAGGGAATGAAATGCCCTCTAGATACAATATCCATCAGCAACTATTCATTAGTTCAGTCGTACACAGTATACTGTTCACGTCAAATAAACTCTGCCTTGCTTTGCCCATCAGGTAGAAATCTCAGGTCACAAGCAGCTGTCATGGGTGAAATCTTGTTTCCACAGAGGTCAAAGTAGATCTGCTTTTGCTTCTGGTCATCACAAAAACTTCATGTTATGCCTTTGTGGACAGGTAGTATTAGACAACATCTTATTCTAAACTAAAATGAACAAGCAGAAACACACCCTCAGAGCTCCTAAAAGATAAGGGACTTCTTTAGTCTTGTGAGAAGACTCTGTCTTTATAAAACAAGTATCTGTCTTGATCAAGTTCTCCACAGAAATTTGTGGAAATTTTTTACTGGAGTTCACTCAGCCAAGATTATACCCTGGTGGGAATTTTAAACAAATACTAATCGATTTCTCTGACATGTCCCTTTGACTAGCAACTTTAAATAGGCATGAAAAGCCTTGACTTGGCACAATTTTCATCTTATATGCACAACTTTCAGCCAGTAACTTTCACTTCTGCAATGATTATAAAAATGACCAACTAACCAGAGCTTTCATCTTGTCTGTGCTGCATTCCCTCATCTTAGTAGCAATAATTACAGGAAAGTCTCCCGTAAATGTTTAAGGAAACCCATGAGGCTGATTTTCTGAGATTTTGAGAATCTTTTGCTTTCATAACCTGCAATTGCAGCTGTTAGAGCTCCACACTTTCAAAAATCATGTTAGATTCTCCATTATGTTTAGTCAGATGCTACTGGAAATGGTTTACATTTTCACATTATCTATCACCTTAAGGGAGTAATGAAATACATTACCAACTCATTGGACTTCAGTACACTGAAAACTCCCTGCTGCATCGTATTCAGCACACTTCTGGGCTGAAACATGCCTGCTGGTTCAGAGTATTTAGCAGAATTACTTGTTATCAAAGAATAGGAAATAGAGTATGGTATCCCATTGTAATGCTAGGTAGAATTTTCAATATTGGAATTTAAATACCCATGACGTATTAGGGTAACACTTCTCTATCTCCTTTAATCCAGCTCATTATCATTTGAGAGAAGAGATTTCCAAGTCAAGCACAATTGCTGGTAATTAACTGCTGGTGATACCAGTGGTCTCTGGAGGCAGTTTTATCCAGCCCTTGTAGTGTTCAAAGAGAAAGACCCAAAACCAGAATCATTTAAAGGAACAAATGAGGAATAAAAGAAAAATCTAATTTGAGTCTTTTACCTAACTTCAAATCAATCACTGAAAGACTTTGCAATAACATACAGCTGAGGCCTAGTATTTTACAGACAATAATTTTTTGTGGCTTTATAACAGTAAATCTGAGTTTTCTCTGCCAAACCAAAAACCACTAACAGAAGTCATGGGTTTCGGAAGGAACAGACTCTCTTAAAACTCCTCTTTGTCTTCTGAAGAAAGAGGAAATCACAGAGGCTAGGTTATCTTTTGAAATCTGCAGAAGACCTTTGTCTCTTTCTCCATGGCAGCAAATTCCGCTTAATATTGGAGATGAACAGGGATCAGTCAGACAGTCGTCACTACGTATAATTAGGCATGTTAAAGAAATCTTGGAGCAGATGGCCAGCCGGAATGTATGACCCCAGCAGAAACAAAATCTAAACATTTTCTGTACCCTGTTCCCAAGAAAGGACACTTGAAGATTTTTGTTGGCACATTTGTCCGTCTGATCTGTTGTTGACAGCTGGAAAGTTCTTCAGAAACTTTCTCTGGCGGTGCACTGTAATTTACTGTTAGAGTGATAATATCATACAGGAGAGTAACTGAATGCAAAATCCATTACCTTCCCACAGTACTATGGTACCTTGCTGTCAGTCATCACTGCAGCATATTTGAATTGCAGGTTTACAGTCCTGCAAGAGCAGTGAACGAGGCAGAAGAGGTAAGTGAAAACGAAAAGAGCATTGGAAAGTGGGACTGGGATTTATTTTAATCTGTCTTTCACCTTCTCTAGTACCTTGTGGCAGTTCCTTATCCCCATTCTTTAAAAATTTAGTAGAACTTTGTTCAGATTCATGCTTGTAGGAAATTAAATAGAAAACAACAAATCTAGAGTGCCATCACACTCTAAAGTGATCAAAGGGTTGCTGATGCCTTGTAGGAAACTTTTAGAAACACACAGTATTGTCATTTAGTTGGTCTAGCAGATACTCTGTCTTTCACTCATTTTTTCCTCGCAGTTAGATTCTGCCACATTTATTCATTCTGAGAAGAACTATTCTTCCCCTCAGGCTCACGTGTTTCTGTGGGTTTACTCAGCAGCAGTCTGTATATTCCAGTTGGGCTACTTGAAAAATAATGTCTTAATAAGCAGGAATCCCATACATTTCCGTATGGCAACTAGGGAAGTAATGTACTATTTGCTATACAAACTGAGTATATGTCATCATCATAACTTAAATCACTGTTCATGTGTTTGCTTGAAATGACTATTGGCAAGTGCATGAAAGCAAGGAATAAGAGTTCATTTGTTCTTTCTGCTTATATTCATTATTTGCCCCTGCCGTGACATCATGAGCATTTCTGCTGCAACTAAAGTTAATGGCACAAACAGCCTTGTAATTTCAATTGAAGATTAACCAGTAAGAACAGATACACGTCCCTAAAGATCCTCAGCTTTAGCTCGTGTATTTTGTCTCTGGGCAAATATTCATTGCAATACTTTGCAGAAGAAAATAAACACCAAACACATCCATTGTAGAAACCATCAATTTATTCAAATCAAATATTCTAAAGACATCCATGTGAGACATCTTCATAAGGATGCACTGCAAGATGCAGCAATAATTTCTTTGCCTAAAGTAGTGCTTCCTTGATACAGTGTAGTTTTCAAAATGGAATTGTCACTGTCGTCTCTTTATACTTTTTTAGAAATATATATAATATGTATTAATACTAAATGTTAGATCCTGCTTTCTTGTAATGATAATGCAACATTCTTTTCTACAGTTCCAGAAAAGGAAAAGATTAGAGAGTAACTTGTACTATGCTGTTGAACAGGAGCCTAAATGGGTGCAAGGTTTCCTCGTAAGCTTTTCCTGATTTATCCAGGCTTTTACAGAGTAAGCTGGTTGTGTGTGCTTCCTCCCTATCAGAGGTTGTTGGTGGGGCATACATAAGGAGTCTTGTCTCTGTGTCTCCTCTACCCACCAGGATATGCTGTCATTTGTTGCCATTATACATCAATAACAAATTTTTCCTGCATTGTTCCTCTCAAAAAGGAAAAAAACATTATTTGGGTCACAGAAAAATGAATAGCCAACCTAACTGCCGACTTACAGGTATCAAGACATTCTAGGTTCTATTTCTCGATGTGTAGTTGACTTTTTTGTGCACAGCTGCACAATTTATCCTTTCTATATCTCAAGGCTTGCCTCTCCACTCATGTATCCATGACCTCAAAAGATACCTGTGAGGCATGATGTGTCCAACAATTATTCCTCAGGGTGATTTTAATTTTTTTTTTTTTCATTATCTTTGACTCATTAAAAAAAAAAAAAAAAGAAAAAAAAAGATTAAAAAGACAAGCACAACTTAAAAAGATTGCCTTTGCACAGTGCCTGAAAAAATAAGAAACTTGGGCTGCAAATCAGTAAGGGAGATGAGCTCCAAAACAGAGGAAGTCTTGCTATCATTCCCCAGTGGAGCAAGCTAAAGATTCTTGTCAGGAGTGTATCATCACACTATTTAATCGACACATTGGTCAATTGTTTGCATAAAATAGTAATGTGGCATTTAGTCTTTCTGTGGACCTCAGCATACTCATCTGTAAAATGCATAGCATGTTCTAAAATTCATATAATACTTTGCAGGGGTTTTGTAAAGCTAAGATAATTAATGTCAAGCAGTCAGCCGAAATTTGCTCTTTAAGTGAAATTAATTTATCTAAACCTTCACAGGAAGAAGATTTCTTAATACTTTTTCATAAAGCTCCTATAGCCATCATGCTGGCCATTTATTACTTATACATCAAAACCAAACAGTAGGAGAGAAATGGGCAAGTCAGAAAGCTTGAAAATAATAGCCATAGGCTGTAAGAGAGGTCTCATTAGGGACACAAAAGTGAAGTACAGAGTCAGTGGAACAAAAGAACAGTTTATGACTTTGTATTTGCGTATTTGGCAATGGCAGGAAATTATATTTGAAGATCATCATCACTCTGCCATAGCATCTAATCTTGCTTGGACACAAGCAAGGGATTTGGGTTTGGAAAGATTCTTGTTTAGCCAATAGAGAAACAATCCAGAATCTGACCATCTTTGAGACATACTGTCAAACCTTTTTCTTTTATAAAACTTTCTTGACCAACCAAGAATACCTTTCACAATAATCTCTCACTCCACCATCCCTGCAAAACAGAGCGGTCACCCAACGAACTTATTCAGAGATGATCAGGATGTGAAAGGAGTCAGAGATTTTGTAATTCCTGCTGGGGGTCTCTGCCTTGATACTCTAATTGATACAGAAGTTACTGAGTATGGAAGGTGTGGAGTGAGCGGAGTCGAACGATGAAATGAAAGGCGTGCTTCACCTCTTGTCCATGTGTATTAAACTGTACAATGTTGGAAAAGGGGCAGTAAAAGAAACAAAGGAAGTTACCTATCATAGATGAAACAGTAAAGGATTCAGCAATTCCTGGACTGTTCGACGCACTGAGGATGAAGAGGAGCTCCACTACCCACTGGAGGCAGTGCTGTCGTCCTAAGTTCATGGTTCGACACCATGGATCTCCAGGTGGGTCAAGATTATAGAGATACACCAACCTGGAGGACTCCATGCTGTTGAGCTGTTCATAAGCAGCGGAAGCCAATAAATTCTTCTCAGCCACCAGGTTATTTTCCCTGTCTGCCTCTGGAGCTCTTCTGACTGCATTGTTTGCACGCACTCTGGAGGAAATTACCCATGGAGGAAACCAAAAACCTTCCACAACTGACAAGAATGAGCATAGCATCTCTCTGTTGGTGACTGAAGCACAATCAATACTGATACACAGCCAAGGAGGTTTTCAGGCTGTTACCAAGTGCGCATGCACGTGTGTGCATGTATGTGTACTTGCCTCTGCAGTGGATTTTCTTACACCTTTCTGTGAATGCTGTAAATTTCCATTGTCAAAGGGAGAGGCTGAATGGGCAAATGATGACCCCTGTAAATTAAATAAAATACTAAGTGGACAGTTATCTAAAGCAAAGAAATCAGGCATGTTCTGAAAGGGTATGCCTACACTATCAAAAATTTATGTGTATGAGCCCATTCTCAAACCCTCACCTGCCTTCCATCCACAGTGATTACCTGCAGGGTTGTTAACAGCTCTGGATGCCGCTTGTTCTATGATTTCATCTGAGAGGTGAGCTCAAGCCCATTCTCAGACCTTGTTGAAGTGATATAGACAGACCAGACTTTGGTGGGGTAGGGCATGTTATGCTCCCGCAGCATCAGCAGATATGTGAAGTACAGCTTTTTCCACATATAGTGTGGACATTTGAGCTATAAATACCAGTGTGGATGGAAAGCTTTAAAGTCATGGGGAATCACATCCTCACATCGGGGAATCACATCCTCGCATCCAATTCTGAGCCCTCTTTTCGCCTGGAAGTGTAGACATACCTATAAAGGATCATGTCTTTTGCATGACTGTAAGTATTTATATGTGTTGGTATAATTCATTGTCAAGTCCTCTGTTGTTCACTCAGGTAAAGGCAAGTCTTGTCATACTGGAAGTGAGGAATTACCTCAGAGCAGCAGACAGCTTCTGGGGTCAAAGATCTTGGTGCTGTTGGGTCACTCGCTTGTTGCTCTTCAAGGAGGTTATTGTTCAAGGAGAATGAACCATTGCAAATCGGTTTTGTTCTCAGGAATTGTCAGCAGTAAAGCTTAGGCTGTTGCCTCCTGGACTTCTTTACATTTTGTGTTTACTATACAGGATTTCTATTTGAGGGTTGAGTAGGAGGCTGGAAGGGGATAGACGCGAGCAAGAACCCTATGAAGCAGGATGTATCCTTACACATGTTGCACTGAACTGTAATTTAAATGTATCTGGGCTGCCACTGACGAGCAATTTAAAAGTAATGGAATTTTCACAGACCTCTTTTGCTTTCCATAAAGCTTTTCTCTTTTCTTTAGAGGAAAAAAAAAATGGAAAGAGAGAGAAAGAATTCCTTGGGGGATAAAATGACTTTTGGACGTGAACAATGCGTCTGTATTACTCAGTATTGATTGTGACTTGGCTGTGGGTTACATAGAATTACAAGCTCCCTTGCTCTCTGTTGCGCTAAGACCGTTCCATGTGTCACAAATTGATATTGGACCCACAGCTGAGTGGACGTTTGTTTTATTCTTTTACCAGACCCCTTAAAGCCGTTGGTAATGATTGGAGAGAGGGGGGAGCTGATCACCAGGGAGAGCGGACGCAGCGTATTACTCACTTGCGAGTGCCCTGTCAACACACTGCTGAGCTGGCGCAGGGGTACCAGCCCTCTCCAAAGCCATCTGCAGTCGTACCTCTTGCCAGTAGCAGACAGAGAGCAAGAAAGCACAAGGGGTGCCATTTTTTTGCTGGTGACCTAGTGTCATAAGAGAAACTTTTTGGGTTCCAAACTGGCCAGGAGTCACCAGACCATTGTTACTAAGCAAATTCTTTTTAATCGGGAACAAAAGAATATTCCTCATTCAAAAGAGCTTTGTGGTGTAGCGTGTTAAATTCTGGCTCTGCGAGTGGATTGCACTCAAGCAGATCCCAGATGTTTTTAAAATGATGTTCACCCAGTAATGTATCTTTCATTCTCCTCGAACAGCTCCTGGAGCGGAGCGGGACCTTGCTGAGGCAAAGGGGCTCAGATCTGTCTGTACCCATCTGTCTAGACATGCCTGGAGAGAGCAGGGTGTAATCATTGTCTCTGATTTTCCCTTGCCTTCGGAAGTAGAAAATATATTCCTACTCCCTCAGGTTCCTTTAAGAAACTCTGTGCTAACTTTTATGGGTTTAGGGCTTTTTTTCCCTTATTTGTGACTTTTATTTTTAGACTGTGATTGGTGCTGAGTTACAATACACCATGACAGCTGCTTATTCACGTGTTATAGCTGTAGCTTTAACTCCAGTTGCTCTCTGTCTCATTGCAACAGTCTTTTAAAAATGCAAATATACTTGAAAAGTAGATTGCATTTTGAATGGAAGGGGAAAAAAGAATTACCATTTTCATTGTTTATGAAATTTCATGGCATATGGATTATTTGTTAGCAAGCTAAGTAGTTCCAGCTGGTATGTTTAGTTTGCAAAAGTGTAAGGTGTACTGCAAAACTGACTAATGAAGTTGCCCTTTTCAACTTGCTGATTTTATAAGGGCTATAAATCTACTCTTTCCCTTCTGGTATGGCTGGATAAACCATGTAGCAACTATTTGGTCCATATAAAACTGGGTACAATAAACCACAAAACTGATCCATCAGACTAATTCATTTTAATATAACCAGGGGGAGGTTTCTAAATCTTGTCAACATAGCGCACCTTAATACAGGGTAGAATTCCCTTTTTGCGTTCCCTCCTTTCGTCATACACACATGGAAAGAAAAAGGAGTAGAGATAAGTGAAGGAAATCTCATCTTCTAGCATGTAAAGCTAACAGAGAATAGGTTTGAAGTTATGCCACCATCATCACAGTAAGGGTTGATGTCATTCCTCACTAGAAGCACAAGCCACTTTGTCTATAGGACACTAGAGAGAAACACAGAAAGCTTTACACAGAGTTAAGGTTTCATCTAGCATTAGATGGCTTCGTGATTCCTTTCTACAAACATCAGAAACGGACTCAGCCTCACCTCAGCCCTGGGAATCTCCCCAGTTCAGTCTTGCGGAAGATAGTCCCTCACTTAGCATCTTTTAAAATAAAACATATTGGTTGTTCTCAATTCCTTCCAGATGTGGGTATGTTTTAATAGAGCAGAGTGAGGACTGGAACATACTTTCCTCCAAAATACTAGATACTATCATTACCTGATTGACAGAACTGGGATTTAAGAGAGAAAAACCCAAAAAGAACAAACATATGACTCATGTTAAAATTACAGGATCTGGCAGTACTAGATTTTGCATCTGATTTACAGATTTTTCTTTTTTTTTTTTTCTACTGGATTCTTATTCTCATCTTTGGAAAAAAAGAAAAAAAAAACAAAACAAAACACAACGAACAACCAGAACCATAAATAAAGATGAGTTCTCAGTAACGGCTTCTTCCCCCAGCTGGAGCTGCTGAGAAGATTAAAGTTCTATTTGTTGTTCAGTATTACTTTATTGGATAAGGAAATGAACACTCTTCTGAAGGGCTTCAGTGAGATGAAAACCAGTTTTAAATAGGAACAGGACCTATTCGCAAGTTGGATTATTTCTCTCCCTTTCTTTAGTTGCATGAAGGATGTGGCCATCTCATTGCTGTGTTTCCTACTCAGGGAGTAGAAACTATGATCATGCATGTTTCTTCCTACTCCTTATTACAGCATCTGTGATGCAGGTTGCTGCTTTGAGGGCTTGGTGACAGGAGTGATCCTGCACTAAATTCCTGGCCTGAGATAACCTCAGGCCTCTCACACTGATACTGCTTGCTGCCTTCTTGAAGCTGTACAGAGGGAGCTTTCTTGTTCCTCTACATCAAAGATCTTCATTATAGGCACTCTTCAGCAGGTGCTTGTAATGGGCTGCGGAGGAGCAATACCATTACCAATGCTATGCAGAACAGCAGAGCCCTAGTCTACACAGTTAATGTAGTCTCAGTCTAAAGTGTGAAAAAGCCACTTCTTGATCCACGTTATGTACGTGTCCTTGAAGATTTCTGCTTCATCTACTGACCAAACCAAGATTTTCTATTGTTAGCAATGCAGAGCTATTGCAATCTGAAAGAATGAGCTGTGTTCTGTTCTGATGTCTGCACCATCAGCAAAATTGTCAGCTATGTCTTTGTCACTGCATTTTTATTATAGGAGGTTTTAGTCATGAGGCTGGGTTTTCAGGGCTTGTAGACACTCAGATTGTCTTTTTACTTGTGCACTCAGTGAATATGGCATAGAAACCTACATAAACCAGCAAACATGGACTAGAACCCTACTTGATACCTTTACTGTGTGGCTTTTGTGGCTACTACTCTTTGGAGTGAGGGTAAGAAAATCCCATTATTGCTCTGTTTTGTTTCCAGAACTTCCTTCCGTCTCATTTCCACTGAGTTCTGTCTCACACACGTAATGGAGAGGAGGAAATAAGACCTTTAACTTGAAAGTTTTCTAATCATACGCTAGAGGATTGACATTCTACCTAACAATAGCCAAAGAAATCTATGTGCTTTAACAGCTCTTGCTAATGTCAAAGAAAATGAATAATAGCTTTACTATTTAGTAGGCACCAAGATTTTCACAACACAGTTGTGATGGTGTCTCCTGTTTGCAGAGAGAAGCTCCACTAGTGAAATCTACTCAGTCAGTGAGGTGCTCCAGTTCACTACCAGATATAGGGCTCCTCCCTGTTAGGTTTCAAAGTGTACTTACAAGTCGGACTGCTAGTCTGCAGGATCTGGCTAGGGTTTCTCTATAGCAAAGAAACATCTCCAGGTGGCAATCAATTCCATATTGCAGTGGGGTTAAGGAAGAGAGGATGAATTCCCATCTAGAGGCATCTCTGTGTTGTCGTTTACTGTAGGAGGACTCTAGATAAGTATCTTTGATAACATAATATAATTTTCTGAATACTAAAATTCAACAAACTGAATCCCACCAAAGGAGAAGGAAAATCACTTCTGAAGTCTGGTTTGCATGTTGTCTTCTCTTTCCAGCCCCAAACCCCAGTCAACAATTGTTTCAATTGGAAAGGGATACCTTCCCACAGTACTTGATATAAAGCTGATGATGAATTATGAAGAGCAAAGAATGATGAGCAGAACATCTTAGTGACAGAGACCTACTGACAGTCGTAGCCCAACAGACGGTGGGTAATCATGGCAGCTCAGCTGCTGACAGGCCAGAATGCCCATCATGGTATTTTGCACAGCAGTTTTGAGGGTGAGATAAGAGACTTGAGCTCTGAACTGTGATCCATATGCTCCCATTTGTCCTGTACACCCTCAGAAGGCCTTGGATCAGGTCAGGGTGCAGATGATAGCATGATTGCCTGCAGCCTGCTTCTCTGCAACTTGGTTATGCTATTGTTTCTGATGGACTGTCCCTGCTGGCATGTGAAGGCCTCCTTACTTCAGAAAGCCGAAGATTTTGATAGGAGTGGAGAATACAACTGGTCTACCTCCAACAAATTATTCTGCTTTAAAGATCTCTGTACTTGCATATTCAAGGGACATAGCCAACTCTTTTGTTAGGGCTGAAATACAGATTATAAGGGTGCTCATCCCAAGCAGCTGTGAAAAGTTATTTTTGTCTGGATATTAATGTGTAGGGGTATGCTTTTAAGTGATGAATAGGGTCCCTAAGGAAGGCTTTTCCTGCCTAACTGCTTAGATGCTGAGCAGGGACTGGCTTCTAGGCAGAAAATGAGCATGGTCAGCTGAAGCTACTCTGTGTTCAGATAGATTTGAGTGCTGCCATAGCATATTGTCAAGGAGATAGAAGTTCTGGTGGCATGCAGGATGTACATCTTTCCCTTGGTATCTGAAAGAAGAGGTTGTGCTACTTGTTCTCCCTTGGCACCTCGTTTGTTGAGACTTTAAATTGTTCTGTGGAAGCTATTGGGAGCTGTTTCATTGACTTCAGCAGGAGTTCTACCAACAGGGCCAGGTGTGTCTGTGAAGAACTTGTTACACTCTTGCACTGTGGCAAGCATTTCAATAGCCTCTGCTTTTGAAAAAGAAAATGTCTATGATCTGGGACCCTGAGCCTGGAACATATCCTGACTCCACAGCACAATATTTGCTAATACTCTGTCTTAGTTGTAAGGCACAGAGCAAGCTACTTCTGTGTATTAGGTTTTTTCTAACAAATAAAGGTATGCTCAAAATTGCCATACTTAATTCCTGTTTAATTAATGGTATCACTAGAGGACGATTCAAAGTTCCCAAGAAAATGTCCCTTGTACTAGATGCTGAACAATCAGTCAGTTCCAGCTGAGCTCCAGACCACTTAATTCCCTGGACATTAAAGCTCCACAAATAAATCTTTCAGAAATAAGCAGATAACCAATGTCCCACTGAGATACTGCTGTCAGTGACCTTAGTCCCCCTTTATAACTTAATGTTCTCTGTTCATCTGAGATGTTTAATGTGAAAACTGATGTTCTGGAGAGGGAAGGATTGTTGAGTTTTTATTTTTTATTTCTTTTTCTAACTCATGTTATTTTATAAGACTAAGACATGCTGCAGTTGCATTTGCATTGTTTATCAACTAGAATTATATTTACCTATGTAGAAAACTCTCTGACATATCAAAGGATTTATTTTCCCAGTAGAGAAACTAGATTTCAAATTACTAAATGCCATATGAGGATTTTATTTTGGTCACATGTTATTTTTAAAATAAATCTATCCAATCTAGATTTCTGGCAATGACATTTGGATTTCTAACTTCTTTTTCTGATGGTAGGCAAAAAAAATAGTGAGTCATTTTGCCTCTTTTGAAATGTACAGATTTCAAAAAATGCCATTGAATAGGGCCAGTAGTTTGTGTTGGTCCATTTTTATCTATATTTTCTCTTGAATCAGCTAAAGCTTACCTCAGTGCTAAGTTTTCAGACTGTCTTTTCTCCACATGGTTTTGGCTGTTCCTAAAATGAAATGAAGCCTAAAAAATGCTGCTTTCTGCATACCACACAAGAGATGGGTTCCATGTTACAAAGCCAGACAGACTTAAATTTATAATGTCGTTAAGTTCCATGCACTATCTTAATGTATATATACTAAAAATATCTGGAGCTTACAGTTTTTCTCCTGCTGCAAAGTATTGTTTTGGACTCCTAATTCTCCTGATAGCCTTTCCAAAATGGACATACATTTGAATGTAATGCTCAACTAACTATGTTTATAGATGTTCTGTCAGCAAGGAACTGAATCTTAAAAAATAAAATTTATAGGGGATTTTGCTTTACTCTGAGGTCATTCACTTTTGTTGCCGTGCTCTGTGGCATTTCACAAGTATTGGAATTGACGTCTGGTTTCAGATTCCAAAGATCTAGGCAGGAAGTTTTACATTATTTCCTTTTACTCTTTGAACAATTTAATTCTTTATTTGATCTTGGCAAAAGTATTAAGAGAGCCTAGTAAAAGTACAAAGTGACTTGATTTTGAAAAGATAAATAGATAAATGCTTGTATTTTTAGATTGTACGTAAAGATAAATGACTAAGTAGAAATTACATCAAGTCAAAAGGCATTATATCTTTAGCCAGTTCTAATGCCACAGTTTCAGCAACGGTTACATGACACAGCTCCATTACAGTCAATGGAGTGGCAGTCTGCTGTAGCCGAGAAACTATGCCATAATATTTCCAACAGCTCAGAAACTACTGGGAGCCCCGGGAAGAGAATTCTTCCAATGACTGAACGGCATTTAAGTTACCTTTCAGCCGATCAAAATGATGCAGCAAGTAACTTCCTCAGATTATGTTGATATGGATAACAAATTCGATCATGTCCATACTAGAATTATTTTTTCATGTGCATCTCCTCACTTTTACAGCCACCTCTACCACATCTATAGGTCTTCCACCACTGGTTGCTCCAATTTATCCTTCCTGAGCTCATTCCAGGGTTTACTAGGAAAAGGGGTGCATGCAGATGGTGTTACATAGCTACACTGAAATTGTGAAAGAGATTGCTTTGCTTCTTCCCATATGTTCACATGCTCTATGAGAACCCCCTTCTTCATACAGAAGAATTACTATTTTTTGTATAATTTAACCCACTCATATAGAATAGTATTGTGGTTCTGTGCATTCATAGACATTCACTGCGCTGAAATCATGTGTGAATGTCTTGTCATCCTTAAGAATGCAAAACAAGCTCAATAAGCTAGAGTTGAAAACCACAGTGAGTAAAAATGGAAAAGAGCTATTAAACCACCCACAGGTGTATAACTCTTCTCTTTCAGGGTTTTCCTGCAAGTATTTTAATGGTGCCACATTTAGACCTTATAGAAATTTTACTAGTAGACATTAGAAGCGGTCTCGTGATGCTTTTCTTCTTCCTCCCTGGAAGCAGTATCAAGGATATCTTCATTAACCTTGATAGATGTTTGTATAACCTGATATTAAAAGCCTCCATGGATGGAGATGCTGCAAAACTCTTTTGGTACACTGATCCAGTGTTTAACCCTCCTTTTAGTTAGAACCTTCCTAATTAGGAACCAAAATCTGTTTTGCTGCAGGTCAAAGTAATTATTCCTTGTGCTATTGCTTATGAGCGTAGAGAACAGTTTCTCATCCTTTGAAACAGAGTTCTGAAATTCAGGCTCCTCGAATAAAAAAAGTCCAGTTCTCCCAACTTTCCCCCGATTGCATGATTTCTTATTCTCTGATCAGTTTAATTCTACTGTCCAGGATCCCTGATATACCTGCGCATTTCTGAAAGTGATGTGCTAAATAGAATGTAGTATTACTGTTCAGTACTTGTTGTTATAATGTAGTGAAACATGTATTTTCTTCAACTTGCAGGTTTACGTATTCCATAATCAGTTTTGTCTTTTCACAGCAACATTGCAAATTGGCTGTTATTAATATCCAGATCTTCTTGTCCGCAAGCATATTACTCTCGTTTTTGTGTTTTTCCATCTGATTTTCACTTCTTTTATGTAACTTTTATTTTTTAATTTTGTATTAGTTTTTCTTTTCTTCCCAGTCTACTGGTTCATTTCAAATTCTGATCCTTATGCTAGGTGTTCAGCGTTCTTACCCACAAACTGACGTTGGCAATGTCTGTGAGTGATCAATTCTTATCAACTTACCCAGAGGTTCTGAGGGGAGACATTGTCATCTTTGTGGAGCACTCTGGAGTCTGTCTCCACCTGGCCCACTGAAAGAAATAGCCTAGTCCATGTTGTGGCTTCATTACGGTGACGTAGGAGGGGAACTGCTGCTTTTTGTTTGGTGAATGACCTTTCTAAGGAAAGTGTTAAATCACACTGCTCCTTGGTGTCTGTATTGCAGTGCAATATACTATCTCATTAATGTTCCCTATTACTCAGACCCCTCAATATATTCTTGTTCTCATTTTCATTGCATATTTGTATTCTGACTGTTCCTCAAACTCGATAATTGATATAACTTTTCTCGTGCTCTTGTTCCATATCTCCTGAGAACTCAACTCATGAAAATATCCCCTTGAAGAAAGTGTTTAAAAAAAAAAGACAGACATTTAGCAGTAATCCCGATTTTTAAGTCAAAATTACAGCATCACATTTCACAGCTAAGGGGAAAAGGGGAAAATAACTCTTCCTCTCCTGTCATTCCTATGGTAAAGTGCACTCACGAGGACATACGACAAAAAAAGGTGTCATTATGCAATGTCTTCCACCAATATCCTGGTTATTGCCAGCTCTAGAGATACATTCCTAAACTTTGACTTGTAATTTTAAACATTTTCTTGAATGAGTGACTGCTTAAGTGTTTTCCCAAATCAAAGCTCAAGCCATTTTGTATTATTTTTTCCATTTGCTCTACTATTTCCTATAATATATTCACATTGTTTCATTTCTAAGCTGTTTATGTTCTTGTATTAATGAATATGTTAAAGAAAATTAAATGAAAGAAGTCTCCCAGCAGCCACATTAAAGGATATCAGTCCCCAGATCAGACATATCACAGAACTGTTATCTTTATTTGCAGTCTTTTGGTTTTCCTTAGTGCATGGACAGTAGTGTTTCTACTGAAGTCAGATGTGGCTTCTCGGGAGAGCAACATTTCATGGAAATCTACATTAAATACTTTAATATAATATGCCTTTATTTTTGAAAACTATTTGATATTCTGTCTCTTAGAGAGATATGTGCAATATTAATATGCAGAAGGGGCATGTGATATAAATACAAATTTAAAAAATCTATTACTCGTTTATCTTTTAGTGCCTATAGATAGTGAACTGAGGGTTCTGGTACTTGTTAAACACACTGTGATCTTCCAGTGAAACTGTGTGGTGTTGACGCACGTAATTCAGAGCTGGGTTATAGATTCTCAATTAAGACCAAAACTTGCTATCTTTAGCAAAGGGGCCAGGACCAGGTAGAGAAAAAAGGCATAACTAGGAGCGGGAGCCAGCGTGCGAGAGCCTTGGGAAGCAGTCAGCAGCTACTGCTTCTGTCAGGAGCCATTATTACAGCAGTGTCTGCTTTTAGGTGCCTTCTACTCTTTCCCCAGCAGCAGCAACCACCAGGGATTTCCAGAGCTGTGGCACTGGTAAAGCAGGCAGCGAGACCTGAGCTGTGTTACTGCTCTGGTTGTCTGACACTGTGGTTCTGCCCATAACGAGGCCTCTCCCTAAGAGCACTGCGACCAGACGCTTGTTAGATCCTTACCAAGCTGGTTAAAACGGTACCGCTCTATAGTATAGACAGGATCCATCCCATGAAACATTCAACTTCTCATACAGCTGGCAAAGCACAGGGGCCCAGTGGCACTGCTGTGATCTGCTCTAGCAGGCTGGCAATATGCAGTCAATCTCACTTCGCTGTGAGCACCAGACGCTACCTCTCAGCTCAGGCTGTGGAGGTGATAAAGCAGTGTACTGGGTCTATTTATAGTTGTAACCTTTAGAGGGTTTATTTTCAGGGCTAAGCCTAACAATATGATAACGCCATAGGGCTGCATCTCAGGGTGGTGGTGTAAGAGTGTCAAAATGGCATGGTATAATGCTGTGTTTTTATGTCATATACTGGCTCATATCTCTTACAGATAGAAAGTACCATACAGCTAAGTGCTCTGGGGGCAGGACGCAGTCTCTTCTTAAGAGTTACTCTCTGATATTAATATGGTACTACACTCAATTACACTTAAAAGCATTAGGATGAGCAAGAGCATCCTGAAGCGCAGCGAGAAAGCAAGTTTTTAACTGTAATTCATTCTTTCATCAACATCCTGTATAAGGATCCACCACGCACCTTTCCTAAGGTAGAATTTATGGTGGTCTGATGAAAGTAGAGACAGGGGATAGAGCTCTGTTATTTAATTATATGCTTGAAACAGTAATTTTTGTCTTTAATTTTTGTTAGCTTGGAGAAAAGGCAAAAGAAAAAAATCATCAGTCTTCCTGTATCAACAGGCGCAAGCCTTTCTTCCTACACATGAAAACAACAAAGATCTTCACAAATCTTGGGCCACTTTAAGCTGCTGTGTGGCCTGAAACAAACTGAAACTTCTGAAGCTTCAAACATGGGGTAATTCACCAACTACAACCACTGGACAAATCCTCCAGGGAAAACCTGTGCAGTCTCTGTAAAAGCTTCAGAACATCTCATTTCCCTTTTTTACTGCTTTTCATTTTTTTTTATCCTCCCCTTTTTTCGCCTTTTTATCCTGGTCTTAAAATCACAGAATGCTTTGGGTTGGAAGGGACCTTTAGAGGTCATCTAGCCCAACCCCCCTGCAGTGAGCAGGCACATCTTCAACCAGACCAGGTTGCTCAGAGTCCCGTCCAACCTGGCCTTGAATGTTTCCAGGGATGGGACCTCCACTGCCTCTCTGGGCAATCTGTTCCAGTGTTTCACCACCCTTATCATAAAAAATTTCTTCCTTATATCCAGTCTGAATCTACCCTCCCTTAGTTTAAAGCCATTGCTCCTTGTCCTATTGCAACAGACCCTGCTGAAAATATTTTCTCCATCTTTCCTGTCGGCCCCTTCAGGCACTGAAAGGCTGCTCTAAGGTCTCCCCGGAGCCTTCTCTTTTCCAGGCTGAACGGCCCCAACTCTCTCAGCCTGTCCTCATAGAAGAGGTACTCCAGCCCTTGGATCATCTTCCTTCCTCTCTCTCTCTTTTCGCTCCTCTGTCATCAAACACTTTCTATTGCCTTCACTCTTTTATGTGAAGGTCTCGGTCCTGTGACAGGGATGGAGCAGATGCTCTCACAGAAGGTATTCCAAGCAGCTTAGAGACATCCAGCATGCTATAAGGGAAAATGTCTCAGATGCCAGTATTCAGTCAGGACTGGGGAGCAACTCATTGCAGTTCAGTTCCTGAGACCCCAGAGATCTCCAGTGACTTCAATGTCTATATCTCTGGTGAGGACCCAGCAAGGTACAACCAATGACCTCAGGAGATTGCTGTGAGGTTTTGTTATTCAATATACACAGAAACTTCCAGAAATGAAACTGCAGAATAAAGTTTCACTTCTTGCAGGAGAGCAAACCGTGTCCAAATCTGCCAGGGGCTGCAGAAGGCTTTCAAGAGGAGTGCTTTTATGTTCAAGCAGATTTGTATTCATTAGGTAGCCTCTGGGACCACTGGTCAGCTCTGATAATTATTTTGATAAAAGAGATGATGTCACCAAAGGATGTCTGATTGGGATGTGTCATTTCTCCTGTAGAAGATGGTTACAATAGGCAGACACTGATTGTCTTCTAATATTCTTAAGGTGACAAACTTTTTTTTTAAAAACTAAACAAGTGACAGTTCTCCTTTTAAGGTTGTTGAATGCTGATGAAAGTTATTGTGCTGATGACTCTGAGCAACAAAATCCTCTGCCACGCAGCATAGGTACTGTCGGTGTCACGAAATTTTGCATATTTAGCAGCACTGCATGACCAGCAGGGTTCAAACTCTCATCCAGGAACAATTCTCAAAGTCAAGGATAATATGACTTTCAGTTCTTCTATTCCAGCTAACGCAAGGAATCGCTGCCATGGTGCTGCATACGCTTTCAGTCCATGATCTCCACATAACGTTTCAGCTGATTGTCACACTGTCCCTTTTTCTTTCTCTTTTGAATCTCTTTGCCAGAAAGGATACAAACATGTTCATTAGGTATGCGGAACGTACCCATCTGTAACCGGACAACCTATCTTTGAGCACAGCCTGAAGGACGACCTTTCTTAGGAGTTTTAATCACATAAACGTTTCTGAAGGAAAGAGGTTTTTAATTGACTTGCCTAGATGAGAAACATCCTTTCAAGTTTGAGAGAGCAGCACTGATAAGTCAGTGCAAGAGTTGTACAGCTGATTCTGAGCTATACACTTGGTACACTCGCAACGCTCGGTAGGTCTCAGGCTAGACAGATGAAAAGAGATTCCTTTTAAAAACAATTGGCCTGATGCTGTCAGTAGGAAAGGAGAGGTGGAGAGGAAGGGAACACAGGAGACAGGCAGTAAACATATTTTGAGTTTTTTTTGACAAAAACATAACACCAATTTTTTTTTCTAAAGATGCTAAAACAAAAGAACCTGAGGGAAATTGCTCCAGAAAATGTTTCTCAGTAGCTCAAATGCTGCCCAGAGGAAACATCACTTTAGGCAGGACATGACCACTAAAGCCTGCAACTTAGTTGTAAGAGAATTCAGAGATGGGAGTGGAGTCAGGTGTGACATAGCTAAATTATTTCTGGGAGCCTCCTCTTTGCTGCATTCTCTCCCCATACCACTTGGCTGGAAGTGGACTCTTGGCTCCTGCCTGGATGTTGTGCATGTCATGCAGCCAAGATATAACAGGATCGGGCACGAGCCTGGTGTGTGAGGAGGGTCCCAGTGTTGTGGGTCTGAGGAGGAAAGGCCAGGGCATCCAGTCTTCACGTGCTTTCGTTGTAGGCTGTGGCACCTCCACATTGCCTTCACAAGTTGAAAGGTTTTTGAGCCATGCCCTCAGAAACGATGAGACCAAATATGGTATCTGAGCATTATTAAGTGGCAGAGAGCTAGGAAAAAAAAAAAATCAAGAAAATGGAGGAGGCAAAATCTGTATTGATTCTCCCGCAGAAGACTGAATTCAGTAGAACACAGCCCAATAGAAAATAGCAAGTGTAAATAAACCAAAATATGCTCCCAATAGTTCCTCCTCATCCAACTGTTTATCCAGGCCATACACTGTAATATTTCACTATACAAAGCCAAAAAAGACAGTGAATAGTTCACCATGCTATCTTTTCTAACTTTTTAATTTCCACTGTCTGCGTAAGTTTTCATCACTCAATTTTCAGGAACGTGGTGGGATGAACTAATTCATCATATGGTGAGGCTGTGAAGTGTTCAGACAACAGCAACACAGAATCTACACAAAACATAGAAGCCCGTCTTCTGCTTCTTCTTTCTCATATGCAACTTCCTCACCTTCTCAATTAATGGCTTTTTCAGTGCCAGAATCATAAATTCTCACTTATCCTCACTGGTCAGTCTCTGGGTTTTAGTATCTCCATATTCCTTTCCAAATCTACATGCTTTTTACTACACCATACTACTAGTGCAAACAAAACGGACAAATCATAGTCTGATGGTCTATAGAGTCGTTTTGCTTTCATTCTTCTGTGCTGTTTTTCTTTCCTAACATTGTATCATTCTGAAACTTCTATCTGGATGCTAACGTGAATGGTGATTACAGCTGATTACACCAGCAAAACCTTCAAACTAAATGACAGTGGAAAGAAAAAAAGAGAAAATGCACCATTTTAGACTAAGACAATCGTTTAAATAAAATAGCTGCAGGAAAATAGCTATACATAAGCCTGAGTAACATTTCACTATTCCATACGTGATGGGGAAATGCAGGAACGCAAATATCTTCTGGAACTCCATGAGAATTGCAGATACCCTGCTGCTCTTTGAAATTTGCAGCCTTCTGAAACACCTAGGCTTGCTTCCGCTTTTCTTTTTTCCTGCTGCTAATATGATTCACCTAGCCTTCAGCTGGAGTTAGAAGATAATTATTCCAGGTACTCTCTTCATGGGAGTCACTGGGCTGGTGCAAGATGCCGCGCCACTTAGTGACTAGGAGGGGCTCATGGTATTCCTGCTGCCGGAGCTTTCAAAGTGCCTTTGCACAGAACAAGTACGAGTTCCCCTACAGCGAAAACTTGATTCCACGCTTGCAAACATAGCTAAAATACAGTGCTTATTCCCACCCCTCTACTTTCAGACAATTACAGAATAAAAGGATAGGAAAACAAACAGCTGGAACATTTTGCATTCAGTTATCTCCTCAGACTTACAGATCCTAACGTATTCTTTATTGAATTTTAATATCGAAAAAAGTTGTATAGCTAAATGAGACCTCTGCTTGGTGGTAGAGCAGAAAAAATGGCTGACGTTCCAGCTAAAATTAACACAGAATTTTTTATTTCAACTTGTGTGGACATTCTGGAAAGGCTTCTTTCTCAGACATGCCACCTTTCTGTTCTTTAGAGGGATAATTCCCAGGTTTATGAACAATAACTAATATTTCCCTCTCTCTTCCAGAAAGGTCTCCCTGTCCTGTGCAATTTCATTAAATTAACGGGATTACCTTATTTTTTTTCTATCCTGACTTTCAAATATTTACTTATTTATCCACTCCTACTGTGTTTGAATAGATGAAAGATATTAAAACTTTTGTCTAAAATAGCAGCATTACTTCTAGTTCCTCAGAAATTGCAATTACAGCTGTTTATGGCTGGAGATTATGAGGCAAGCTTTCTGCTCATATAACTGATGTACTTCTCCAGTTACACAGTGGAATTTTGCCAACAGGAGATTTGGCAGAGAGGTGGGCTGCCACAACTAGAGACAAATCATAATGGAATATAAGAGAATTTCCTTGTATTTATTTTTAGAGGAGAAAAATGGCCACTGTAAGATCTGATTTCCTTTCACTCACCATTTCTCAGATAAAAACCCAAACTTCTTTTTTTTTGAGATTCAATTTCTCAGAAAAGGGCTATTCAGATTCCACAACAGATTCATCCTAGTGACCTTTTCCCTTGAATTTCATGTAGCCTTGAAATTTTGGCTATGGTGGTGCAGAGACTTTGCAACATGCTCCTTTCTGCTAAGACATTTTGTCCCCTGTGTGTCCCCTTTCTCAGTGTCACCCATCTCCTCCTTAACCCTGAACCAGCAATCAGGCTGTAACTCACATCACATTTACCTGCCTCTGGCAAAAAGAGAGAAGCAATGTTTTCTTTGAAAAATATCTTCAGCAGTGTTGCCAAATATAAATTAGCCTGGACAGGCATCTTTCATTTGCTTAAACAAATTAGACTTCTGATGCCAGGTCAGAGCACACAGACTAAGCATGGGGAAAACGATGTAATTAGATCTTTAACCACACAGGTTTCCTGAGAAAGGGGTCTGTGACCAGAAACACTAAGCTCCGTTATGATGTGGTACCACACACCCTCCTAGGGTACAATCAACGCTGCTTCTTCCAGGTGTCGCTGCCCATTGGAAAGGAAATTCTTCACCATCCTTAGAGCTGGTGTTGGTTGTAGCCACACTTTCTTTGAGGACTTTTGGGGTCGCATAAAAGGGCAAAGAGATCAGCTATTTGCTTATAATGAAACCTTACCTTCATAAGGCCGATTCCCTAGCTTTATATTAAGTATGACCACTGTTGTACAAACATTTGTTGTCTCACCTGAGGCAAAGATTGCAGGGATTTAGGCAGAGCTGCCCTTCAGCCTCATGTGCGCAGGCAGGAAAGTTTCACTATCTGCGTGAAGCCCCTCCACATAATTCAGCTGGAAGGAAAAAGTCAAAATTCTGCTAGAAATTGCAAGCAGAAAGCTGCTTTGAAGTATGCCAGCCCTGTCACCCACCATAATTTTAGGGACAAACTGGTAACTGAGAGGACTGCACACCGGTGAAGTGTGTGGGAACAGCCCTCCGCTGTTAGAAGTATATTAAAAAGGTTTCAGACATGGCCCAATCTGCATATTACATCGTCAAGGATCCCTGACCATTAAACATCCTCAGAATCATCCATTCTTTATCACCCTCTGTAGCAAAACGTTGAAAGAACAAATAATTCCAAAGTGCTTCCTTGCCTTTAGTATGTAGCTTCTCTCTGGTCGACCACTGCACGCATATTTAAGACATGACAGTTCAGAATTATTTCTATTGGAAAAACGGCCTCCACAGGGAACTTTGTTTTCCACAGGGAACATGATGTTTTCTCATCTTCTCTGTTACCCTTATATTGTCTGGAAGGGGACTTCAGATGCTCAGGCCTAACAAGATAGGCAAACACCATGAGCTGCGTTATCAAAATCCTAATTTCTGCATCTTGGTGAAGCTTTTAAAAATAACAGAAACAGAGGTGTTTTCAGTTTATGTCAAATTTAGTGGGGGTTTTTCCTCCAAAGTTTTGCTTTGTATGGTCAAAAATTATTTTCAAATGCCTGTTAAAACAAAAATGTATATTTTATCCTTTTAAACAGGGAATTTACACTACTATACAATAAATTCTTATATACCCCTAAACTTTTAAAATAAACTCTTTTAACAACTCCTAACTGAAATGGCTTCAAAATACTTTCTGAATATTTAAGATAATTCTGTCATAGCAATATCCAAGGTCTTTGTCCCTTCTCACATTCCTGTGTTCCTTGGTTCCTCATGTCCAATAGATATTTTGAAGGCAGTCATTTATTGCAAGATAACAGTTCTTCTAATATGAATATCAATTATGCAGAAATGCAAGCAATAAAATTCTTTTTTCTGAAGACAAGGTAACCTGCAAAATGTATCTTAACCAGTTACAGACACTTAATTAATTCCAAATGCTAAAGCTTTCGTAAACCAGAACTGAATTTGACAGTTGCTGTAAACAGTGGAATTAACATGGGTGCCTCTGCAAAATGGGGTGAGTGAAACTTCTGTTTCTCTAACACTGTCAAGAATCCAAATAATGTATTTGCCCTTTTTGACCAGATGCAGTGTCTGGCATTATACTGAATTTTATGATTCAAGGAACTTTTGCCAGTATTGATCGTATTTTCTCTGACAAGTATGAAACTAGCCAGATATGGTGACGTCAAATTGGCTTCAAGAAATCCGGTAGTCTGGAAGAGTAGCTCAGTCCTTTGTGTCTTCAATGATCAGGGTAATAGTACAGAAACACTTCTGACTTATAAAACAGCTTTTAGTTAAGTTCTACAAAATCTCTTGCATGTAAAGATATGCTCTAGGGCACTTTAAAATGCGAAACTTCGTGTAGGAGATGATGTGCTGTTCTCCTTACACTCTCTTAGCTTCTTAGTTTCATTAGTACCATGTGGCAATTTTAAAATATTACTTCTTGCATTGAATATATGAGGCAAAGAGTCTGATCTTTCATTCTTCCTCCCTGATTACACTCTGCAGTTTCTCTGTTTTCAAAGAACAGACGGATGTCTATGCAGGGAGTGTTTGCTATGGACAAGCCATGCAGATGATTAACCTTGGCTTAGTTCCATGTCTCCCAGTGTAAAATTTTCCTTAAGCAGATTTCAGGTAAATCATCCAGCCCACTTCACTTAATAATACCTGATTAACATGCTCTGCAATCATATCATTCAAGCTGTTGAGCCTGGCCATTTTCCTGCTTTGTTATTCATTTCCCCCCAAGGAATGGCAGTTTAACAGACATTTCCAGTGATGTAGGTAGCTCAATGAGGCGGGGAGTTATCTCACTGACCACAGATTGCTCTCTCTTGGCAATCACTGTAGTCTGGTGCCATGTTCTTTTCCATGGATCCCGGCAGCAACACTGCTCAGCAGCTGGCAGAAGGCACCAGAAGGATTATCCAGCTTACGCAGGCCATCAGCCACCCATAGCTGCCTCACTGGGCATTGGTTTTGCAATTTCAAAATCCCCGCCAGACTGCAGAGAACATCACCATTCCAAAGGTCAATTTTTACATGAGGTGCCTGCACATTTTGATGGGCACCTGCTTTCCCCTTTCTTTGATGGGAACAGTCACCATGGGGCAGAACACAAAACTACACTTACCTCACCCCATTTAAACGCGGATCCTGCTCCTGTCAATTGTGGGTCACTGACAGGGCCAAGGTAGCTTTTACCCTTGTTGTTCCACTAGCCCTATTTTTCTGTGGGAAAGAGGCTTTCCTTCCCATTCTCCTCTTCTCCTTCCTCTCCTTTGCTCTTTTAAATGGTTTGATGATTTAAAAAGTGTGATTCTTCTACAGCATGGGCATTCATGCAGCTGTGACAGTCTCAAAGCACTGCCACCTGGCTCTACATTACCGCTTAATTGCTTTCTCATTTTTGCAATAAGCAAATCCAAAATCTTTTGAAATCTACTGATAAGCAAACACCACCTCCTTTTTATAGCAAGAGAGAAGCTATCTTCTTAGATAAGAACGAGTGTCAACAGTGGTGGTGTTACCATCATTTCCTATGGAAACTGCAGTGAGGGATTCTGGTAGGATGGTGAGACAGTGTTAAGGTTCTCATACCTGTCCACAACTGAAAAGGAGTATTACCTTGTGGTTCACTATGTGTTTTATCTGTGACTTGACAGAGTCACATAATAGCCCCATAATGTCAGCAGATAGGATTATAAAGGGAAAATAGTTAACATACTTAGCAGGCTTCCTGAATAAGTCATCCTCATCTGATAATAGCCATTTTGGCACAGTTTCACTTCTCTAGGAACGTTTGAAGAGTCCTAGTTCTGTTTCAGCACAGAATAAAAACCAGTATTAAGACCATCAAAGCTTCCCTCAAAAAAGAATGTTTTCCTTCTGAGAAGTGGGAAATAACATGCCAGACACAGGCCCTGTGTGCAATAAATGGGTGTAAGTGAATTGAAATTCAGAAAGTGTCATCCCTTTTAGGGTGGGTTCCCATATGTTTCAGCACAGGACACTATGTCAGGATCAAGTGCATGTGGAAGTGGAATAGTTAATATATAATTCAGTTTTAGGGAGGGATTTCAGATAGCTACAAAGAATGCATTTATCAGTGCATAAAGTGACCTTGATAACAGTGTCAATGACTGGAAGTAGAGGCAAAAGGAGAAGTCAAGAGGAAATCTAAAAGAGTTTACATGGAGAAGAGATAAAGTCTCTTAAATATAAGCATAAAACAAACCATAAACAAACCATAGGAAGAGTATGTAGTGGAGATATTAAAATCTATGTTCCTGTGATCTAAACTGAAGAGAAGTTGTATTGAAGAATATCAGGACTCAAATACAGTAGTGGCTAAGAAATCTCTGTTTGTGTCATAGAATTATTCTTGTGACTTCTGGTTCCTTTATATCTCTATTTGACTGACAAATTGTCATAATGTATTTTTTTTATTTTGCACAAAAGTCTTTTGGAGAACGACAAGGTACTCCCATAACCAGGATCAAAGATATAAGAGATAAATGAAGGAGGAAGAGTAATTTCATGACCATGTTAGAAACATCCTCGTAAGTGGGTTCCAAACTGTACTCTGTCATTGACTTCCTAGGCTTTCCTTTGGAAAAAAGTTCAGAGCAAAGTTTTCTTATTTTTATTTTAATTCTCACTACCTGTGAAAAAGATTGGTGTCCTTGCTACTTATACCCAAAGGGAATTTCTCGGTGCAAATTAACCATAACACGAGTTTACATCTGTCACCTTCCTTCTCCACCTCAAGGAGGAAGCACAGACAACAAATCTCTTTTATACCAACCTTCCAGCCACAGCAAGTCCTTTTAGGGACACCAAGCTTAAGAGCTATTCTAAGACGCTACTTGTCTGTGACCGACCATGTAAATTAGTGTGCTATAACCATGTCCCTGATGTCTTCCCCAACTCTGCTGCAGAGATTTCTTGGTGAAGAAGAATATGTAGCTCTCTATGACTTTTTCCCGTACTTACTTGCCTGTAATAAGTTTTATTACAGAGAGTAATATTTCCTTTCTTCCATCCTACCTATCTAGTTGATAAACTCATTTAAAAAAAAGAGTATCCTTCTTCAAATATTTAAGGGCAAGATGCTTAGGCACTGGTATACCTGAATTAAAGCCACAATGGAGATACACTGATGTATCTGAGCTGGTGATTTTGCCTTGAAAATTTTAAAGGAACACATTCTGTTCCAGCTAGATCTCTGATCTTAAAGCGAGTAAGAAATCTGCCCTGCTCTGAAACACGTTTAAGAAGTACTGCTGTCAGTTCCGACAAGCATCGCATTGAAAACTCTCCACTCTCCAGGCCTTTGATGTGTTTAATATTGTCTTCTGCAGTCAGTCTGCACCTCCTCACCTTGTTGCTTTCGATTAGATTCTGAAAAATTAATAACGCTGTCAAGACAATCATGCAGTTACTAGACAGTGTCAGTCCTATGCCTTTCCCCTACCCTGTTTTCCTTTCGGAGCAAGTGTACTGTCTATATACATTGGAGACTTAGATTAATCTCTCCATTAGAATCATTGTTTGGCCATGAACTGTGTTACCTGAAAGTAATTGAAACTTGCAGAAAGTTGTGGCTGTGAATTCAGGAGAATGCTAATGAATTGTATCTCCTTCTCAATGCATAAACTCCCAGAAATCTATTCATGTTGAGAAAAAAGCTCACATTCAGATTAGGTTTTGGCTGAAGCTAAGACTGGTGTTTGATTAGCAGAAATAAACACTTTATCTAAAATGAGAAATGACCTTCGTGTTAACCTAAAGCTCAAACTAAATCCATTTGTAATTATGAAAACATTTTGTTCATGTGTGCATTTGTACTTTTGTTATTTGTCTGTACATGAGAATACCAACAGAGCCAAAAAAAGGACTGTTCTTATCAATTTTGTTCATATAACAGAAGAAATAGGAACTCTTAGAAATATTGAGGGAAGAAGTGATCAAAATCTCAAGAAATGAGGGCAGCAACATTTCAAATTCTGGTAAACTAAGTGGAAAGATACTCAGTAAATGAATTTATGGCATTAAGGTTCATTGTGACAATAAAAGTGATTTTCATGAGATTTTCAGTGGCATTTGTTTACCAAGGTTCAGAGACAGCCAAATTTTCTTCACGCAGAATTCTGAAATCTTCAAGGCTTTTCTAAATTCAGTTAAGCACTCAGAGTGTCACCCACTGCAAATTCAGCCCAAAACTTTGAGGGGAAAAAAAAAAGTCGATTTAAATGTTCAACCGGGTCACCTGTTCTGTGTGGCCCTACTTAAGCCAGACGGTAGACAAGATGGTCTCCAGAGATACCTTCCAACCTCAACCATTTTGTGATTCTATAATTTTTTTTTTTTATTAATGCTAGAATCCCAAGATCACCCTGGTGTTTAAAAAAAAAAATACAATATTTTCTCTTTTTTTATTGAGATATCTGCACTGAAAATCAGAGCCTGTATTCCAGCTACCTAACACCTTCACTGGTGGTGCATTCATGTGTCTCACAATTTTGAAGGTTAAGCTGGTATGTGCATTCGTGTACTTCTAATTTTGTATGTGAAGCCTCAAATTTTCATTGTCAAAACACTTATGGAGTGTCATGGTACCTACTCCATGTTGAGACTGCAGGACAGCAGGACTGTAGAGCAGCCTTAGAGTTGCTGAAGCTGCTTGTCACGTCTTTTCTTTGAACAATACTCCATGAAGTACAGTACCAGTTCTAGTGCCATCCTTCTAAAGAATTTTAAAAAAGGGGGAATTTTTCAGCCAGGTCAGTTTCCCGCACGGGCTTAGCAAATGGACTCACGTGCAGCCGAACTGCTTGCAGTGCTTGGTTTTGGAGCCATTCCCACAGCACGGGTTTACTGTGGAGGGCAGGCTGGAGAGGTGTGAGAGGGCCTGGGAAACAAAAGCAAGAGGCAGCAAACTCTGCTTGGCCTCATGATCTGGTACCTCCTAGGGACCAGACTCCCTGTGAGAGGAGGCAGAGTGAGATACACATCTCCGAGGACTGGGGAAACTGGAGAGGAGCCAGCACAGGTGATGGCAGGGTGGTGATGTGGGCTAAACTGGATTTTGCTACCCTGAGGGTAGGAAAGGGCTGGAAAGAGGATGACAGAGAGGGATAGTGCAGGCACAGAAAGCAGAGGAAAGCCCCAGTGACTGCCCGCCTTGCCTGCCCTGGTCCTGGCCACTGGTGGTGGTGGCCAAGGTGCCTAGAGCTTCCTGCCATCAAATGGCTCCAAAAACCGGTGCTTGCCTGGCAGCCAGCAGCTGGGGAGGGCTGTGGTGTGCTAGCATGGGCTTGACAGGTCAAGGACTATAAAATGGATTCAGTCCTCTTCTAACAGCTGAGACTTGAGCAAAGCTGTGCAGACAACCGCAGCAATGGCATCCCTGTTCCTTCAGAGCCAAGGACAGGGCTCCTTGGTCTTCTGAAATTCTCAGCTTCCATGCACTGGCTGTGTCTGTTTGCAGAGACGTACAGCAACATCTCACTCATCCCCAGCTCCCTTGCTGTCCTCTTGAATCCCCAAATACCTCTAGTTCGCCACTCCAGCAGCAGTGGCATTCCCACAAGAGAGCAAGTGTCATCATTCACGAAACAAAGCATGTCAGAGTAGCCTTTCCAGGTGGTGTAGCTACGCAAGAAGTGCATGGGCTGGCACTCCAGCCTCTGGTAGCATTTGGCAGTCATTGATAATTCAGAAGGACTTCAGAGACTAAAGCCTCGGTGGCAGGGGAATATGGGTCTTAATAAATAGCTAAACACACATCTATGTCTTCATTTCTTAGCACGTTTCAATCACTTTAGGCTACAGCCCTAGGACTTCTGCATCCAGAAACCTATTCTCCTGGCTACACATCAAAATTGCCTTTCAAACATGGGCAAAACCCAGCTACTCATTTAGGTTCACTGTGTGTTCATACAGTTTGAGTCCAGCTATATTCACCAGCAGAGTGGAGGAAATGTCCAAGGCACAGCAGCGATGAATGCCTGAACTTTAATTAGCCCCTCAGTAAGGGCCTAAATATACCATGTCTTCACTGTGAGTGGGGAGATACATCCACACATTAACCTATTCAATTCATTCTTCTACTATATATCTTAAAAACCAAAGCTCAGTAAAGAAAACATATCTTGGGTGGGCTTAAGCAAGCAGAAAACAAGGTGCGAGTAGGTGTTATTGACAAGTGCAATATGAAAATCTTTACTGTTGTGATATAGGCAAATGGAGCACAGAATTTGGATAGTAAGTGCTCTTCTCTGCAAGTGTCAATTCAAATCGCGTGTCCTACACCACTCTCATGCCTAGAGATAGACCCTGCAGGCATTGATGGATATACTCATTCATGTCCAATTTCCATGCAAAAGCATCTGAAATCCCTTGTATGATAGTACCAGCTGCAACTGGGCACCTTTCCACTGTTAGAGAGCTGTCGCCAATGGCTAGTTGAAACTTAGACAAACAAGGAGAAAGATCTCGGCAGTCAAACCGTCAGCAGCGAGTGTGCAAGAGCCCGTCACTGCAATACATTTGCAGAGAAACAATGACTTACATAGGATAATTTAGGTGACATCTGCCTGAACTGTGCTGTTAAACGTTTTCTAGAGTTTGTGTCTATCAATTTTAGTATAACTGACAGCCTCTACTGCTCCTACTAAGTTCTTGTTTTAAGAGTTCCTTGAAACAGTCATACATGAACAAAATGCCTCTCATCCTAAGCCAGAGGAAAAGGGGGGGAAAGGATTGTGGGCCCAGTTCAAACAAGTGGACACAAGGCAGAACCACAAATATTTGTATTTTGGAATGAGACTGTCCTAACTTTAACTTCAGTATATTTTTTCCTGATAAAGTATTGATATTAGAACAGCATATAAACATTTATGTGCAGAGTCAAATACACAACACGCACACTATATACATGTATAGATGCATATATATGTACATGCAGACATCCTTGAAGGGCAGGTGTGAGTAAATTTAGTTATGAGGTATGAAGTCTTGCACACCACTGCTTTATTTCAGTGTTATGCTGCTGTCATACAATTTATTTTCATGTAGGCATGCCAATATAAAAGTGGATTAATATAGAAAGCATCTATCTGTTACATGTTGCAGATATAGGGAAAGGCCACAGTGGTAGTAGTGTTCGCCTGAGTAGCTTTACGTTGGTCCTAGGTTTTCTCTAGGAATTTGGCACCATGATTCCCATGAGAGTGCTCATGGTGCTGACAGGTACTCACAAGTAGCAGAGCAGCAGCTAGTGTTAGGAGGTAGGAGTCACTGTACCCAAAACTGTGATGCTGCAGTCATAGGCTGTAAACCATGGGAGCAGCAGACTTTTATTTCCAGTATGGTCTCTGACAAAAGACAGTCCAGGTGTCAAAGTGTGTTGGTCAGAATAAGGGTTCTGCATGGCTTTCTGTATCAGCAGGCTGAGGCAGGCAGCACTCCTTTGGGGGCTACAGGATTTTCCCATTCTCTCAACATTCCCTACTATTTATATGGCTGAAAGCTCTGGAGCTTAACAGCAAAGAATTTTAATCAAACTCTTTAATCGGAACAACCGCTGAAGAGAAACTGCAGTAATAGAGAATAGCATTACTGCCAGGAAAATGAAAACAAGTTTTAAGAAGGAGTGGAAAAACAGCTTTAGGTGGACCTATGTTGCGTTGACCATCTCTCTCTTGTGGGATTATAGCAATTCAATTGGAAATCTTCACAGGTTTAGTAGCTTGTTGTTGAAAATACATCTCCACCCTACAATGCCAGTTGTTGACACATAAGAACTGGTCCTGTATAATCAGTATTTCTCTGTGGCTCAGAGGGCAAGTGAGCCTGAGGCTCTCACATCTGCTGAAGAGCACTGGAGGTTTTAAAAGTGGAGCAAGGATAACCCAAGGAGAGAAAAGATGAACACCAGCATCTAGCCCCAGTATGGGAGAAGAGGAGGAAAACAAGAATGCATGGGAATTAGGACTAAAGGGCCTTGCCTCCGAAGGAGAAGCTGTCTCCCCAGGGCACACTGTTGAGTTTCTGGCGTAAAGAAGGTTCAGTGTTGCCTTTTTAGCCTTTGAAATCTGCTGTGCAGGACTGCAGGGAGGTGGGTGAGAAGCAGGCAATGGGGGAGGCTGGACTTGGGGAATGAAGCGGTTCTCTAATCCAACAGATGGTCAGCTTAGTATGTTTTTCCTCAAGCAAATTCCCAAAGAGGAGAATTCAGCATGAGTGTGAACCATAAGAAAAAATGTTACGAGTTATGATTTCAACTCTCTTTTGGGGGGGAGAGGGGCATTACTGGTGTCTTAAGTACCCAGAGCTTTTATCTATGCTGATAAAACTGGCATTTCTCAAGTGGCAAAGCATTCAGAGATATGTTTATTTTTCACATAGAGAGAGCAGGAAGTGAGGCACCAGGACTCGAAATGTGAAAGTATCGGAGTTTTTCACTTGTAAGCTATGACAGACCTCTCAATTTCCATTTAATATGACTTTAATTTTGAATATAACAGTTAAAATGTCTCAGAAAACAGAAATGGAACCTTGTATTTCACCCAGTTTTCACTGGGAAGTCTAGTTTATTTGAAACAGGCTCCGTATTTGCAAAAACAGGATAGGAGAGATGAGGAGTAGGAATCAGACTTTGAATACATTGTGTAACATGAAATCGGAGGTACGTTGTGTGGGTAGAGCTTTGCAGAGAACAGCTCACACAGCTGCTGTTAAAATTCCTCTAATCCATCCTGGGTTCTCTCAACCTGGCTGCAAAATGTGTAAATTTAAACCCTGCTACACCATGCAGTTACAGCAGAGCTTTCAGAACTGATATCTGTGAAAGGCCTTTGTATACAAGTGATTTTCTAAACTGTCATATATAACAATATTCTACACAGTTGGCAGCAACAGCAACTAAAACCAAACCACAGACACGGTTGTACTGACTCCAATTGCAGAAACAATGAAAGGGGATAGAAGCAAGACAGACAAACTCTTCTAATACCGAGTTAGGTAACCCAAGAGGATGGAAAGGTGAACGAAAGGCAAACGTTTCCCTGATCTGACTTCCTAATATTTCATCACTAAAAAATGAAAAATCCCTTTCCACTCTCTCAGATGACTCTGCTGGAGGGCAGCACTGTTGGGTATCCTTGTGCCTCATCTGGTGGCATTCATTCCCACTATTAACAACCAGCATAAACCCGCCACTTCCAGGACAAGTGGGAAGTTGCCTGCCAGCATGAAACACTTCAGACTTTTATATAGGCCAAATTTAGGAAGAAAAAAATTTGGGGGGGTGTAAAAAAAATTAATTAAAATATTAGATTTCTGTAATATGCTAAAGGTCAGTGTAATTAAACCAAAACCTGTGAACACATACATGTGTAGCCTCTGCTGGCATCAGACACTGGCTTGTGGGGGAAAGGTCTACTGTTTGTTGGCAGAGAAGACACATATGGCAATGTCTTCCAAAACGCCACTTTCCATTTCATGTAGGCACAACACCCAAAAGAAGCATTTGTCCTTAAATTAGCTGACTATTCTTCCTAATGACTTCTGTGAGCAACGCAGAGAGGTAAGCTCCTCCGGAGATGCTCCAAGGAAGCGCCTAGTTTATGTGCCCAAAGCCACCTCGCAGAGGCTCCGCTTTCCTTTGGCTCTGGAAGAGGCCACAGAGACAAGTCACTCAACTCACTTGACTGAAAGTCCCCCCTCCTCCCTGTTCACGTGTGTCTCTACTAATATATTACCACAGTTTCTCAAGGAACATCACTAGTGCAGGGTTAACTCAGGGTACCAAAGATGGAGACATGCAATTAAAAGCAATAAAATCTCTGTGTCTTATTGAGTTGCAGCTCATCAACAGATTAGAGGTAACTTGTTAAGCCTCAGTAACTCAATTGCTTCCAGTCATGTGCACGTACCCTCAGAGGCAGCTTGATTCCTCTGGAGCTGGCCTCCCTTGGGTTGTGCATGCAGACATTGAAGCTGCAGAGAGAGACTGGCTAGCGACACACTCTGTGCAGGGATTAGCAGCGAGCTGCTGAATTCCCCCTCGCTGCTTTGAAAATGAGCATTACTCAACCTTTAGCCCGGACCTGTGACAAACCAGCTAATTCAGCTCCGTTGTGGTATGGCAGACTGCGCGCCAGCTGTTAGCAAGTCTCCACAGCCAGATAAGCAAGACACCAGGCACTTTGGTTCATCCACCAGCACAGAGGCAAAACACAGCAAAGGCATCAAAAGTGTTGCTTGCTTCAAGTTAGAGACTGCTTTGTGTGTGCAGGAGTTCAGCCAGGAATAAAGCTGGAGTTATACCTTGTGCTAACGCTTCACCGAGGACTAGCCTTCCTCAGAGAAAGATTAAACTGCAGTGACATACAGCCTCTTAACACTCAAAAAAGAGCACCCGCAGGACTTCTAATACACTTTAATTCACACCATTAACTGGTTCAGTTTGCCTTTGCTACACATCCCCAGGTAGCCAAGCCTGCAGCGACAGTTAGTGCAGCATGAGCTACCTGCCTGCGGTGGCAGGGATGAGACGAAGCCCCCTTGAAATATGAAAGGTGGCAAGTATTTTGCAACAGCTCTCTCATCCAAATAAGCCGCGGTAATTCATATAAGCCAAGGTAATTGGAACATTTAATTTCATCACCTTTCTTTCTGTTGTTGTGTTAAAAAAGATGTTCCAGTTCCATAGATGTTTACCTGCACTCAAAACCAAGATTTTGATTCCTATCACCAGGGTATTAGGCTCCATTTCTACACTGAAACAAGATTTTATCCTCTTTTATTTCCCCCAGTATTAAATTAACAATAACAGCAAATAAAGACAGCACTATCATAACCTATTTGAAGTTTTTTAATGAAAATGAAAACTAGACACAGTCAAGAAAATGTTTTAAGCAGGGTGTCGGCAGTAATCCTTGGCCCAAGATTAAATGAAATGAATTGCTGAGTTCATGCAGAAAGACATGATATCTTTCTAAAATGCACATCTCTTCTAAATGTCCCTTCCCCGGCATACTGCAGGAAGAGTGCCTGCGTGGATGTGCTTGCATGGATTTGTTCTATACCTTCTGTGAAGCACGTGAGAGTCCTCTGAAAGATGTTTCTTCAATTTTTTTCTGCTAGAAAACCAATAGAGATAAGGAGAGAAGAGAGAAATTGAAAAACTTTTGACTGAATAATTTCCTTAAAAATTTAGAATATAAAGAAACAAAAATAAAATAAAAAACCAAAACCGGGTGTTTTTCCTGTAAAAACAGTTATATGGCATTTCAAGTAGAACATTTTAAACAAAACTTTTTTTTAGTCTAGTCCCCCCAAACACTGAGATTTCCACTTGTCAGAAGTATTGCAGATATTTTTGAATATCAAACACATCAGCCTTTTGAGATTAATAATCTTCTCTTTGATCAAGAGAGTAAACAGTTTGCAGTCCAATATTTTCAAATTGAGATTGTTTTTCACTTTCATATGAAAATAGTTGAGATGTCAAAATTCAGTGTGAGTTGAAAGCAAATTATTATGAATATTTCCTACAGGAAGGCAACTTAATTTTCCATGTTTCTCTGACCGAGAAGCTATTCAGATCAATGTGTGGTTTTCTAGCGTTCAGGCTTTGAAGTACCTAAATACTCTGATGTCCCATTAAGAATTGGTTTATGTCCTGTGTAAGCAAAGACTCATCACCTCCATCCTTCAGCTCTCCTCAGAGCCCACGCTCTCAAGGAAAAAACTTGCTCAAACAGATAGTGAGCCAACAGAAACAATATAACATCAAACCTCAATATAAGGTCCAACAGATAAACGGACTACTACCTGGATTAGTTGCTCTTAATCAATTACAGTTATTAACAGCCTAAAGAAGTCAACAGGCTAAAGGGAATGTTGTGCTGGCAAAATTAGCTGATGGCAGTGGTTAGGTTAGCCAAGGTAGAACAGATTAAGTTGCAAGGTACTCCTAAAGAATTACTTTACATATCAAGCTGGTAAGCACGGACACACCTAGGACTACCCATGTGCACTGACAGGCTTTGAAATCAAGATAATATTTTAAGAGAAAGAAAAGAACAGTTAAGGACCTGTAGTTAATCAGAAACAAAACACTGAAGAGGGAGGAGGTGACTAAAGTGGAATGTGAAGTGTCTTATCTGTAGTGGATTCAGACATCTAGTTTTTTGGTTTCAGTTGTCTTTAAGAAAGAAAAGACAGAAATGGGCAATTTTAAAGACACCAAGAGAAAACTTCAGTATAAGAAGGAACTGAAGAGGCTAGGGGAGTTTACTCTGAAAACAGTTATATCAATCTTGATGGAGTAATAAAAACAAATGAATTGTATAGAGCAGGCCAAATAGAGATGTCTGTTTACTTTAAGTTCAACAATACAAGAAGCATTAATAGGCAGCAAATGTACAACAGGGGAAAAGAAATGAAGTTTCATGCAACATTTAATTAAATTGGAGCTTCTCACTGCAGGGAAATTTTACTGACACTAAAAGCTTGGCAAGATTTAAAATAAGATTGTGTTTGTATGAATTACAAGGAGTATCCATTCCTATGTTTTGGAAATTGGTTGATTACAGAAGACACATTATTGCTGAATGAGGTACATGGCTGGAAACCTGGGGACTGATCCCATTAGCACTGAAGCATGTGTAGAGCTTTTAGGATGGGAAGAAATTCAAACCCCTGTCCTGCTATGACCCCACTACTATAAATGTCAAGAATATTTTGCTACTGGCTTTAAATGGTAACATACTGAAGAAAATTCTAGGCACTTTTGTGAAATCCCTTCTTTAATTCTCACTCTGAGATGTTCAATGGCAACCAAGGTGGCAGACAAGCTATTGAACTTTTCCAGCATGCACCAAAGGTCAACTAAATACTTTACCCTCATTTCTGTTCCTTTGGTATAATCCACTTCAGCAGCATGAGGACTCTACAGTCTATAACACAACTGCCAAGAAAGAAAATGGAATGGTTTACATTGTTTACCCCAGTGTGCTATTGGTGATTCTCTGGCACATCTCCTACCATGACATACTGTTAGAAGACAAGCCACTAGTAACAAATCAACAGTTACACACAAAAGCAACACTAGGTTTGTAATGGAGACAAAATAACTTTAACAACCCTTCTCAAGTGCTGTTTTATACAACATAAAAATAACAACACACACAGAAGAAGTTGAGCAGTCTAGTGATCAAAATCCTTCTTTTGCAAAATGTCCTATTTCATCTTATGTGGTTTCACAAGGCCTCAGTCCCAAAACTGTTGAAACACAGTGCAGAAAATCTCTCTGACTTTTGCAAGCTTGGACTCAGATCCAGAAAGAAATTTAATTTATGACATAACCTTTTTCTTTCATCAAAAAGCCAGTTTTCTATGTTCCTTATCAATCCCAGGTGCCATGCATTTTCATCTCTAGATACTTACACTTTATAAATATAGTTTGGGGAAGCCTGGGAGAAATGCCTGGAGATCATATCCTAGTCTGGAGAACATCTACCAATGGAAAGTTTGCTGCAGTGAGTTAACCCTGATGATATGTGTCCAGCGGTACTGCATAGCATTGTCCCATATTAAATTTGCATAAAGCAAATAGTTAATGAAACAGGAAATTTGTCCTATCCTCTTTTATCCTCTTTCCCATAACACCTACTGTTTTCTAGGAAGTTTTTTCTGTTCCAAGCTTGACCTCAGGCAAGGAATTTCTCTCCTAAAGGCCTGCGGTGTTCCACCATGCTTCATTTTTATACTTCTTTCCATCTTGTTTCTCCTTCTTAGCTTCTGGAAATCCAGTCTTTGGACCCAAGTGCAATTTTTAATAGTAAATAAATTTAGACTTGGATAAATTCCCTAAACTAAAGTGGTGAAGAAAGACCACTTTCATCTCTTGTGATATACTTCTGACCAAGTATAATTAGAATATTTTCATGCTGTCTTGCCTGCTCTGTCTGCCTTTCACAACTGATGAAGTCTATCAAGCTATTATTTGTCTCCACATTGTGTCAGGAAGGATTAAGGCACAGAAGCATTCAATATCAGTAAATGATCTAGAACTCCGTAAAAACATCAATTACTATGCAGTTAAAGATGTCTTAGTGCTCTCTCAGGAAGCTGGAGTTTTGTCTTCATTCCTCTGGTAATGGACTGTGGGGATGACTATCTCCAGAGACAGAAGGAGCATGTGCAACTAAAATGTAAGCTATGGGACTGCGCAGAAGAGAGAGGATCTTCTCAGTTATTTGTTCAGATATGCTGGAAGAAATATTGAAATCAATGCAGAAAAAGCTGCCCTACTCAGTTCTCTGAAAAGATAGGCTCCTCCGCCTGAGAGCCTGCATTTTGGGCTGACACAACATCATGAAACCATGTCCTGGGGCCACATAATCTTTGAGTTTTTTCAATGTAGCAACCAAAAAGAATTGTAATTAATTTGAATGTAGTAGTGCCTGGCTGAGTGGTAGGCAGCCTGGAAACCTACTGACTGGGGAAGAGAGCCTTGCTCAAATCCATATCGTCAGGTTTTTTTTCACCTGGTAGGACTCGATTAGCTTCAATGCAACTCTGCCTATTTACAGCCAAAGAAGATTTGAAACATCGAGCAGGCATATATATCACTAACTTCTCTTTATAGCCTCCAATGTTTCAGCATCATAGTTCTCAGACCTGGTAGCACAGGAATAGCACTTCATACACAACTGGAGAGATACCACGGGCTTCAAATTTAAGACTCTCCACCATTCCCAAAGTCTTTTCCCTAAATATAAAAACAGTTTGAACTAAAGCAAATAAAATATTTGTATTTGATGAGAATTGCATATAAGCCTCAATGTAATTATAACATATAAGGAAAAAATGCTGGTGACCTTAAATTACACAACATAATAACAGGACATCTTAAAATTAATTTTAGCTAATTAAAAACTTTACTCAGATAATGAATGATTCATGATTCATACTGCTCAAGTTGCCAAACTTTACCCCAAATTATAAATTTTGCACATCCTTTCAGCAGTATTTATAATTGCAGTCATGTCAGTGTAAGTACTTTCAGCTACAAAAGCCACTGTGTTATCCCCTCCAAGCCTTCCTGCCTCATCCTCAGAGTAGGACTAAGCTAAGGACCCTAGAGCACACAAGGGTGCAGAGGGGGAGTACATTTTTTCAAGAGAACAGCATCTTTGGGAGATCTACTCGTCTTACAGAGGCTGGAAGCTGTACATGGTCAGGGATGATCTCAGTGCGCCCTGTGCTAGCTGAACTGTGTTGGACTGTAGGAACATAGGACTTGCCCAGTGAGCTTTTAGTCCTCCTTCTGCTGATGTCCGATAGAACTTCGAATAATCTTGCAACAGATATCAGAAGCTCCTAAACAAACACTAGGATGGATAGCTGTTAATAGAAAAAAAACCCAAACATGTGTAAGTCAGACTGCTTAGAAATTGTCCTAACCTGAAATCCAGCCACAGGTGGGTTAGAAGACCAGCAAGCCACCTCCTCCCGCACCTTGCAGTCTTGTATTATGGACATTTTACATATACTGGTTCTGAGCACATATGTTCAGTCCTCTTTAAATGCTGAGTCCTTGATCATAAACATCTTTTGTGGCAGTGAGTTCTGCAGCTACGTGTGTAGTACATGACAGTCCATCTTCTTGTACCAGACTGATATCTGCAGAGTTTCAAATTTCTCTAAAGTCCCCCTGTTTGAAGGGATGGGGCAAAACAAGCATCCAGTTTAACCTCTGTCTGACACTGAGTGTCTCTCATGTGATAGCTGCATCCCCTTGTTTTTTTTCTCCAAGGTAGACAGACAGTGACAGTCTTCGATTTCTCAGTAAGTAAACTTGCTTAGAGGCAGAATAAGTGAAAGAAATTTTGATCTGAACTGTTCAGAGAGAAGAATCTTAACTTGGTGTAGCCATTCTACATCTTGGAAAGAGATGTTTAGTGTACTTTGTGATAAATGCTGGAATGAAGTTTCTCTTCCTTGTAGTTAAATTGCTTATTTATTTACTCACTTGTTGGACAACAGAGAGCATTTAAGCTAACTTTTGAGGTAATGAAAACCATAACTGAATCAGGGTATGAAAAGAGGAATGTAAGTTGTGCTTGGATCTTTTCTAGCAGGGAATTTTTCATAACTTAACAGAAAAACAAGGAGCAGGAAAGCTTCTTCTCTAGTAAAGAACAAAAAAATCTCTGCCTGCTGAAGTGCCAGGATTAGAAGATGTAAATATTATGGAGTTGTAGAACTATCTGCTTTAGGACTTGAGATTAGCTGGATGGTTTGATTTGGGTTTCTGAAATATATTAACAGAAAGGTGTATTGACCTTTATAGAGCTTGGCATGATTTAGTTTCACTGAATGCTGAAAATGAAGGCACTCTTTCTTCATATCAGGAAAGTGAAGAAGGCAAACTCACTTTGCTGCAGATTGAAAGAGATACGGAACTGCCATCCCGGCCTGCCATCACTGCGTTCACTGACCTTTTGCCGTAGTTTGAATTCGGGTGAGAAATCGAGCAACTGCTTTCATAGAAATTTCCACTGTTATCTTCTACAGCAATGTACTAGAATTTTTCTCATTTCTTTGTTCCCCCTTCCCTTATAAAATACAAAAATATACCCTTTTCCCTCCCAGGTGAATGTTACCACCTTAGTAGAGTACTAGCAAATCTACAGTGCGCACTTTAGTAGCAGGTAAACTCCATTTTCCTGTGCCTACCCTCAACTATGTTACCACTGCACACTGCTTAGACTACACCATAGCTTTTAATCCCCACCCTGAATCCCTCTGCTATTTCTCCAGCATCTCAAATAAACGATGTATAACTGCCTGACATGCCAAGGCAAAGCATTTGAGGAATGTCCAGTTTCAGCCATCTACTCCATAGCAACAAAACAAAAAGTCAGGGGAATAAATTATGGTGGAACCCTTGAAGCTTTATGACACAGTTTATTTGCAATGAGCTGGCCACTGCTGGGTCTCTCCACCCCCAAGAGAGCTTGAGTGCACGCAGATTTGACTTGTAACCCAGAACAAGATGAATGGGCCGCATTAGGGAAATAACACTTGCAGTTGAGCATAATAAAAAGCATCCCACAAAGGAGGCTGGCTGGTCAGCTTTATTGCCATGCTGTTTATTCCACTCATTTCAAGGTATTTATAGCATACTTGACTGACTGTCATTTTTCTCCGGATGAGGTTGCACAACAACTCATGAAGGGGAGATGAGACAAAGACGAGAGATCGAAAGGCTCCCTAGGATTAAACTGGATAAGAGAGACTAAGTGGCACAGTTCACTCTTTGGCACGGTGGGCATTCACGATGCACATCCCCAGGCACCCAGCTGACATTCTTGGGTTAGGAGCCTAAGAGATAGCAAAAAGAAAGTCTGCAGGAAGCTAATTGAGAGCTCTGAAGAGCCAAATCACTGTGAAAGAGCCTCTTTGTCTTCATTCATTGCAGAGCTGAAGATGCAGCTGCTAACTTAGGTACTATACTTTCTCATCAACCGTTATAGGTATGAAAACTCTCTCCACCATTCTTTTGTTCTGCAGTAATTAATCAGTAAACCAGTAACCATCACTAGCAGCCACGTATTTCATGCTGGCACAGCAAGGCCCTTATGCCTTTGTCATGATACCATTCCATCTGAATGGCTTTTATTTCTGTCCATGGACAAGGACTTTTTCATATTTTATCTCCTCTTTGACTTTCATATTATCTCTCTCTTTATTTCTTTACTTCCTACAGCTTAGTTGCATAATCCTGGAGTGGAGAATCCTGACTAGGCTTATGAAATTTCAGAAATGGGAAGTGCTCATTTCTCACCTTTCACAAAACTGAAAATGTCAGTAGACATTGTTATCATCACCCTTACCGTCAGTGCAGAAGTGACTTTAGAGCGTGAAGGTAGCAGGCTCAGTCCTGCTTGCCAACAGAGACAAAATCTCCTCTAAACTGGCACACATTACACATCTAACTTGCAATGTCCTAGCCTGTATGTTCCTCTCTATTTACAGATAGATTTGAAAGTAATTTTAACTGCAATTTGTAAAACTTTGTATATAGTTCTGGCAATCAAGAAAAGCAGGTCAACAGAACTAGGTGAGCTTCCCAGCTCAGGCCAGAGTTCAGAAGTCTTAGATGATGTCAGCTGCTCTTCAAAGGTCAAACCCCCTACTAGACATTATTGCATTATCAATCTGTTTCCAGTTTTATCCTGGATATGTCTTATAAGCCAATGCATGCCACTGACAGTAGCAGTGAGCATGGGTTACCCCTGGTTGGATGTTTCTGAAGACAGGCTCTACCACATTTCCGAAAAATATGACTTTTGTTTGTAGGCATGTAAATAGAGCACATCACTATTTCCTGGGACAATCCAAAATGGATTCTTTCCTGTTGACCCTGAAGTCCATCACACTGAAAAAAAATGGACTGGAAGGACTGAAAATCTCTGCTGTGGTGGCTCGCGTCCCATGGAAATTTGTGCATATACAAGATATTTGTGCATAGTATATCCTTTTCAGTGTTGTCAGGAAAACAGAAACTGTTGTCACTGGCGACTCAGCCTTGCATCTTTTTCCTTTTGCTCACTAGGTTTGCGATGCAGATTCTGCCCCTTCTAAAGTTGTTGTTATACTGGGTCCCAATAACCAAAACTGGACAATCTGTGCAACAGCCACATGAGGGTGCCAAAAAAGAACCTGGACAAAGGCCATCCAGCTGCTTCTTTTCAGGCAAATCTTTGTTCACGTTCTTGAGTGATCTGTTGTCAAGAAGGAATATGAATACTAAATAACAGCTATTCAGTACACAATTTTGGCCACTCAAAAACAAGGGGGTTCAGAAAACCAGAGAATGTGTATTTGTGAGGTGGAAGAACCAGTGAATGTTGTTTGCAGAAAGCTGCTCAGGTTCCTATTGAATATTATCAGATATGACAGGAAATTTAAAAAAGAAAATATTGTAGTGCTCTGGGCACATTGACTTCTTTACGGGATTCAAATTAGTTACCATAATGTACAATTTCTTTCAAGGAATGTGATAACTGTAACTTCCTTTAAAGCTGTGAGCTTCTCCATTTAAGGTGTATTTTAAAGTGGTATTTCAAATATGTGTAATGTTTTTAAGGAAGGAAATAATCTAAGGGTCATAAAGGAGATTTTAGACCATGAGTTTAAGAATTTTTCTAGGCAACAATGAAATAGTTTTAGAATATGTAACAGGAAGTGATGATGACCTGGAGCAGTTCTTGAGACCCTGAAAATAAATAAGTGAATAAGCACAGAAAGAATAGGATCTGTGGTAGTCGTGGATGATTCAGGGTAAAGAGCACCTCAGTGAGGCAACCTGCTTCAAATCCTGCTGGCTTACCCAGTAGCAGAGAACACGAATGCCAGGCAATGGAATTGTCGAGGAATGTCAGCCGGCAGACTCGCAGCAGTCTGGCAGATGGCTGAGTAACCGCAGAAGAGCAAGGCTTGGTAGAGCCGTTGCTCACACAACACCTGAAAGGCCAGAAGAGGGGGAAGGAGGAAATAACCAAGTAGTTTTCTTTGAGGCATCTGTCAGTTGACATGACAATCAAGAGTTACAGGTAATAGATTCCTCCAGAGATGTGGTGCCTCAGCTGACTGGTTTCGGTAAGCAGGCGGAAAGAAAATTTGGACAGGGCTGGCGTGATCTGAGAGCTCAGCAAATTGGGGACAAGTATTATTTTGCAAAACGCAACCTTAGCTCACTGGGGCACAGCTTATGGTGGAGGATTGGAACTGGAGACACAGCATTGAGCAGCTGCAAGTGACAGACTGGAGCACTGGCTTCTAGATTCTTTTTCTGGACTCACACAGCTCTTCAGAAAGTTTGCACAAATGTTTGCAGAAAGAGCAGCCGAATGTAGGGGATTTGCTCTGAAACCATTTGACAAGACATTTCTTAAACAATTTCTCAGCACCACAGCCATTCAGGTCTCAGAACTGGCACTTGCATTTCCTGAATGTCCATGAAATTGGAGGTAAAGATTAACAGGAAAAGCAAATATCAGGCAGAATACGTGTTCAGACGTTTCTTCCAGAAGGAAAGATATTTTCTCTGAGTACAAAAAATGACCATGAAAAAAAAAATGCCACTTTGAAAGCAGCCCTGCGGAGTCATCAAAACCTAAATAACTTATCTTTGCTAATCTCCAGGGAGGATGGCAAACGACTGAAGAGAGAGACACAGTGCACAGCTTAGTGGATACAAACGATGGAACACACTGCAGCGTGCATCAAACAATCTTTAGGGAAGCAAATGTGTTTGGAATATTTTCAGCAGTTTTATTTCAAATAGCATCAGAGGACCAGTTATGGAAATGGATGAATTAATGAGTCAGAATTTAGAGGCGTTCATGGGAACTTCTCTGTAACTGGATTCACTGATAGAACTTTTAAAGCAAAGAGAGGTGATTATGATGACACAATCTAGCTGGTACCCTTGCTAATAACTACCAAACCAGTGCTTTCAAAATTTATTATTATTGATCAAGAAAATTAGAAAATCCTTGAGATGTTTCTCATCTTCTCGTTCTGTGATGTGCACTATGCTTTCCAGTATCTTTTCTAAAGGACAGGAAGTGTGAATGAGTGATGATGAAGATTTCGGTTTTGCAAACTTCCTACTAGGTATAGAGCTAGGGTTTTGTTGCATGAATACCAGATGCTCTCCCAGCATTAATTTCTACACACCAAAGTTTTGATCTTCTGGGGTTACTCTTGTCCTCAGCATAAACATATAGGAATCCTGCATAAAACAATATCACTCTGTCTGTCTGCACATGGCCTGACTAAAAGTTGTTAGGCCACATGTAGAAAAAACAATCTTGATAACAGTAAGGGTAAGGGTTTGGGATTTTTTTTTATTTTATTTTTTTGAAGCTAGGGAATTAAGAATTTTTTCATCTGTGTAACTGTTGTCTACCATGATTCCTATGATCAGAGATAGCCCCATACCCTACCTGCCACACAAATTAGGTATAAACCAGTAACATTCTTTCAAAGTGTAGTATAGCTGTGCCTCACTCTAAATTTTCCTTCATACTTCTTTTTCTCTGTGTATCACAAAGGCCTCTTCTAGCTTTCAGCTCTGGTTTACTGTACCTTGCCCTCCTGTTTTTTTCTTCTTTTATCTCCTTGTCTTCTACTAGGTTCCTACATTTCTTCTTCTACTCTCTAGCATATCCCTTACCATTTCTTTCATCTTCATCCTAAGATTACTGCTCTTTACCTCTTGATCATACCTGTGCTCCCCACCTGTGAACAGTTCAAGCTCCCTGCTGCAGTTTCACATCTGGCAATGAATCATCCCAAATTCTTTCTGCCCTGTGGAGTCACAATCATTCCTCACATTCATTCCATCATGTTGCTGGCTCTGCCTTTCATGCCACCCTTTGATCACCAGCTGCTGTTTGACACATGCACTGTCCGTAGAAGCAGAAGACTTAATTTTGTCAGGAAGGCAATGCAGGAGTACTTCACCAAAATATGGGTGAGAAATAGGTTCCAGTATACCCCAGATCACAACCGAATATGATTTATAAGTGATAATAGTACATAGGTAAAACAGGAAAGATGAGCATAGGATGCTGTAGGAAAGAGTCACCTTTGCAAAATTTAGAGTCACTTTTTCCACGGCAGTTGCACTCTGAGAGAGACAATTTTCTCCAAACAAATGAGATCTGAGACCCTGTAGCAAATAGCAACAGAGATTTTTAGAGATGCTAAGCCTGTAAGTCCCCTCTGCCACGGAGGACTGTATGACATGATTCACTCACTTTGTGGCTGATGAGAGAGACCACCTTTCAGGGTTGCCTTCCACCTTTGGAAGGATGCAGCTTTTCCGGAAACAATGATCTGTACTTTGCTTGAAGACTGGAAGAGTGAGAAGTTATAATGCCTTAACTGTAAAAATCAAATTGGCAACATTTGTACAATATCCACCCATTGCCTCAGTACATTTCTGTTTTCCTCTTCATACAAATTTCTCAGGCAATATGAAAACTCTTTAGTGAAATACAAGATTAAACTAAAAGCACGTTAGCAATTTTGGCAAGGGCTGAAAGTGTGATGGAAAGGCTTTAAGAAGAACCTGTGTTTTAAAGCACCTGTGTATCATACAGAATAACCTGTGAATATGCAATAGCGGAAAAAATATTTAAATCCTTGTTTTCATTAGCGCTGTCTTATGGAGCGCCCATGAAAACTCTGTTGGAAAGGCTTGCATAAAATAATGAGGTAAAGTGTCTGCTGGATGAGTCATGAGCTGACCTCCTCAAACAGCGCCTGAGATGTGCCATCATCAGGGAGAAAAATCTTCTCTGGGTTTGCCAGCCTTTGTCACTACAATAATATTCAAATAGCTCCTCAAAATGAAACGTTGATAATTAGCTAGCCTACTTCTGCAAATACACAGAAGTAATCTTTTTTCAGTATTCAGATAAAGCCGAATGTTAATATTGGGCACTAGATCCACAATTGCAAGATGTATTAAAACACTAAAAAGAAACAAAAAACACGCTTATAAGGTATAACTCCTCAATTACAATGCGACTGGAGAAAGGGGGGCTTTTTTAAGTCTGGTGTTGCCCCCTCCCCCCACCTTTGTCCCCCCCTGCCCCGAATCTTCCTTCAGATATTCCCCACTATTTTTCGACTGGATGAAAATGTCCCAGAACATTTCCATCTTGTGCTTTTACAGATACTACACTTTATACGTATCCTGTGGGGCAGACTGAAATGACACTCTGCTCACAAGCAGTCCTGTTGACAGCAGTGGGATTATTTTTAGGCTTAGGACCAGGTATTATTGAGTTATTCATGCACCTCCAGATGTATATAATCATTCAATGGGACTTACAAAAATGCCCAAGCAAGCTAGACACCTAACACACAGAAAATCAAAGAGATGCTGAATCTGGCTGTGGGACGTGATGGAAGATCATCTTTAAAATTAGGACTTGCTAGGGCTCCATCCTCTAGTAGATTGATTGAATGCTTCGTGACACTGGCCTAATTTTGCCCTGAGAAGAGAGGAAAGAGACTCCACCGCCCAATGACCCTCTCTGCAGGAGGCTGAATTCCTCTTGCAGTGATTCACCGGGAATTAATCTGCTGCAGAGTTACAAAGCTGCATATTGGCTGAGGTTACAGGAGTGTTAAAGAAGCTACAGTGTGTATCAGCAACTTTACAGTCCATTTATCAAAGTGCCAATGGTTCCCATTTCAAGGCAAGTGAGGCAATAATATAGAAGGATTGAAGAGATTATCTGTTTCCAGAGTAGTTTAATATATAAAGAATGTGATGGTGGTTGGGGGTGGTGGGGTTCTTGCTTTTGCTTGCTATTTTTAGGGAAAATACTGCAAACCTGTCAGATTCTTGCCGGTTTTTGTTATTACAGCTGGAGCTGAGCACTTGCTTATTTACCATTTCACTAAACACAGTAATATGGAATAAGGGCTCGCTTACCTTCAGCACATAAAGATGAAAGAGAAGGGGAATGATAAGCATGCATCACTTATTATTTAGCAGTCTTACTTTGGCCAGTTCTGCCAGCCTCATACCTACTTCATGGTATCATTTCAAGGCTTTGATCCAGATTTTAGCTCAGCTCCACTGCATTAAATGAATCCTCTTATCTTCCCTTACTTCTCTCTCAGACCCTGCTTTCTCCTTTATCTTCAAGCATTGTTCTAGCCCTCCCTTAGCAAAATCTCTGTGTGTGTACATGGAAATGCCTGCCATCAGTGCTGTGCCCCAAAATCCCACCGCTTCCCAGCAAGCACAGGCGCTGTGTCAGAAAGGGGAAGAACAGAGCTGAAAATAAACTCCATCTTTGCCCATTTCACTGCGTGTCCTGCCTGAAAACAAACAAGCAAGTGAAAAGGAGGACAAACCTCCAGCTCCCTCCCACGTCTTGAAGTGTGGCATGCCGTGTAGTTATATACCAGCTCTAGTGTCTTGAAGACCTATTGTGCCTGGCATTACTGAAATGTGAGTGAGAGATCACCCATGCCCTGTGGAACTTTCAGCTCTGAGTTGAAAGATAAACTTGGAGCAGGAGAAAGAGATAAAATGGACAGTCAGAAGGCCAAAATGGAGAAACAGATTGCCATAACCAATAGTATTTCACAGAATCGCAGAATGTTAGGGGTCGGCAGAGATCTCTGTGGGTCATCTAGTCCAATCCCCTGCTGAAGCAGGGTCACCCAGAGCAGGCTGCACAGGACCTTGTCCAGGCGGGTCTTGAATACCTCCAGAGAAGGAGACTCCACAACCTCCCTGGGCAGCCTGTTCCAGTGCTCCGTCACCCTCAGAGGGAAGAAGTTCTTCCTCATGTTCAGCTGGATCTTTCTCTGCTTCAGTTTGTGCCCGTTGCCCCTTGTCCTGTCGCTGATCACCACTGAAAAGAGTTTGGCCCCATCCTCCTGACACCCACCCTTCAGATGTTTATAAGCGTTTATAAGGTCCCCTCTCAGCCTTCGATTTTTCAGGCTAAACAAGCCCAGCTCCTTCAGCCGTTCCTCGTAGGAGAGATGCTCCAGTCCCCTCATCATCCTCGTAGCCTCTTATTTGGGTGCCTGAGGTGGCTTTGAGGTCAGGGGTGATGTGCTGTGCCTACATTTTTCATGGACAGACACTGATTCCAGACAAGCTCAATCTAAGTCGTTGTTTTTACGGCAAACCCCTTGTTCCTTCAAAGCTATGTGTCACTGTGTGCAATATCATCATCACTTCTAGTGTACTGGTTCTACCCTGACAAACACTCCCAGCTCTTTCACACTTAAATATTTTGCAAAGTGTATTTCTGATACTATTAGGACAGCTAAAATTGAGAATGCTAATCTGGCTGGATTGTAATTAGAGCTGGACTAATTATGGAGGTAACTATTCACTGAATATCCGTATCTTTTTTGGACTATTCTTCAAATGGAGTGAATCTGTATACCCTCATCCTCTTCAGTGGTGGATGAAAATCAGGACTACCATGTCAACAGCTGTAATGATAATACAATGAGCCTGGCTACCTTCCTGCAAGCCTTTGTGGTTGAACTGTATGTGGTTAGTCTCCTTGATACTTCTGTGCTGAGCCTTTACACTGGAAAATGAGTCTAAGTCAAATCATCATTGCAGACTATTATACTCAGAAAGGAAACTGCTGCTCCTTCAAGGCCTGCATGCTTGGGACCAGAGGTGGACAGCTGTCATTGTTGCTGGTAAAAGCAATCCAGAGAGGAGGGAAAAGATACACATCATGTAGTAGAGATGGAAAGGTTTCCCCCTGTGTGATCCTGTTCACTAGTATTCCAGGGGTCTGCTAGGGCCCTCTAAAACACGAATTTCTCTAACTTCTGCATAAGCTAGCACTTGCTTGGAAGACAGTACAGAGCTTGGGAGCTTCTCATTTGCTTCATTACAACAGGTAGGTGAACTTGTGGTAAGACAATGAAAGAAATAATGTTAACGGCAAACATGGGGCCAGATTCACCTGTGCTTAAAGGCCTTTTACTTTGACATGATCTAAGGTACGTACCTGAGTCGTCACTCTTGTGGTTGAGTTTCAGCAGCAGACAGCTTTGCTCCCATCAGAGATATCCTGCTCACGTTATGCCTTGCAGCAGGAAAACTCTGGAAGTGGAAGAGTCTGATCTGTTCTGCTTAAGCTGCTCTCTATGGGCCCTTCCATCCATCCTTGGAGTCTCTTTCTTTCAGACAGTTTGAAAAGGGTGCCTGGTGGTCAACAACAGTTCAGAGCTGTGGAAATCAGAGCAGGAGGGATCTATTTCTGATTGTCTAGGGCAATCTCTTAGCTTCAGTTCCTGGGAAGCAGCAGACATCTCACACTGCAGGCTACAGGCTGGTGACACCCCCTGGGCAAACCTTGGGGCAGTTAATTCTAGTGCAGAACAGATGCTGCGGGAGCCTTTACTTGTATGTGACACCTCTGAGTAAGAAGCCAAGGATCTGCATTATGCTGATTCCTTTTTCTCTCCAGTGTGCTTTTGCCAGACTCCCAGACTGCTTTCTGCACAATCATGTGGGTTGCTTTCATAATAGTTGACTCCATATTAAAAAAAGGTATATGTGTTCCTGCTGCCCTTAGCCGTAGTATCTATGAACTTCATGGCATGTGCTAGAATCACATAACCTCAGAAGCACGGAATAGCTCAGGTGGAAGCAGTCTCAGGAGGTCTCTACTCCAACTTGCTGCTTACAGCAGGGTCAGTGTCGAGCTCTGACCTGGTTTCTCAGGGTTTTATCCGTTGTGTTGAAAAACTCCAAGGATGGAGCCTGTACATGATCTCTGGGCAACCTGGTCCACTGCTTTTCTGTCCTCATGGTTAAAGAACTTTTCCTTAAATCCCATCAAAACCTTATGTCCATTTTCTATCATCCTCCCACCCCACACTACTATAAAAAGACTAGATACATCTCCTCAGTAGTTTCCCTGTAGGTACTGGCAGGCTGCTATCAGGTAAGCCCAAAGCCATCTCTCCTTCAGGGTAGAAGCTCATTTCCCTCAACCTTCCCTCACAGGTCACGTACTTCAGGTTATCAAAGAGTATATCCTCTATCGCTGATCTTGGACCTATGGTTGGCTTTCAAACTACTTTCCAAGATGTATCAATCACTGGACAAAAGCATTTTTTAATTAGAAATCTCTGCTAGGTTACAGATATTTCTGGTCTGCTGGACACAGCCCTCCCTAGACATTGCTTCTGTCTCATGTGAAATGAGAAAAAAAAGCCACTGTCCATTGGATGAGAGCCACCACCACCACAGTGGCAACAATTAGGAGAATCAGGGCACAAAGCAATGTGAGTTGAAGGAGGAAACACCACATCTCTCCCAATGGTGATTCTTAACCCCAGTCTTGCAGGCAGAGCCCAGTCGCCCCTTGGAATACTGCGTTGCTTCTGCCGCTCTGTATGGGTTCAGCAACTGAACCAAACCAGCCTGCCACCCAACAGTTCTTAGAAATTTCCTGTAGTCTTCATTGATTGCTTTGAAGAGAGAAACATACATATAGCATTGACTTTTGCATTTCCTTTTACACAGAGAGGACTTTAATTAGTGCCCTTTGTGTTAAACCATTACATGTGGCCACCTGTGGTGTCTTGAAGTTATTCACATTTTTAATTGTTTTTAAATGCTGGGTCTAAGCCACCCAGAGTTTTTCCAGCAGGCAAAAAATATTCAGCTGCCTGGAAGCTTTTACATTACCTTACACCACAGGAGTGGCATAAAGAAGCTAAAGAAAAGTCTCAGTCTAGTACTAATGTTTCTACTACAGGGAACATAGTTTTTCTTTCTTAGGAGGTGGGAGGGTCGATATGCAGGAGTTCGATTTGTGCTTTTGTCTTATGCATTCAGTGACAAGACCTGAGTATAAATGGTGATGATTTAGATCTATTTTGTTTTATTCAGAGAAACACTTGCCAGTGGCAGTCATATAATTTCTTTCTCCTCTTGAAGTTTTCTGTATGATGACCTTGTCTTTGCCAGGACCTCCCCCATCCCATCCCATCCCATCCCATCCCATCCCATCCCATCCCATCCCATCCCATC
>Ga0065711_1026799_pt1 | contig 59565 bp, 29 predicted proteins | sample Hoacrofraction12_FD_59098 | JGI IMG/M metagenome (GOLD analysis project Ga0065711, IMG submission 59098) | Hoatzin crop microbial communities from Cojedes, Venezuela - Epithelial fraction 12 v2 (version 2) | ecosystem: Host-associated > Birds > Digestive system > Esophagus > Crop | place... | reverse complement strand
GGGGGGGGGGGGGAGCAGGGACACACAGAGGGGAAAGCACGGTTATTCATGTGCAAAACTTTATAGCAAGTATTTTTCAGGCCTAACTTCAGTACAAACCCTAAAACTGAAGTGTCAGTAAGGATCTTACAGGGGCTAATTAACTATATGGAAAACTGGCAGTTCATCCAGTTAGTTGCCTGTTAGCCAGAAGGAGAAACCAGAACTAAATGCCCTTTATGACATAGAAAAATAACACCATAGAGGTAGCCAGTTCTAGAAGGCAAAACAGAACCCTTGCCCGCTGCAGAGATGGAGTTCCCCTTGCAGAGGAGGTGCGGTCCCCAACAGAAGTTATTGGTGCAAGTCTTCAGTGAGGAGGGCACGAGGAGTTTGTCCGGCTGCGTTTAAGGCTTGTCTGCATGCTGAGGAACAGCACAGCACATCCTTGCAGCTCTTATCTACAGAGTGATGTGGTGCACTGGTAGAGGGCTTTGTCTTTATTCACAACACATTCAGTGTGTCTCGGCAGGGGAGGAAACAACACCCTTGCCTGTCAGCCTGTCCTCTGCCACCGTCTGCAGAATAAACTGAACTCTAACTCACCATTTCAGAGAAAGAGGGAAAGGTAAAGAGAGAAAGAGAGAGAAAGGGATTTGCTCTCTGGCTTATTCATACATTAGCTCTCTGCAAAGGCACAAAGCAGAAGGAGCAGCATCAGCAACCTTACAAGCAGTGACTCTGCTTCCAATTAATATGGTCTGAGCTACTTTGAGAAGCAAATTTATTACTTACACGTATAACACTTGAGCTTTGCTGAAAACTGGATGTGCCAAGCACACCTTTGCTTCTGATTTATACATAAAGACTTGCATCTTTCACAGAACAAACCTTATCAGCAGAGATTCAACCAAGGCAGGTAAGAGATTTCTACATAAGTGTCACCTTCTACATTGTTAACGTATGTTAACAAATACTACTACTTCTGTCTACGATGCTTGGCTGTCATTAAGCACGTAGAACTACTGCATTTGTCCTTATGTTATGTTGTCTTTGAGCTAGTTTAATCCCAAGAACATCTGCAGTATACTTTAAAAATGCATTTAAAATTTTTCTTAAGCATTAAATATCATAGTGAATTGTACACTTTAAAAGTTAGTTTTGAATGAAGTAATATATTCATAGAATGTGTTTGAGATATATCTCTTTCTGTTTCTGTATGATGTTGAATAATGAATTTATAGCATTTTAAAAATTAATTTCCTTGCTGTTATGTTCTGATGCATAGGATTAGAGCACCAGTTAGATTAACTTTTGTAACACATATTCCTAGGTAGCCCCAAATGATCTAACTGAATAGTTTTAAGAGTTTAGTCGTGCTTATCCCATTTGAAGAAGTATGGTTACGAGCTTCTACACATGGCATAAGTGATTTTTTTTTTTTAATGGTCAAGTGAGTTGTTTCATCAACATGGAATTCAGTAAAAGTAAGGAAAGTAATATGATGATAATACAAATATAGTCTGTGCCCAACTATGTGAAACAAAACATGACTTGGTTGTAGTTCAGTATTACGTAAATAACAACACCGTGGATATTTATAAGGTCAAATTAGAAACAAAGCACTTTTGGGGGCACAGAGTCAGAACCAGTCTTCTCTGCAATCTTGACGCTGTCTAGTAGTTGGAGACAGAGTAACTGAGAAAAATAGATTGGCAAAGGTTTCATCTTCATGAAGTTTATAAGATGATAATGTTTTAGGCACTGACTGAGTATAATCTTGTGTGTCATATATCATTTTTGGAACTCTGTGCTGAACATAAAAAATGGTCCAAATGAATCACAGTTATAGGATGAGAGGAGAGAGCTAAGAAAATGGGAAGAGGACAGATAATAAAAACTGCTCTAGTGACACTGAACATTAAATTTAAACATCACTTATTCTAGTAAGTGCATAAATAAGCCTTTTCTCAAATACTTGCTGCTGACCTGTACCTTTCTTCTTTTCCATTTTACCTGTTAGCAGTCTTTTACTGTAAAGTTGTTGCTGTCCAATTACTTCATGTGCACAAGATTTTCAGTGCTAACAGAATAAGAACTTTTGATGACATTTTCTGTAGTTTTTAATTTAACTTTGTCTTATTACTGCTAATCAAAGTGGAACTCAGAGCAGCTCTTAGTGCATGTGGTCTTGGGTTTTATCCAATAGTGATTTACTGAAAGAATGTGAGGAATTAGAAATGGACAAGTCCATTGCTTGTCTGGACTTTTGTAACTTTTTTCATTTGGGTTATTTTAGTTCTGGGAAGATCTGGTTACTCTGTGTAGAAAATGATAAGCTTTTGCATGAAGTAGTGCGAGTTTCCAGATCTGTAAGAAGCCAAAAACTTTCTCTAGAACTTTTTGACAAGGCTTCTCAAAGTGTGGTGGTGTTCTGTGGGGAGAAGACAGCAGCTCCGTGTTTCTGGGAGAAAAGTTAAACCTGAGGAACTCAAAATAAATGAAGGATCTGCTACAGTTTTGTATGAAGTTATTGCCTAAAATCTGCAGGCTTAGAATTTTTACTTGTCCCAAAGTAGAAAAAAAAAAAGAATAGTCAAAGAATAAAAAGTTTGAAAGTGCCCGATAGTTGTTTCTCACACTTTCAGACCTCTGGGCAGGAGACAACTTTTAGGTTAGAGCCAACAAAATCTTGAATTAGATCTCTTAAGTGAAATACATCATTGTAGCTCCAGTGACATGGAAGGAGAAACACCCACTGAGGAGCTGGCTTTTGGAGAGCAAACAACATACATACTGGGATGCTAATGCTGTCTGCGTGGTTTCTGCAGGGATGCTGGTGCTGTCTGCATTGCTGTGCACTACAGGGCTGGGAGAACTGTGGTCTAGCAAGGATATTTGGGGTTGAACAGAGTAGGGATTAAGTGAGGAGCTCAGGATGGCAACCAATAAGTGTGTTTACACAGAACATCGTAAGATTTTGAGCCCTATTCTCAGCAACTTTCTTTCCTTAGGAAATTGATAGAAGAGAAGCTGAGAAAGCTTGAAGGCACTTTAACACAGCTCTAACAATCCCAGGACTTTCATATGCTCCCAGAAGGTGGTCAGTCCTAGAATGGACGTAGTGGTGTAGGAAGGCTGTGTCATGTATCATTATAGTAAAATGATGTCCTAGAAGAGAATCAAACCAGTCTGTTGGACATGCCAGGTTGCTACGTAACCGCACCTGCAAGACAAGTTTCTGGTCCTTGGTGGGTCCTGGAGCATGTCTCCTCAGCACCCTGATGGACAGAGCTAGGCCAGCAGAAGTCGTAATGAAGACATGGCATAAATCACATTTGCAGTGTCTGAAGGAAATGCTTATCTTCTCTAAAGCACTCTTCTATCTCTAATTAGCAAGCACTAGAATAGTGACAGCTTATGCCAAGTTCCTGTTTGGCCCAACATTTTATGGAATCATCCAGGAATTGTTGTTTGTACCAAATCTGGTCAAACTTCCATTTTTGTCATTCGCCTTTGTGGCCTCTCAGGCACGAGAAATGAGCGCGGTGCAGAGCACCATGTGTCTTCAAGTAGTTCTCTGTGCCTAGAGTGGGGAAATGAGCTGTTCAGAGCACTTTTGGCTGGTGCCCGACAAGAAGGCCCCTTTGTGTAACAGAGAATATTTTTGTTCTCCTTTGTCCTGTCCTGTCACAGTAGGAATAATGCCTTCTGCTGTAGCCTCTGAGGAAGAGCACATTCTTCACGCTCAGCACCTTCGTCCCACCTCTGGGAGTTACGTTTCAGTATTTGTCACTGGCATTTTTCAAAGTGCTGTGGTGCACGGGTCCATTGTTAGTGAGCGCTTATTAATTCCTGTCACTTCAAGGCTTGCACGGAACAGCTTGAGAATATATTTTTTCCCATACAGCACAAGTTTGGAGCCTTGTTCAGCTGAATGTGTTTATACAGAAAATAGATTTGTGTACTTGCTTACACAAATGGGCAGTTTATGTATACATGAAGATGCAAGTGAAGATATTTCTTGATATTTCTAACACAGGCTTCTCAGTGTGATAAAATATAGGAGTTTCCCGATTTCCTGCTTCTATGATATACAAACCACTCTAAAAGCTCACCTTTCTCTGTCACACCGTTTCTGGCATTGCAGGCACTTTGCCTGCTGTTGCGTGGTGTTTGGCGAGTTGTAACACATTCTTTGGGTGTACAGTCCCATGTGTTTACCTGTTCAATTGTTTCTAAGTTAAACAGAGGAAAATAAGAAAAGCTCCGTGCCTTCCTATGCAGCTTTGCGTTCCCTCAGTTCAAATTTGAAGCCTTTCAGGGAAGTTTAACCAATGAGGTTGGAAAGCGTGTCTATTCCAAAACCTGTTTTATTTTCACCCAAAGGATTTCTGACTTAGAAAGCATTAATCTCCTATTTCATCATAAATTATATTCCTTCTTGAAGAAATATACAGCCTTTTAATTAACTGAGATATATTTCACAGAATGGAATCATTCAGCAGCTTCAAAGCATAATTGATACAGAAATCTAGGAAAAGGCAAACCCTGCTGCAGTCACCAACACTGATAATTTGTTTTATAAACACAAAGGACTTTCTTGAAAAAGGTGCATAGGGCTTGCCTGAAGCATCACATTCAGAAAAGTCTAAACTTGCAGCTTATATCTAAATTTTTCTCTCCTTCAGTGTATTTTATGTACAGCCATCTTGGAGTTGCTTTCTTGTTTCCAATATTTTGATGTTTTGGTATGTAATGATTCTGTTTAGTCATGAAGGTTGGTATTTATCTCTCTCATGTTTAGTCCTGTTATTATTCTAAGCTGGCCTTACAGTTTCCCCTCTTTAGTAAACGGCGAGAGGCAAGCACCTCTAAAAGCAATGTAGCAACAGCAGTCTGAGATACGTGGTATGAATAGACTCAGGAATTCCCTGCTTTCTCCAGTGACTAGAGAGCACCTAGATAACTTTGGAGGGCCTAGATTGTAAGCTTAGACATCTAGCTTTAAGCAGTCAGATAAAACAGTAGTACTAGATGTATGTCTGTCGGCCTGTGAACTAAGTGCTTGGTCTCAAAAGCTTGGGTCGAGATTAAAAATGCTGTAGTTGATGCAGATTCACATTTTCAACACACCTAGGTCCTCCTTCAGTATATAACTGCTCTCTAAACCCATTCCTATCAAAACCAGGCTGAGTGTTAGGGCCAGGTTAAAACTGCAGTTTTGGCTGCAGGCTTCTCATGTTGGCATTCTGGGATGGTGAAAAATGTAAGAAGACATTCCTTTACTGGGGTAAGTTGCTGTGAGACATGTCTGACAGTGCCTGTAGTGAAAAGCATTTATTGAAGTGGATGGAGAAAGTTGAAAAATACGGTGGTTCATGCTAATTCAAAGTCGTTTCTGAATTTGGCTTGAAAAGCTACATCCAATAAAAACCTCAAAATGGATATGATGTGCATCTCCTGGGTGGCAGGTAAGATCATTTTAACATTTGAGAGGACCTGGAGAGAGTATTTTCCTGTGATTAGCTGAAACAGATTGCAGTGTGAGCTGCTGCTGGAGTGGGTGAACCTTGCCTCCTCAGTATTGTTCCACTCCAGTATGTTTTCTCCACGTTTTCTGTGGAGCCAGCAATATTGTCCAGCAATACTGTGACGATATGGGAATTCGGATCAGCTCAGAGATCTAGCTGAAAATCAGTCCAGCAGGAAGAAGCTTATCCAGCTCCTTACATGTCTGCACATGCTCTGTGCTGATGCAAGGGGAGCAGGGACAGGGTGCAGGGTCAGGAGTTCCAAAAGGATAGGGTTGTCCAGCGTGGCTTTAGATTCAGAAACTGCACCCTAAATTGTCTCTGGAAACTGTATGCAACAGCAGTGTTTTCAGTACCTGTATTCCAATTACTGCCTGTGTTTATATTATCAATCCAAAGATGATTATGTCACTTGATATTCAAAATTGGTGTCCCAGTTCTCTGTAACTTGATGGTAGGAACTCTCCTGGCATGCAAACGATTCACTAAGCAAGGAGAGGGAATGCGTTGGCTCTGAGTGCATTCACTGATATTCGAATTGACTTTTATTATGCCGTCAGTAATGTGGATCTACAGCGCATGATGCATACGGTTGTTAAGGATTCATTCCACGCCCTCTGATAGCCCTAAAGATGTAGGTACAGTGAGTGCTGTGATATGTATTAGACACAGGCAGTGTGAGGACATAAAAAAGGCATTAGTCAGGCACGTGAAAATCATGAGTTTGGCTTGGTACCCAGAAGATTTTTATTTCAAAATAATGAATTTGGGATAGTTCTGCATGTGTTTTGTGTTCAGTTCTTTAACTCAAACTCAGATCACGCTCTCAAGCATTTCTCTGCTGCTCCATCCAGTAATATTGGTTAGTTTTTTTTATTTACAAAACTAGTCTTTTCATGCAATCACAGGCTTCAAGGAGTTGAGACTTTGAAAACTCCTCACTAATATTATGAAATAAAACTTGCCGTAGAGGCTGTTATATAAGATTTGATCTAGACCAGCTTTATAGTTATGGTTCCTAACAGCAGAGCACTGAGGTCATAATCTTTTTACACTGGTGAAATCCTGTAAAATTTTTATTAAGGTTCAGTCACCCTGGCCTATATTTTTTGGTTAAACTTACCACCAGAAAAAGAATTAAAATTGTTCGATGTGTAGATATGATAGCAATGAGTAAGACATAAAAAAGATTTAGAGAAAACTTGTTGCTGGGTGATAGAAAAGCTTCACTTCAGTTTGGTAACGCAAGGAGATGGAGAGAAGTGTCCAGGTTGTAGAAGTACTTACAGAATTTCTTTCCTCTTGTAGTTCTTCCAGTTTACTTGCCTGTCTGTCTGCGTTTAAGACCAATGTTAGATAAAGCTTTATATTATTATTCATCATTGTCTCCACATTTGTGACATTTTAGAAAAAAATATTTTCAAATTAACTGTCTCTGTTTTCCTTTATTCTGTGCAGGGAAATATTACTTAAATTAAGGTTGCTTTGAGACTCTGATAATCAGACTCCCAAATAATTAGTTGCTGTTGCCAGATATGTGTATTTCAAGTAAAAGCTATAGGGTTCCTAGAAAAAGATGAAAGGTTGATTTAATACCATACAAAAAGGAAGGACTCCTGCATGTTACTGAGTGTAAGTCTGAATGTTCAGGTGATTTAGAAGTGGAGTAATGGATTTCCACAGCACCCATTTCCAGTCTCTCATATAGAAACGGTACTTCAGGGAGGGATGTGAGGACAAAACACTGGAGTCCCTTACAGATTCAAGGATGCATAAAGGCTCTCTTGGGATCACACTTACCCACTAAAGAAAGACCCAACGATGTCTTTAATTTGTAGAATAAAATCAGCAAAAGACTCTTTAATCACATATGCATGGCATCTTTTTTTTTTTTTTTGTAAATTGAGGTGTTAAATAATGATTAAATACTGATTATATACAGATGGCATTGTAATATTAATGAAATTTTTAATAAATGCAGACCCAGTTGAACTATGAAACTATAAACTACCTTGCTACAGACCCAGATAAGCATCTCATTTTCAGTGTATTCCATAAATTTTCCAAACACAATTTTTATATAATATTTTCTCATAATACACTAAACATATGCGGCCCAATCTTCATCAACCCTCTTTTAATACTCATAACTCATAAATGATGATTTATTTTCAGTAGGAAACATGTGGTTGGTCCATATGTTCAAACAAAATGACTCCCAACAGCCTGGCAATGTAGGTTAATTCAAGAGTGGGTAGGTCTAAATTTCTGTAGAACAAAATTTGCCATAATTCAAAATGAGGATGCAATGTAAGAAAGGCAGTAAAATGCAAAAGAACTGGAAATAAATTGGTTTGCTTCTAGCTTTTAAGTGTGAGGAAAATATTATGTGCCTTCCCTACACTACAGAGGTATAAAAGTATTTATAATTTATTTAATGAAGGTGATAAAGTAATCAAACAGAATATATTTGAAATATCAACTTTTTTTTTTTTTCTCTTCATTCAGAAGGGAAAGTTAGGCTTTCCCTAATTGTTGGTAAGTGATATTTAATTGTTGGTTTAATGCTGTTTACATTCAGCATGTTCTGTTTAATTTCTTATCCTGGAAGTCAACAGTGACTGTCACTAACACCAAAAAGTTTAATCTGACATCTTCCTTTGATTATTTAAAAGCCTGTTGTATAATCTTTCTACCTTGCAGCCATGGATCAGGGATAGGTTGCAGGTAGGATGTTTTCTTGCTGCAAAGCTTCATCTGCATATTTACTTCAAGGTATTAGAAATGTCTTGACAAGACTGTAGAGAAGAAGGATCTTTTTCTGTTACATTAGGTGGGTTTTGATACTGACTGATTAGCTATAACTTATTTATTCCATGAATTGTAGTGGTCTGAGACTGAGCATTTACGTCTGGCGGCTCTGGCCTGCAGCATTATCTTTCTCAGTCCCTTAAAGTTTGTACCAAAGTGTGCCATTGAGGAGTTGATCCTCGTTTCTGTGGTGCCACATTTGGTATTCACAAACTGACACCACAAAATGTTAATAGTCATTGACAAAATCTCCTCTGCTCTCTGCCACCTATCTGCTAATGTGGCAGATGTCACTCACTTTGTGAGAAGAGCTTCCTATGCCACTAAAAGTAAGACTTTTATGCTCAGTATGTTTCAGGAGTAAGCATGCATAGAGCAAATACCTTGATTATTTACAAATAATAAGAGGATGCAATAAAAAAGAGCTCAAATTCTCTTGCACTGTATTATTTCCTTATCCTTATGTACAATGTGGTAACTAGTAGCTTATATACAATTTGTTGTGGCATCTTTTTAAGGAAAGACACAGCATTTGAACAAAACAAATTCTTTTTCAAAACACCTTGTGGAGGTTTTGTTTTCTGCATCTCCTGTATGAGATGTTTGAAGGACTTTAACTGATAGATAAAGTATCACCAGAGTGCTAGTATCTTTTTGTTGTTTGCTTTCATGAGACCCTTTTGGGCATCAAGAGCTGTTCCCTCCTTACAGGAAATTCTTAATCAGGTTGCCAAAGTTTCACTTAGTTTCAGCAAGCAAACAAACAGATTGGTGAAGACAAGGTGATAATTGTCTCCAGCCTTGGACTGAACCAGATCTTCAGCTGCAGCACAACATAGCTATGCCAGCTGTGAAATCCCATTGGTTTGTGAACGTAGAGTGAGAACAGTGCTCTGTGAAGGCGGCCTATAAAACTGGAGAATGCTGGCTGCAAACAGCCCTTGCACATAAGCAGTTTATCCTCCTTTACCTTTCATTTGCATCCTTCATTCATCCTGTTGTCCTTCTTACTAAGTTTATGCCCAGGTACCACCACCCTTTATCCTATGCTCTTACCTGATGACATTCTTTGTTAAAAAACAAAGTCACATTAACTGTCACACATTCACATATAGGCTTTATATTCAGATGTACACATATAGAAGTTTTCCTAGTTGTAATATTTAATTAAAATTTAAGAAGAGCTAGTGAAGTAGTCAGTGGAAGCCTCGAATGAGCGTTATGAACATGTGAGTGCTTCCTGGCACCTGTACACGTGCACGCACACGCGCCTGAATTTCTCTGAGGCAATTTTTAGCGTTAGTCTCATTTTCATTACGATCTGTTTTAAGCAGATGTGAAAGTACGGAATTCCTCTTGCAAACTGCAAATGTTAAAGGTCAGTGTAGAAAGTCAAGCCATTTTCAACAGCTGGTGATCTTATAAGATTTGCTGATGACATTTTACAGTTGTGGAGTAGTAAGGGATTCAATAATTCATTTTCATTGTTCTTCTAAAAGGAAAGTCTTCCGTGCTGCAGGGTAGTCCCAAAGTGTTTTCACAGTATAATTTTAAAGGAGAAAAAGAGGTGGGGGGGAACATGGTAAATGTGGAGGTTTTAAAGTGAATGAGAAGGATTTGAATTTTTTTAATTTTGCGAGAGAGTCTAGGGAGTGTGAGTTTGTATTAACCAAGACAGGCAGTCAAGGAAACAAAATCTAACTGAAATATTTTACTGGTAGGCTATTTTGAATGTAAATCACTTGCAGCTTCAAATAAGACTGGATACACTCGTAATTTTGGAGAGGTAAATGGAAAAGGTGATAAAGGTGATGTTTTTACTTTGGTTGGGGAAATGTGTCTGGCATTTGCAACTAAGATTCTCATCTTTGTATTTCTAGAGAATCTTGAGGTGCTCTTGAAAGACAAATTAGTGGCTGTATTTATGTATAATGCTTTGGTCTCATTTGGGCCATGGAAGTATTTGGATTTTCCCATGAAATTGTAAGTTTGGGATGCAGTAATGTTTACAGACATGAGTCTTTGTAGTGTAACTCTCCAGACTTCTTTGTTATGCCATTCACATAAACACTGTTAGGAAGTGATGCATTGTTCTGCTTCACATCTGAGAGAATAGATATGATGGACAGACAGTCAAAGTCATACTGTAATCTGATGGGGAATGGCTTATGGATAGCTTCAGGAGCATGGGGAAGAGCACAGAGGGCTGCACAAGCAATGCTGTTGTGTATGAGGTTTATGCACTACTGAAAAGAGTTCCAATTTAAAGGTACAAGAGTTTGATGACAAGAAAAAGTTATTTTTAAAAATCCTAAATCCTCTAAATACAGATGTCCCTGTTGTGTACAATTTGAATTGCAGTCTACAGTACAAACCAATTAGTGCATACGCTTCATGATTTAGCTAAATGTTTGGGACAACGCTTTCCTGAAACAGAATAACGTGTCAGAAAAGCCATGTAAACTTGTAGTATTTACAGTAATTACTCACTGTGCATTTAGTATCCTCAGATGTACTCAGAAGCAACTACATTAAACCTTGGTTCCGTTTTCCCTTGCTTGATTCCTCTGCGAGAAGGTGTGTGGGGCATAGACTGGCAGTCTCAGTACAATTACTTGCTGTCTATGTCTAATTACAGGCACTGCAACTCACCGGCACACCAACATTTAAAGAGGAAGAAGGCAGCCTGCTTGCGTGGCTGCCAGTGTTGTTTGTATGTTTGTAGCAATAAATAGAAAAGCACAAGTGGTCAAAACTCTACTTGCAGTATTGATGGGTAATACGATCAAAAGGATGAAGTGTTTTCAATACAGAAAGAAGTATTTCTGACTTACTGGGAAAAAGCAGCTGTCAGCCAGAATTGGTGCTGGGACAAGTGTGTTTGTGTGTGATTTTCTGTGGAAGCATGCAAGAAGTTGGCTTTTGATTGCTGTAGCTGGACCTGTCTCGTTCCAGATGTCAGATGGATCAGTGGAGGACATTTCATTAGAAGTACTACCCCCATAGTCCTTCATGTTTGCTTTGCGTTTTTCACTGGGAAAAATAAATGTGTACATTTTTAGGTGAACAATACCTTAATGCAAAATTCCTGTTAGAGTAACTAAGGGTGTACAGGGTCCTGACAGAGCAGCATCATAAATACCTTTCGTCTGTGAAATGTACTATCAGTGTGTCTGTTGACAAAGTCTAAGTGACTTTGATTTAACGAGCAATTCCAGCTTTTCTCAAGGGATGGTGAGAATGATGGTGCCTAAAATACCACATGCAAACCAAAAGATAGTAATGTAAAAGATAGTTATGATATACCAGCCTATTCATCACAAACTATCATTTTTTGCATAATTAAAATCTGATCTCTGAAGAACAAGCAGCTTCTGAAGATCAGCAACAATGCACCTTGCTAGATTGTGTCATTCAGAAAAAAAAGTTGGTTTAAATGTCTAAGGTGAATTACGATTTGTTTGAGAGAGTGTTACTCCTGGCTTCTCTGATTTAATGTGGTTAGCCTTTCAGAAAATGAAAGCTGTATTTTAATAGCTCAAAAACATGGTATGTGGTATGTGGGACATATACAGTGTAATTATGAAACTAATGAGGGGTGTCTTACCAATGTGACTGGTGAAGATCTGCTCCAGTAGCTCCTGTTAATGAACTGTCTGTCTATGCCAGCGCTAAGCTTGGAAGGGTTTATATACTGGATGGTTGGTTAGATTGGAATGAGAATCTTCTCATGATCCCATAAATGAACTGGGCTTTGTGGCAGTTATACGTGCCTTCAGAACTAACTTGACTGAAAATCTATCTACTAATTCTTCTTTTGAACATTAAAACACATCTAGCATTTACTTGTGGTAACTATCAGTATTAAGTAAAGAAAGCCTCAACTGTATCACAGAAACAAAGAACAGAACCATACTCCTGATCCAGCCTCTGACTGCAGCAACACTGTATGCACTGACACGGTGGGACTGCTGGTGTACTGAGAGGCGCAAGGAATGGAAGTCGACCCTACCAGTGATCCAGCCATACCGTACCTGACAAAGAGCAGGATTCCAAAGGAGCGCGTTACAAAGACCGTGGTGGACTGTTATAAAATTACTTGACTACACGGGAACTTCACTGTAATTTCTTCCTAGCTCCAGCAGTTAGTGGTTCTGCTTTCTCCTCTCACTTCCACTGATGCAACCCTGTTGATCTCACTAACTCCACGTTAGCTATTAGCAGCTGTTAGATATGCAGCCGAAGTGTTTGACATACTGCAGTTATAGGCCACCCGTTATCATTTACAGCTTAGCATGACACTAGCGATTATCAAGGTCCAACGTGTGCCACAGCAAGCTGAACCCAAATTTTACAGTAAAATAATGTAGCAGATTGCAAAACGTGTGGCAGTTTTAGGAAAAATGAAACAAGCTGATTTTATATGGAAATTAATATGAAAAGAAACTGTGATCTGTAAGTAGTCTTTAAGCCATTATGTTGGTTTTGATTCTGTATGCATCACTGCGTCCTAAAATTTTTAGCAGTGAAGGTGCTAGAAATGTCTGTGCTGACAAATCATTGCAGAGATTGTGGAAGGGAAAATATTCATCTGAAGGTTCTTTCACCTTTAGGACATAGCTGGGTCTTCCCCCACATTGAATGATATAGCAGGTAACTTAAGTAGGTGGGATAAACCCGTGACTTGATAGTTTCTTAAGCATTAACAGTAAGTGATCAGAAAACTTAAGTCATCAACTTCAGGTTACATAATTTTCTTTACAAGTGCGAGTGTTTAAATGCAGTAATTATTGTTTTGTTAAATGAAAGCCTAAATAACAGAGCTTATTTCTATTGTAAAGTTTCAGTTCTGTGGCAAATACTTACACAATTGACTTAAATGCTGAATTAGTGACAGAATTTGGCATTCTCATCTGAGGATATGCTATTTGGAAGAAAAATCAAAAGGAAATTGGATTGCAAAAAGCATTTAAATTGCTGGCTAATACAACTGCATGGAATATTCTTCTTTCCCTACTGAAAGAGATGTTTATTACCCATCAGTAATAAGCAGCAAGAACCTTCCTTATCACTGAGGAGAACAGTGCCCACTAGAAGTTAAAGACTGGTTTATTTGCTTACCTCAGCTGGATTTTAGCTGGGCTGTTTTTGTTTCTGGGCTTATTGTCCATCAAAAATTACTGATTGCTTTAGCTGTTCTGAGAACCAGTCTGAAAAATGTGGCTGGAGTCAAGGCATTGGAAGTAATCAAGTACTGACATAACAAAAAAGCACCATAACTGAAAATGAATGGATACCTTTTATTGTTTTTCTTCTACAGATGAAAAGGATTGGGGTAGTTGAATGATTCTCTCTCATTATGGATGCTCCGTTCCAAGCCAGGGTTGAGAAATGTTGGCAAAGGAGAGCCTGGGTACTTCCAGTGCCAGTAATGCTTCTGAGACTGCAGTGTGCTACATCTCCCTCTTCACGGGTCCAGATTCCGTTATCTTCTAAAGGCAAAGCTTCCCCCACCATTGATGTCTCTTGCTGGCATGTGCAGGGATGTTAGGTGCTTTCAGTGATGTTTAATTCCGGTGCAAACTGCCAGAACAAAGCCGATGCATCACGCTGCAGGCAGGTGATCCTTTGCTTTTCAGTCTGTGTGTGTTAGTGAGAAAGGCAGTTTATGGTTTTATTTTTTAAAATGGTTTAAATATAAATATGTACGAAGTACATAGAAGTTTTTTAAAAAGAAAAAATTACTGAAAAATACTTTTTAATGCAGTTTTCTCATTTGGACTTATTTCACCCAAAAGTGAAAATGTTTGAGGAAATTTTTCTTCAGGAAAAAACATTTTCTTGGTAGGATCTGTTCCTTCCCTATACTGCTTTACGCCAGCCATCTTCATAGGCTGGTTGTCCCCCTGTCTGGGTTTGTCTTCTTCATGGCACTTCCCTCCCGCTTCCAGTCCTGAGGCTGTGGAGTTCTGCTGCGTGGGTGGTTTGTGCTGGCTGATGTTAAGCATTGCGAGGGTTGGACTAGGTGACCCACAGAGGTCCCTTCCAACCCCTACTATTCTGTGATTCTGTGAAACAGGCAGCGGTCCTTGTTGGGGCTTCTGTGCCACAGCTCCCATCCTCAAGCGTCCCTACTTCGCTCCCCTGGCTGCCCCCCGTTTTTGGGGTTGGGGTTCCCCCCTGCTTTCTCAGCAAGACTCCCCCCTCCGTTTGAGGGGCCCTGTCTTACTGGGACAGGTGGGGGACCGGGGCTGTTTTCAAAGGCTGTGCCGTCTTTCCCAAGAGGGGCTAAGCCAACCAGCAGTTTTGGCATACACTGCGTTCACTTTTAAATAAAAAACAAACCATAGAGGAAGCCCAAAGCTGATTATATTTGTCCTCACAGATAGCAGTTAACATTGAAATGAGGTGAATGACTTACACAATTAAATGTTGTTTGAAGCTGTAGAGATTTTATTCATAACTGTCATCCGTGCTCACGGTTGTTTGTCTGCTTGGGACAAAAAGGAACAGGGTCTGTGCAAAAAGGGAGTGGAGTTGATGGGATGTGTGTAAGTTATGTGTATGCATGTGCCATGTCCAAAATTAATACAGTGCATTCCAGGTAGTTGCAGTGACTATCTGTCACAGTAGAATTAATCACTGAGCTTAATTAGAGGTTCTGACACTTCAGATGATGATTTTTTGGATGGGTTGGTTGGTTCGTTTATAAGGCCTCAATATTGTTCCAGTAAAACTAATGTAATGAGATGTATTCCCCGTCACCTGGAGCCCTGCGAAGGGGAGCCATCCTAGGAGAGCACAAGAGCGAGTCACCGGGAGCCTGCTCATGGCAGGGCTGCGGGGACAGAGGCCCCTGAGCACCCTGGCCTGCGCGCGAGAGGATGCTCCCTACAGCCTGCCCTGCCCGTGATGCTGCGCGGGTGCGGGCAATTCCCGGCTCCCCTTGCACACCAGGCTTTGTCAGTTAGCTCCTTCTTGGTTTGCTCATTGCTTTACCAGCAGCATTTGCAGGGCCACAAAAGCAGCATGTGAATCTGAGGTCACTTACACAGATATTCATCTGGAGGCTATTTAAACGATATGCTGAGGAATTATGTTTGGGCAAAGACGACCATGTTCTGCCACATTTAATAGAGAGAATGGTACAGTCAGTTTGATAATAGTTTTCCTTTACTTTCTACTGCAGAGAACGAGGAAGCTGGTGGAGCCTAATTGCTCTGTAGTAGAAAATATGTGCATGTATGAACTGCCAGACACAGTTTACTGTATGTAGTTCCCTTATGTAACTTGACATTTAAATTTTTTTTAAAAGATTTCTTTATCTTGTATCTTTGCTTCATCCTCTGAATGAGACAATACTGTTCTGCTTCTGAGTACATGAGCTGACCTCTGTCTTTGTAACAAAGGGGTGAAAAGATTTATTGTTAAAAAATTCTGTGTAAACAAATGCAGCTCATCATTTTAATCATAGATCAGGTCATCAGATCTGCCATATATTGGCACAGCCATATGCCACTTAAACCTAAGTGCTTCCTCTATGAATTAATAAGTACACTTGCTAATTTTATTCCTGCGTATGAAGGCAAAAGTCTGTTAAATGTTTTAATCCAATCACAAGAATTTGTATCTTGAAATATGGCTAGACATTTGACAGTGACTGATTTGATTACCCTGGTTTCATTAGTCACAGGGAGCGTTAAACATTTGGGGGAGTTTACTTTCATAAATGTGCATCCTTAGCTTATGCTCTTTTGCATATCAATATATTTTCCCCCTATTTCCTTTGCTATTTTATCATTGAAAATGCAAGCAGTGAAGTGACAGAGCAAACAGATGTAAAGGATAGAAAATGTGATTTTCTCGTAGAGATCACTTCCTGGCAGAAGTGAGCTGGTTTGGTAGCACAGCTGGTACAGGTCCTGGTGTTGGCTCTAGTCCTGACTGGATCTTCTTGGAGCTTAGACATGATTAAAAAAAAAATGCGAACAGTGTTTGGAAGTGAGGGTAACTTATGCTGCTGGTCAGACTGGGAGAACCATGAGAACAATGGCCTCGAGTGCTTCTGAATTTTACTCTGCTTGATCCAGAGCCTTTTAGGGGAGGCCCCAGACGCCCATAACTTTTTACAGGATCTCATGGTGAGCTTCCAAGCGAGTTATAAGGGATCTGCCAAACTCATAGCTGGGGGATTTGAAGGTGCAATATAAACAAACATTTAAAATATTAATTCAAAAATTAGCTTTGAAAGGTGAGGATCATCCCAGTGCAGTGCAACAGCTTTCAGAATAGTTATTAGTCTCCACCTTAAACAGCTTCTTTTTCTCAACTGGAAAAACACATTTGCAGTCTGTTCCATAATAGCCCTTTAATCCAACCAGTCCGTCTCAGAAGCCTGAGTACAACCAAAGAATATAGAATTAATAATCTCAAATGTGTGCAGACTTGGAATTAAAATCTTTTTCTCCTGGCTGCATGGTTTCAGTATAGTACCCCTGTTACTTTTCCTTTTTGAACAAGAAATTACTGGTTTTGGTTTTTTTTCTGACTGTGGAAGAGAGGAAGGTTCTCCATAGAGATTTAAGTTAGCTGTGCAAAATGTGGACATCACTCAAACACGACACCGTGTCAGGAATTTTAGAATTTTGTCTGGTGTAAGAAGTGAGAATTTTACCATCTGCCATAAAACTACACTGTTTTGAACCAGTGTGGCAAGATATTGAACTCAATTTTTTGAGACACTGGAGAAGAGAAGTTCTACTCTGTTACTACAAAGTTTCCCTAAAACTGGCTTAAATAACTGCTGGCAAATTTCCCCGTCATGTGGGCTTCTACCAGGAGCTTCAGCCGCCTGCTTTTACAAGAGGGTTTGTCATGGCCTGGGGATCTGCCTAGATGCACACGTGACTGGAAGGTCCGTAGTTACCCGGTATTACTTGGTATGTGATATATGTTAAAACAGACTTTCCCTGGGAGTTGGGCTTGCACAGGACTGGTTCTAGAATAAGAGATAATCAAAAGGCTACCCAACATTGTCTGCTCTTTTTGCTTGCTGCGCTGTTGAAGTAGAACCAAAAGCTTTTCAAACTCTATTTAGAATTTAGCTTACTGTGGCTTCAGGAATTCCCTGAGGAATTCTTACTCTAATGGCATTTTATTATGGAGAATAGGACACCAGTTGTCCCATCAGTGGGCACAAGCATGCTTTTTATTATCAGGATCACTTGCCTTGACCGTTTAGTCTGGTTGTAGCTGTAGTGATGTCCCTGGCTTGGAAATTGATGGCTTATTGAAGACAAAAGTTGTGTAACATAGATGACTACTTTGTTACAATTCAATTCAAACTGTTAATGATACATGGAGTCCGATCCCACATAATGGTGAAGACTAATTTCACATGTGCTTAAGCCTTGGCATAAAATCAGGCACATGCTTAAATGCTTTCCTTAATTAAAGCTTTATATTAGGACTTACAAAATACTTTTACTACTTTTCTTTGGGTTTATGAGCTATTTTTTTTCACTTTGGCACTGAATAAAGTTAAAATATTGCAAATGAAGTAAAATTGATGGAGATGGGGACACCATGCTGGCAAGCACACGTTCATTAAAAACAGATTAGCCAAAACCAGGCTCTGATAATCCTGTAATCAAGCCTTGATACACAAACCCATGGAAATGCTAAATGTGCTGTAAATAAATAGATTATTAATTTCCCTTATTCTGATATGTGTGCCTCAGTGAGAAATTATATTTCTCCTAAAAGATCATTTTCTTATTATGCTAAGATTGCACCTTCTTTGCAGCTGTATGATGTGTAGGAAATAAAGAGATAATTAATAGTATGAAGGTAGAGTTGGTCCCCTGAGAGAGAGAGCTTCACACCACAGTCTCAGGTCTGTTAGTAAATACTGCAGCAATTGGCAGATATTGAAGCTGAGGGACAGAGCACTCCTTTAGCCCCCTTTATTCCTAAAATCTTGCTGGAGGAATAATGGTGACGCATGGGATGAGTGGAAATCTGTATACAAAGATACCTCATCTCACAATGGGAGTTTTTAGCTTCCTTCCTAATAAATTTGATTAAGTTTCTCAAGAAGCATCTGAGGTGGACTGAAAAGGGAGAGGAGTGTTTTGTATGAGAGATTTGAAAAGATTCATTACTAGGGATTACGCTTAATGAAACGCATCCTGAGTGTCAGGTCTTGTGGTTGATGTGCTTAATACGTACAAATTAAATCTTCTCCTGGAAATATACTAATAAAAACCAATGAATTAAACATCAGGACCAAGAGATGTTGTCTTATTAATACAATGTAACCCTATTTAGAGAATCCCAATTTACCGAACACAGATGTTGCCAGTAAAATAATTAGAGGAAAAAATGTAGCATCTAGCAGAATATCAACTGTTTTAAATATCAAAGTTTAATAAAGATTTTAAAACCCTATTAAAAGTTAGGTAAAAGGATTAGTGGAGGGAAATGTTAGACAGTTTTACGGAATTTCATGCAGCTAAACTGCAAAATGAAACTTACTGTTCAAAGTCAGTGTTCTGAAAATACTTATCAAGGAACACAAAGCATGGCTCTTTAGCTGTAATATGTTTATATATTTGATTTTTAATTTTTGAAAAAGCTAGTCTTGTGAATAATATCTCAGTGGGAACTCTGAGAAGTGATACTGCCACAGGCAAAGCTGTTGGACACCCGTAGCGGATTTGAACAGTAGAATGTGTCGTAGGAGGGAGACGGGCAGGTGCAGCCCATCACGCTCACACTCCTTGCCTGCCTTCGCAGTCACAGGTGTACAGATCGTGCTCTCTCTAGCAGACCTTATCGTGGTAAGTTGAACAGCCACTGATATTGAAGGTGTTATCGATAAAATAATAGGTCAGGAAATATTTTTTTTTATGTATTTGGGAAGTAGACTTAGTGCCCCGAGCTTTATCTGAATTTCTTGTGTGGTTTAATTCAGAGGACAGAGTTAGATGGATGCTGAAGTGAAGGTCTGATGAGTTTCTTGTGATGTCTTGGATGTTACTGGTTTTACCCTTGTGTTTTCTGTGGAGTCAGTATGCAGCAGGAACTCCTAAGTAAGGATAGCTGGTGTTATCATATCATGTCTTAGAAATGATGAAAATACATCACACCACTATTTACTCCTGCTTCTTTTTAGAGGATCATTGGTTGCTTCTTCATTATTCTCTCTGGATATATGTATCGTGCCTAACCTTTTTTCGCTTGTGAACACGTTCCCTACTATACGGTGGCTAGTACAGATTGTTGCTTGCATAGAAGACACAAGTGGCATCGGACTGGCTACTGGGTTCTATCAGCTGTAGCTAAACATGCTAGTGCTAAAGCATTCTGAAGTCCGTACACCATGTTTTAATTGCTCTGAGTACATGCGCTAAATGGATTAGAACTAGTGGTGGTTACTCCTACACGTGCTGTCTTTGCAGATTCCGTTTGCCACACAGACAGTGACCTTAAGAATTTAAATACTGATTTGACTTCTGGCTTTTGACCGCTCAGGGAAGTGGTGCTACTGACATGTCTCACTGATCAGACATCCTGTCTCACGGATCGGACTCTTTTCATCGGTCTGTCTTTGCCTGTATTTAGGGCAATTCTAAACAGCAATACCTATATGTTCTCAAAAATGTGGGCAGTTGGAGAATGGACCTTTCTTTATAATTCTTTTTTGAAGGATGTATTATGTTACTTTTTCTCCTTGATCTTCAGCAGACTTGGAAGCCAAAGTTGTGGGTTTGACCAAGCCTTGCTTGTTCCTGAAGGCTGAAGCCAGGGAAGTGTAACAGTAGTCACTGCAGAATGTAGTCACTGTCTCTGGGTGTAAAGATTGCTGGTATAGTGATGTTACAGAAATGAAAATCAGTACAATGAAAAGATGCAGGAGGCATTGCAAGGAAGAACAGAACTGCAATTCTTGACATAAAGATATGGAAATAAAATCAAAGATTAAACAGGGATTGGGAAAAGGACTCTGAGGACAAAGAATTATCAGAATATGAAGTCTAGCAAGAGAAGTGTATCAGGAGGTTAGAACGTGGAGAAGAGAGGGCTGAAGAATGGGGTTATGTGCTACAGAAGGACAAAGAACTCAGTGTATATTAAAAAATAGTGCTACAAAGCATCTTCTGAGCAGTGTTTCATCTACTTTCATAAAATTTTAAATTTTCTTTTTTTGGTCCCAAAGAGCGCTGGAACTTTTGGAGTTAATCTCGTGCATATCTATAGAATTTCACGATTTAAAACCCATAACCTTTCTAACTTTTCAGCCCTCAGAATCTTTAATCAGCATTTACCAGTAAGTAAAGCTAGTTGGTCCCCTCAATAGAATGGATGACATAAAAAAGTTCCTGAAGGAGATAGTTACTAAAATTAGAGGCTGTAGCAGCAAAAGTCAAATAGAAAGAATTAATTTAGACTCGGTCAGGACAGCGCCTTAGAATGAACTGTGCGTCTTGGCAAGGCTGTGTGGATGGGAATAGGTAGCAATGACTGCAAAAAATTGGCCCTGAAACAGCACTGTCAGCTCTGAGAAGTCCCCAGACAGAGGTTTAGGAAAATGAAAATGTGTTGCTGGCAGGAATACTCATCAAATTGGAATTAAGGTGCATTGTTATAAGAACAGAAAATGAGCTCGTGAAAGAAGCACCGCTGGAGTTTCATCCCAGTGTTGTGCTGTTTACAGAAACAGGAGAGCCTCAAATGAAGTTCCAGAAGTTGTCCAGGTGCCAACTCTATTATTTTCTAACTATGTTTGACATAACAGCATTTTGATTAAACCTCCCATATCAGTTTCCAAATACTCGCTTTTAAACCTTTGTTTCTATACCTATTTCCCAGACCCAGCTCCTCATTCTTCACTTTGGAGACATCAATATTTCCAGCAGATAATGCTGAAGTCAGGAAAAGTATTTAGAGTCCTCTTTTTAGAAGCATCAAAGTACTTCTGCCTCCCACTAGAGGGCAAGGGTTTAAATTGCAAACTTCTGTTATTATCTTTTTCTTGTGCCTGCCATTAGCAAATTTGTACTAGAAGATAAACATCACTCATCACCACTTGGTATGTTGTTAAGATTGTTTATGTATTCAAAGGTGGAAAAATGTATTTGTTTCCTCGTTATTGTCCTAATTAATAACATTTACACTATAAACAGGAATTTTAACACTGGAAGAAAATGGAACTCTGAAAATATATTAAGAAGATTGACTGACTCAGGAGATTCCGTCTTCATTAGCATTCTTGATTTAACTGTGTTAGGAGAGCTAAATATATGGACTGCATAACTAAACAAATGCATAACTGAGAGATGATACATTTTCACTTTGCACTTTTATCTCTAGCTGGGCTTAAAGTAGCACCCTGAAGTTGTCAGAAGGAATTTATCATTTGCATGCCCCAGCTAGGTAGCCTAATTTTCTTGAAATATTCCTAAAAGGATTCCATTCCCTCTCCTTTTTCTGAACCATATTCTTTGCATTGCAATGAAAGGAAATGAGTGGTCTGAAAAACAGGCTTTTGATCTGCAGTTGGTACATTGGCTGCGATAAGCTTAATACCCTAAATGCCCATGAGCTTTTTCACTGATGAAGTTACTGTGAGATTTAGTGACACACACTTTGTGTTTTCTTTGGTGTACAGGCGGATGGCAGTGCAAAATAGAAAGATTAATCTTTGAATTTGGTTTGCTCCAAGTATGACCCCGTTAGGGAGGGTGAAGCAGCTGCAACTACTTTATTTTACTCTCCCCTTTTCTCTAGAGTGTCTCCAGCTTCTGGCATCCGAGAATGCTGACAGGATACAAAGCTAATTTTCTCATCATTGTAATGCAGTTATTTTGCTACAGTCCCTTTGCCAAAGCGTGTAAGGAGTTGCACATGTCAGCCTGAAGTTGTCCTCTGTCTGTTGGGGACACTGAGTTCTGTGCAATTGTATGTGTGCACATATGTGTGTGTGAGCTATTTATTTCTCCCCTCCCATATACAGGACCTGTAGCAAAAAGGAAGAAAGCTGCCTGGTTTTAAACGTTGACAAAGATTGTTCAGGGTCATACTTCAAGCTAACCAAACTAAGATTTCTCTTGCTCTAATTCCTCCACTGATCCCTGAAGTTACAATTATGGAGTTTCCTGACGTGGTTCTTGTACTTGCATTTCCCAGCATGCCTTGTCAGCGGCTGGCCCTGTAACTTTGGCTGAAACGGATAAATGAGATAAATACAGTCTGGTACTGTGAGTGGTTGTTTGTTTTTTGGTTTTTTTCTTTTCATGTGTTCGAGCTGATGAACACATTTAATTTCTGTTGGGGTTTTCCCTTTTCACGGTCTTCCGGAAATGGTAACTTTTGCAACATTCACCTCTACTTTGAACTCCTCTGTGAGAGTTATTTTATCAGTCCTGATAGTATCAGAAAGACTAATAAGCTGTGTTTTCTAGGTGTTTGTGCAAAATAAATGGGAGATCTGAGCATCAAGGAATAGTAGGTGATGAAACTTCAAAGGACAGAAGTGATCATTATCACACTGCCTTTGAAACTGTGGAGTTTAAAGCTGAAGCCAGATTAAAACAATTAAAATACTCCTAGGTCAATAGAAGTTATTGTGCTTCGTAAAATCATTGTGCTCTGGGGCATATCTTCTTCAAATTACCTTAAAAGTTAGCAGAGACCTGTTGTGTCCACCTCGCTTTTAGAGGAAAATGCGGATCTACTCAACATATACATTACCCTTTGTGGAAGATGCAGATCTAGCGAAAACATTGACTAACCTTTGAAAAAAATGGATTCATTGCCATCTTCCTAATACCTTTTTCAGTGCACTCTGCCTCTGTCCTAGGTTTATTGTAATTAGTCAAATGTTTGCCACAACTTTCGTATAAAAGTGAATGTCATTCAATAGCCTGTGCAGTATCTGTGGGCTTTGAATTTCCATGGAATAAAATTAGTTTGGATGATGGCTGGTGACTGTGAAGGTTACTGTTTTTTTCTTTATAACAATAAATTTTCATAGTCCTGTTTTAAAAGAAATAAACAGAAAAAACAAAGAACTGCAGTAACCTGCACAGCTCGTTAACTAGGTCCACTGACATTTAAGAGTCTATTTCAAATTTCTCTTTGCTTTTCAAGTGATAGAGGAAATAACTCCAAAATGTCCACACTTTGGAGACTCAGAGCCTAATTCTGCTAGAGTGTGTCTGTTATCTGTCATGCAGCGAACCACTGAGTCACCACCCAAAAGCTTTTAAAAGGAGTGGCACCACTGTCATATGACAATTATATCATTTTATCTTTTATTGACATTAAGGTGTGATTGTTCTTTGATGGGACAGAATCACTTAATGCTCTCAGAATAACAGCAGTGCGTTCCATAGTGAAAGAGTCTGTATCCCAAACCCTTCTCTGCCATCTCTAGATACACAGTCGGTGAGCAAGTTGTCTGTCTTTGCAAAAACGCCGACTAACTGCAACTCACTAAGGTGAGTGGAGTAGAGTGCAGTCTTCCTAGCTAGAGTAACTTTCAGGATTAGAGCTTGGGGGGAGTTATTATGTAATGATGTAATGGAACTATGAATGACAGATCACACTGCGCTAGTGCGTGGTACAGCACATGGAGAAGAAGGTCAAATATAATTATTCAAGGTATGTCGACAGTTGTGGAGCTAAAGGATGTTATTTCATAATAGTAAGAGAAATGTCATTTTAAGGATTTTTGGAGGTTTTTTTTTTCTTTAAATAAAGACAGATGTTTCTTAAAGGAAGAACTGAAGCAGTTGGCAGCAGGGATTTATAAAGTACTTAAAAAAAGAAATTGTACTCTCATCAGGCACTCTCCATGTATTGAGCTATAAAGAAGTGGCAAAAAAATGATGACATTCTTTTTAAAATTGCTGCTTCAGCTCTAGTGAGACATTATATTTTAGCTGATAAGTGCTAGGAATAATGTTTTGCATAAATATTCCACAATATTGAGCAGATTTTGTGTCTATAATTAGAGCTTTGATTTACTCACAGACAGAATTAATTAGGGAGTAATAGTTGTGCTGCAATTCTTCTATTATAACCCAAGCTTACTTCTTCTTCCTCTGGTTAAAATCAAATGTATACAAATATTTCTTTAACCTTCCTTAAAACACTGTAAAAATAATCTGTTTAGAAGATAAATATCCCGCTGCTAAATACAAAAACGTGTTCTACTGTCCAGGCTTTATTTTATACTTTATTTACACTTGATAGGGTCTATTCCAACACTCCTAAAACTCTTGAATGAGGAAAGGTATGGAAAGAAATTGCCTGACCAGACGGAAGCGCATTTGAATGAAACACAGTAAATCCTGTGGTTACACTCTGCCGCATTCCTGCATCAGAGTCCTGGTTAAGGAGAGAGGAAACAGGCTCCCTGCAACGTCTTTCTGCCAAGGGCATTCAGGCAATGTGCAGCAGATTCTGCATATTGTTCACAAACAAATGTTGCATTTAAAAATGGGAGTTGATCAGTGTGAAGGCTAAGGTAAAAGAACTAAGTATGGGAACAAGAACTACTGAGTCATCCGATCCGTTTCTTAGTGCTTAGTCTTGTGCCAGTTTGCTAGCTGTTTTCTTAAGAGCAGCTTGAGAGCTTGGCTGCTGGATTTCCTCAGCACAGTGTCCCCTGTACAGCAGCAGGGCAGGGCAGGGGTGAGAATTCTAACTGCAGAAAAAGAGGAGAAGTTTGTCACCTGCTCTGAAATGGCAGTAATCAAAGCCAGCAGCTCCCAGGGGCCTTGGAGGATCTTCTCAAGGTCTTTTCTTCAGATGACAGATCTTCTCTCCAAAGTTGGGGAGAAGGAAGGTCTGGCTGGCCAGTAAGCAAGGTTGAAGAGAAGAAAGCTCATCTGTGGAAGAAGTAGAGAATTGAGGTGCACTGCTGCAGCAAAAAATGGGATGTGGATCTGAACCATCAGAGTTCCAGAGTTCCAGAACCATCTGGCTCCAAGATTCATTTTATCAAGCCGTTATATGCTATGTAAAAAAATGAGGAGCTGGAGGAATGAAAGGCTGGAGAGCAGCCTGTATGATAGTCTGTCCAATATATCACCACCGTGATGGAACAGCAGCCTGACGAGAGATGTGAGTGGCCCATTCCCTGTTCACTGTGTGAGGAGCCAAGAACTCCTGTTTTGCATTGACACCAGCCGTAATAATTGTGATGATGCTCAAAACAGCCGTTGCCCCCTCTGTTGGGTCTTTTTCTCCCTGAGAAACTTTCTGTTAACCTTGTGTTAACAATTCACCTGGAGGAATGCACCTTGCACTCACTTCTGCAAGCCCAGCGGATGCACTTTTATGAGCAACTGATATTGAATGAACATATAGTTAATGCCTCATTTAATCCAAATTCAGTTGTCTTAGGTAAATAAAAGTGTTGATTGTCATTCCAATAGCTTTGGGGCATTTATTTTCCCCTTCTCCTCCTGAACCTGTTTAACTTCCTTGTACTTGGAAGTGTTTTCAACTGTCCTTGTTAAATCATTCTCTAACAGAAAAGAAAGCCACTTTGTAGTTCAACTCTTTGCTCTGAACGCCAATAGAATTAGCCTAGAGTCTTTTTAGTAGGTCCTTTAGCTGACTCTTTAAAGTTCTGTAGTGCTTTTGCCTTCCCTGTGGAATGAAGTGGCCAACTAGGTCCTAGAAAAGTAATGAGTATAATTGTATTTAGGAAGTCAGGTTCCTATTTGGCTGACCATCAAGTCATCTTTAGAGAAGAGCAATGTGATGCATTTTAATGGGGTGATAAATTGATACATCAGTAGATACGTGATCCTCATTCATGTCAAGAGCAGCTTGCTCAGCAGATGTCCTATTTTCAAAAGCTGATGCCTCATGAAAATACACACCAAATGCGCCCGTACATCTCATCTGACATAATGAATTAGCTTGTGAGCAATGTTTTTTGTATGCAGTCTTTGTACGTGTAACATGGACACAGTTTTTGCTAGACATGCGTTGGTGCAGACTTCTGAAGATCTACCCTGAATGTCCAGCCTATCTTCTAGTTTCTTTTCATACATTCTCAGTGGTGTTTCTTAAGCTATAGACCCAGGAATACTAGGTCAGCTGTTGCCTGAAAGTGTAGTCACTCTTCTGATTTTGAACACTGCAGGTTTCCTTGGAGCAAGTGTGTGCTGAGGCAATGTTCAGTGCTGGCAAGCTAGAGGCAGATGGCCATTGACCGGTTTGTTTCTTTCAGCCCACTTCTCTTGTTTAAACATTTAGCTGGAGAAAGGCATGGGCCCAACTGGCTGGCTTGTGCTTATTGCTTAGAATCAGGCCCCACGATGTGGTGAACAGTACAAGGCATGTAGCTCCTGTGATCGTCTTCTCAACAGTTTGCCTTTTTCAAGAAGCTGCAGCAGCCACATGGTCTGTCTGCTCCAGAAAGTCCCACCAAGGAAAGCCATACTAGCAGAGGGCTGAAGAGGATACAAATCAAGCTTTTAGATTTAAAAAAACAAACATACACGTCAATGAGAAGTGCTTCCATTTGATTAAATATCTATTAACTGATACGTTTGCAGGCTGCATCTTCATTTGCTGTTGGTGGATCCCATGGCCCACTCCCCCAGTGGAAATGATTCAGAGTAGTGTATCAGAAAATTGCTTTGATGAGTCACAAGTTTGCCAGTTTGACTTTAACAGAAAAATTGCGAGAAAGTGTTGGAGTTATGATTGTGCTGGGCTTTTAAGAATGCATGAGTGCAGTTTCTATTCTTCACGTTTAATTCAGCCTTTGAGAACAGAGAATAGAATGAGAAATATGGGCATGATTTACTAGTCACTTCAGAACAGTGATGAAAATGCAAGTGGTGTACGGGTGATGTATTAGCAGAAGAGATTCAGTCATAAATAATAAAGAACACCTTTGAAGGTGACACAGATTCCAGTTGTAGCTCAAATATTTGATGATCTTATGAAAACTGTTTATGTTTAGATTTAAGAATGGATATAAAATTATACTCCTAAAACGTAATTAGCAATATGTCCTTATGGGATTACAATTTATCTCTTAAATGTGAATGTACTGCTGAAGGAATGCATCAAACTGACAGCAGTTATCGCTACAGCTTCCTGGCACTGTCCTAACAGTGTGTCTCGGGATTTGTGGAGAAGTCCAAAAGTTAGTCACTGGCCACTCTAGTTATTGCTGTTCTTCTGGAAATAGGGAGCACCCAAAAGTATAGAGCAAAAATTACTAGCTCATTTAAAAGTCTTGGTGGCAAGTTCAGCTTTCATGACAGTCTCCAAAGGGGCTTCTGAGACATTTATTTTTGTAGACGTTTGCATCCACACAGAAGTGTGGTTGAGTGGGGTTTGTGGACTGTATTTGCCAATCCTGAATTTCAGATGTGAAAGTTGAACACCCATCTGCTAGGCGTGCTCTTATCAACTCTACCGTGCTTGCCCTTGGCTTTGGCACTTGGGAGGTTCTCTGAAGGTGGGCAGCTAGGTCCAGTGTCCCCTCTAAGCACTAGATTTTCTGTGCAGGCTTCCTGGGAAGGCTGGACTTCATCATTACACAGTGAATTCTTATGCAGATAAGTCATAATCGGATAAGCTATTTCAATTAGATAGTAAATTTTCCTTAACCTGGGGACGGGCATCTATATATTACGTGACCAACAGTTAAGAACTTTTATTTTTTTTTTTTTCAAGTAGTAAACCTACAAAAGCAATTTTCCTGAGGGTCACCAAATATTTAAGGAAGCAAGTTCTGATCCATGCGGAATCCAGTGACTTGGAAGAAGTCAAGAAAGTCAGAGTTTTTTGTGGAATACCCATTCTTGACACCTCTTTCTATTTTGAGATTATTTGCATATCTCGACATTGAAAGACCAGTACCTAATTTATTACCTTCCAGACTTCTGACCATTTGAGAAGCAGGGAGCTCCTTTTGTTCCCTCCTTGCTATACCAGTGGAGCTCGATTAAACCATAAAAGAATCAAACTTTAGGGACTACTAAAAAAAAGTTTGCTATGCAGTGAGGTCTATTTTAAGGTGTTATACAGCAGGTAGAAGGTCATTAGGAATATAATGTGGTATAATCCTTGCTTGTAAGGAAGATATGGTAGAATAATAGTTTTTCAGGAACCAAACCGTTAGCATGGCAGCTAAAATGGACCAGAAAATCAAGCCTGTTTGTGGGGTTTACCAAAAACCTGTACTCCAGCACCTGGAAAACATTTCCCTAAACTAGTAAGCCGAGTCTCTGAATTTAAAAACTTATGCTGTCCATCATCATGTTGTCAAAGGAGAGAAATAAGTTTCTTACAAACTTACCTGAGAGATCATAGCTTTGTTGATGATTTCTCGTGTGTATGTGTGCGTGTGCGCATGTGCCATTGTACAGCAAATTCCGCAGTTTCCTTGCACTTAGAACAACAGGTGAGAGATACTGTTGCTAAGAATTGTGGACTTTTCAGTGCTAGTGAGTGAAACTACAACAAGACTAGTACCAAAGACTGAAGTGAAAAGGAAAAGGCTCTACGCCTAGTTCTTAGGCCTACGCTCATCTTTTCATGCCGTGCAGCTTCCTGAAGTCTTTAGCTATTCAGACAAAATTCACAGATGAATATTAATGAGAACATGATATCCTCACTGTTACAAATGTTCAGACCACAACACTATTTTATACTGAATATTTAATGGCTAATCATTCATCATCTCTTTGTGATGATTCAAAATGTGACTGCATGGCAAACGATTTCTGCAGTGGTTGGTATGGTGTCAAATAAACCACGCTCTTTACATTCTCTAAGGAAGGTAGAGCATCAGCCAAAATGTCTGCTGTAGGGTATATTTATAATCGGTATAGCTGCTCAATTATTGTGATCTGTATATCCTGAACAGTCAGAGTTCTCTAGAAGCTCACCAAACAAAGATTTCTAATCAAAGTGCATCTAGCAGAAACCTGACAGCATCCAAGATCCCCATGATAAATGGAGTTTGAGCTGGAGTAAAATTTCCTGAACCTTCTTTTGATATGTGTGAGCTCTGTAGAACAAAAACCCAGACTACTGATGCTCAGAAAACTAAAAGCTTTTCTCGGCGTAATTCCTGGTGAGCTACTTGGCATAAACCCAACTTTTCATGATTTACTGTAATAATGAAGGCACTCACTGCATAGGTTTGTTCTAATCACAGTTCTCCGCAGGATTCAACAGAGCTTGATAGGTTTGTGAGCTTTCCTGGAGCAGAGCTTGCATACCTTTAGACTGAAGTACTGCAGGAAGGAGAATTTGGATTATAATATTGCAAACGGGTCTATTTGGCATCTGGTTTTGATGAAGTTTGGTAATTATGTTTTTGCAGTATAAAATTCATACACATGATCTGCTGCTGGATTGGAGGCCACAATTGTATATTGCAGTTATGTAATTAGCAATATGCAGTTTTGGCTCCAGACATGAAGTGAGTTCTTTTGGCAGAATGATTTCTAAGGCTTTAGTATATGAGCTTAAAATTACCAGAATTTTCAAATACAGCTGCTCTTAGATCTTTTAAGTCTTTGGACATTGGGTTTAGGGTATTCGGTTTCAAAGATGAGTGCCCCTTGTATGTTTAGTTGCATAGCATATTTGGGGCACCAGTGATGATATTTGTACTGGGAAGATCCTAACAGATCTGCTGAAAATGCTGAGTGAACAATTTAGGGAGAAAGATTGAGGAGAACTGTGCTGGCCCTCAAATATGTTCCATTTCTCAAGTTTGTGAACTTCAATGGTAAAGTGTACATATGTGAGAAAGAAAGTATCACCGTAAATGTACTGCAGAAATTCATACTATAAATCTTATCGTGAAGGGATGGGTGGGGGGGGAAGTTTCTTCAAATCTGTTTGTTCCAGACAGTCTTTTATGTTGCTGCTCTGGTTATGAGATCTGCAGCCTCTACTTTTCCACGGATTAATCACCTTGCAGTTAAAATCCCTCATCAAGATTGCATGCCAAAAACAGCAATAAAAATAATAATAAAAAACTCTAGCAACAAACAAACAGACCTGAAGAGACCTCAGCAAGCTGTTAAAACTGAGACGATTCAAAATAAATCTTTAAGCTTTCTCAGTACCCAGTCAGAATGAAGAAACTTTGTTTTCTTGCCAGCTCTTTCTATGGCTTATTCGCTGTCGTGTCCAACCGCCTCAGCGGTGTCAGTTGTTTGCCCTCCCAGTTCTCCAGTCTCATTCATCGCAAGGTGTATAGCAACGAGCCAGAGCAGTCTTTAGCAGTATAGCAGCTGAGTCTGTGTGTTGGCCACCGGTTCACCTTACCGTATTGACATCTGCAGTGTAAACAAGGTAGTAGCTGTTGGCCTGCATTTTGGGAATAGGATCTTCGAATTGGATTTGGGGAGTTCAAATTGCATTTATTTAATGGCCACAACTTTATTACTCTGATTTGCATTGGCATGGTGTTGTAATATTTCTGAAGAAGTGGGTTAGGTGCTGAAACACAGTTGTGGTGCCGTGTTAGACGCCCGATGCGCTGAGAAGTTGCTGTCAGCCCCGCAGGTGCAGCACCGGGCTGGCAGGAGACCCACGCCTGCAGCGGCGGTAGCGGGGATCCGCAAGGAATCTAAAGTGGGACTGGCTGTGTGTATTCAGGCAAGGGAATTCCACCTTACATGTCATTAAATTAAGGGGTCTTGATTAAGTCAGAGTCCAATTAGGTACCAGAAGTGTCAACAGCATTAGGAAAAAACCTTCTGGTCTGAGATTAGTATAGTTGCTTCTGGGCAGTGCTGTTTTGCTAGAAACCCTTCAGTGGGGTTGTGTGTGTGTGCTGTGCAAGGCCTCTACTGGGACGCGCACGTGCGCTGCCTAGGGCTTCAGTTCGCAAATGAATTCACAGCTCTAGGATTTTAATTTGACACATAGTCACAGACTTGAGATATTGCCTTTAAAAAGGGGTCTCTGTGGAGGAACTTGTTTTCATTTCCATTTACAGAATCAGAATTAATGAACTGAAAGTGTTGTTAGGCATTAATGAAAGGTGCTTCTGTTAGAGCGAAATAAAAAAAGGGCAAAACTCCCAAGCAGAAGGATAATGCTTCAATTTTAATTTTCTAGAGGAGTTTACAAAGCTGCTGATAGTACTGTACGGAATGCCTTCCTCTGGATGCTGTACATAGAAATAAGAAAATGAGGTCCCTGCTTACATTAAAAGTAAGCAACATCTAAATAAAAAATGGGGGAAAGATCTTCATCTTTCATCATTTGCATTGAGCAAATGATCAAACTGGACTTTAACAGGCGCCTTGCAAGTCACACTACTTTCCCTCTTAGCCTGTTGAATGCTTCCAGGAGAAGGGATTATGGGCTTTCTTGAGGAAAGATATTCTGTGAAGCAACTTAACACGGTGCTGAGAGGTGTTGCACACAGATTTGGATTCGAGTTTTGGGCCCGGGTGACTCAGCGGGAGAAAATTTAGCAGCCTAGAATTTCAATGAGATAACTGCCTTCTGGAGAATTTCTTTGAAACTGAAGCATTCAACTCCTCGAGGTTTATAGAGACAACAGATGGAAAAAGAAAGAAGAAAAATGTAAGTTATTTGGTGTGCTTTAGGTGGAGAGAGAGACCTGGCCCAAAACCGTATGAAAATCATAGGAAAGAAAAGGCGGCTTTGGGAGGAGGAGTAGCTGACTTGAGAAATGTAGAGGTTACAGTGATCTTGGAAATGCTCTTTGTAAAGTGTAAGCTGAAGTTTTCAAGTAGAAAAACATTAAAAGATACAAGTCTTGAAAACAGAAAATTATATCTTAAATTAAAAACACAACACACCTGTTTGTGTGTGTGGCTTTGTAAATGAGCACTTGCTGGTAGTCAGGTACTGTGCTGCACGCTGTTGTCAAACACAGAGCCCTTTTTTTTCAATATATCAGCTTTTCTAGAAGTGGTGCTCGTAGTTAACACAGAAAAACCACTTTGTGAACCCTAAACAATCTCCAGAGCAAATATTCTTGGTTTGGTTCAACAAGGAAGAGTAGTTATGTTATCTAACAATGGGCGAAACGCTATATGTTGTGATATAGTTTCTCTAGGCTTGTACCTACCCTTTCTTTATTTCACTCTAAAATGAACGCGACAGGACACAGCCTTGAAATCGCCGCAATGACAAAACAGGACAATCTGTTTTAAAAGAATGGACATTACCGAGGGAGTCCAATCCAATAAAGGATCAACCATTTATTCCCTCTGTTGGCTGAAGCAGGAAGGCAGCGTGGTCTGTACCAGTGGTCTCCCTCTGCAAGTAACATGGACTTGCAGACTGGACATCAGTGTTTCGCAGACACAGCAGAGTAACAGCCCCCAGAACAACTTGTATCCCCCACTGAGGTGGGTTAGTGCTAGCTTATCTTCTCCTTTGGCACAGAACGACCACGAGGATGTCACTGAACTTGGTATTTGCTTCTTGTATGAAAGCTGTGCGCTTCCTTCCTGTAACTGGCATCTGCTGTAAACAGTATTGATATTAAAGATATTGTTATACAATGGCACGATAATGTAATGTAATGGTATAATAATACCATTCTTCTATAATGCTATTAATACTTCACCAGCATTAAAAGGATGGCATTTTAGCAATTCATTTGCCCCATTGTTATAATTCTGTAGGTGATTTATGCATTGAAATCTGAAAGCAAATTTTTTGTTGTTTCCCAAAGCTGGAAAAATTTTCCCTAGATGCATTTATCTTGTCTAGTTTACTACAGCATTTCTGTCCAGAATGAACTGCCAGCAAGGGCCAGTGTTAATGTGTCGGCAGGTGTGGGGGTGTAAGCTTATTATAAAATGCCTGCAAGATTACAGCTTTCAGCTGGAAATACAAGGGATGGGTAAACTGATGGCATCACATCTCCCTTGTCGTCTCTTGATTTCACACTGCACACGCGTGGTGTGTTTGGGGTGCCTGTGCTTTCTTCCCGTCTTTGAAGGAGACAAGCTAGCAAGTGCACGAGTGGTTACAGAGCGCTGAACCTCTGTACCTCTAACAGCAGCGGCTTTCACTGTTCTCTTTGTGTTGCCATCTCCCTTAGTAGCCATAAAATGCTGACGTATAAGGCTTAGGGTCCGTGTATTTATAGGTATGCATATGTTGAGATCAATATAAAATTAGAAGTATAGTTCAAGATACAAGAATAAGAGGAGAATTGTAGGTAAAGCCAGTTAAATACCTTCTCATGCATAAATTTTGGAATAAAATACTGATTAGATTTCACATCCTAGGCTGGATTTTCTTTATTTTATACATAGTATACCTAACATACCTGTTTGTGAGGTGTACACACAGAGAATATACATATATCTGTGTGTAACTGTTTTAATGCTGGAGAAAGAACTCCTGTAAGGCAGCATCAGTTTTTCTAATACTTTACAACGCTTTACATTTTTAAATGGTCTTTCTTCTCACTTATTTATGAATCACTTCTGACTTCAATCTCAGAAGCCATATAAGTAACAGGAAAGAAACAGCGTGCTCTATGTAGACAGGTAACTGCCCAAGCAAACTGCAGAGAATGATTGAAAAGACATTTACAGGACTTTACTTATGATTCAGAAAATAGAAAAGTTTCAGGCCATACTTCTTCAAGACAGCCCTCAGGCTGATTTAAGTAAGGATATATTGCTGAGCCAAGGTCTTTGCAGTGAATTAGCAGCTGAGGTGGTAAGTAAACCTTTCAATGCTGATTTCTACTTGAAGACTCGCATTGTGGATCATGCTCATTGATTCCTTAGAGAAAAATATTCAGATGTCTCCTGTTGCAGATCGGTATGACTTCATCTAGGTGTTACACGCTAAAGATATGTTACCTTTCCGGCAACATGTGCGCAAACTTTCATCGGTAAAAGGCATTGGAGTCCTTCACTGTCTGTGCAGGCCATCTTTTTTGACTCTTAATGGGGTGCTTGAATCTGAAATCAAATGTAGTTACCAAAGATGGTAAAGTGCAAACAACTGCATGAAGTACCTTTGCATTTTAAACATGAGCGTGAACACCCAAGTCTTGCGTCCAGTTCATTTTGATGTTTGAATGCATTTACTTTCAAATAGAAAACTTATGCGAGCAGAGAATGATCTTTTTCTGAAATTAATTACCGTTCAGTTCCTAAGACATCGAAGTATCAGGCTAGTTACGGGAACTTGCAACTGGCTTCAATGTCCATCGTTTTTGTGTGGCGCCTGCATGTACGCAGAAGTCACTCAGCTTTTGGGAGTGGTGTGGCTTGTGGAGAAGCAGCTGTGAAATTCAATAGTCTCACAGTGCGGGTTTGCTTTCCTTGCTGACTTCTGACAAATGCAACTCAGGTTGAATGTTTCTAGTAGACATTTAGTTGTTGCTAACATCAGCGTGATTGAGGCCAGCTAAAACTCTTCTCGTTTTGCAGGTTTGCTAGTTAGAGAGAAAAAATTGGTCTCGTTCTCAGCTCTGGCTTTTTTCTTTCAAGAAAATCAATATTTTGAACAGTTCATTTAAGTAATTGGTTTTTGCAGTTTAGTGTTGCTGTGTGGGGAACTGATGACATCAAAAATGAGATGCTCTTCCTCCTTTTTGTAACACTGTGGCAACTTTCAAGAGTTTTCATTTGTCCTCGTTGCCAAGCAAGAAAATGGAAATGGTAAAGCCATACTATTAGCTGAAAGATTTTGGAATTTTAGACTAATAGTTCAATTTACTAGAATTTTCTATGTGCTGGCATTTAAGGAAGTTGTTGCATCAGTATTGCAAAGATATATTGCATATACTTTTTTTAGTGATAAAGGCTTTAACATATGAAACTTCTATTCTGTCTGTCTCGATGATCTGTAACTTTCCCCATTCTTTGCTAACAGCTGCTTCCAGAAAAAGCAAAGCTTCCTCTGGTTCAAATTTTAATGGAAGATTTCTTTTCCAAAATGAGTTTAATTTAGCTTATGGCTATCAGTATCAGAATTCTGGAAATACCAGAGCACCATTATCTGTGCTTGTAAAAACACATCTTCTAAAAGTAGGTGTCTTATTTGGTTAATTTCTTTAAAGACATAAAATGAAGGGAATAAATACTTAAGAAATATTGTTTCTCACGAAATTATGAAAAAGGCTACTCGGTATTAAAGTAAAAGCAGTTAAAAATAAATACTGAGTTGTAATACTTTAAAATTAATTTCCAGATCCAGAAAAGTTAATAAAGTATGTGGAAATCATATTTTATTATAATACTACTGCATTGCAGAAACACATTATGAATTCTGTCTAATTATTAGACTTTATTAAATCTTTTCGTTGTTTGACCAGTAGAGTTGGATTTTTAGCAACTAACACTGCAGTCCCCAGATACCTGAAATCTCTGGTGGTGCAACAGCTGCTATATAGCTAGCTGACTTTTCACTCATTACCGAGTTCTCAGAATTCAGCCGTGCAAATAGACTTTCTAGCTGAGCTTCCATCAGCTGAACAATCAGCCTTCTGCTTTGCTTCATGGATTTTGAACCGGGAAGAAAAGAGGAGATGTGTGGCTTAATGCAGAATTCTCTGACGCAGTAAGAATGCTTCCATGGGATTTAGGGGCCTTACCCAAAGCCCCTTGTTAAGCCATTCATCACCTCTTGGTTGAGATTCGTTCAGATTTATATAAATCCCTTCTCTAGATGCCACCATACAGAATTATTCTCTTGACACTAATTTTGAGATATTGCAACAATACGAGTGAAGTGACAATCTAAACAAGAGGTTAAGTACCAAGTTAAAAGAAAAGTCTAGGGATATAAAAAAAGACCACACAAAAAAACTCCTGAGTTTTACTTAGCTATAATATAAAAACCATAAAATAGTAAAAGTGTTATCAGAAATGAGTCTAGTTTTTTTCTAAGGCTCCTCAGTTTTGGAAGTTTGGTGCAGAGTTTTAGGACAGAAGAAAGAGTGGAATTAGTTGTGTTTGGTACATTTTGTTTACTTCCCATTGTGGCATTTTATCTAAAGAACACAGGATTTTTCAGAGGGGTAAAACATTTATTTCCTAAAAATAGAATATTAATAGAAGAATGTAGATAAATAAGCAAGTCAGAATGACAAGACAGTTATTGAACAGGAAGCCTTTGGATAACTGAAAGAAGAAGAACATTGAAGTCAATTGAGCTTTTTCATTTTCTTGTACATTTCTTGTCCAAGTTTTGTTTATCTGGAATAAACATGAATTCTTGAGAGGATCACCTTCTGTTGTGCTGCTGATACTGCTGCTAGTCAAAGAAAATAGAATGTCACAGAGATAAAAATGGATAGTAACTCCACTTCCTAGGGAAGGATAATGGCATAAGTAAGGACTTTTTCTTTTAAAGTTACTTTGTTTATCACATTTCATCTCCGTCTTCTCTCCCTTGATTTCTTCTCCTCTGATAATCATCTGCAGGCTTATGAAACCGCTTACTTCTACAAAGCAGTCATCAGTTACGTAAACTCATAAGCTGATACTTCTATAACTGTGAACTTTGGTGTACGGCAGAGTACGTGGCACAGCTGGAGCAGGAAAGCATCGTTAAAGGAGGAGATGAACGAAGAGTCTTTTTGTGAAGTATGTTTTTATGTTTTGCTGTTACAGTGTAGGACAAAAATTTTGGTTCTCTTAGAAGTACTTGCCCACTTTCCAACTACAGTTGTCTGAGGGAGCAGCGAGGTCCAGAAGGTCCTGCTCAGCCCAGTACGCCTGTAACAGTAAACTGAAAAAGCCAATGAAAAGCTGTGAGTGTTTGTCACGTCGTCATCCGTTCTGTTCAAAGGTTGTCGTGGTCGCGGGCATGGTTTTGAATATGGCCAGTGCCAAGTGGCATACTTCCAGGTACTTCTGTCTCTGGTCCCAGCCTTAAAGGAAGGTACTGGGACTTGATCTCTGCATTGTCTGTTGTGAGGAAAAATGAGTATTAGAAATTCTGAGGTGCCTTGATACTAAGACCCTGGTAATTCAAAAGTGTAGTACGTAATATTTTTGTTTATTTTGAAATAAAACTGTGTCTGTTTTGGAATTTTAGATGTGTCGGAAACATAGGCATCAAAAAGCTGAATGTTATGTTATATAGACCTAACAGGGCTGGCCTTGGTTTTATCTGTTAGATTTATTATGGAGTCAAGGTCCATTACCAGTATTTGGTGCTCGTATTTATTCATGACAGTGGCATTATGTTAGTGGACATTCTGATGTTGAATTATTAACCTCCTGTAAGCACTAATACACTAAAGGATTCTTTCAAGGAGTTGTAGCAATCACTGTATCTTTTAAATAATGGACTAATGGTACCAAATAGTTGCCCTCTGTTTAAAGGAGAAAGAGTGCGTCAGTTCATTCTGTACTTCAATCAAACACACACAGAGGGTTTAATTACCTAATACACGGTATAAATGTCAGTCTTGCAGTACAGTATTTCATTCCTCATCAGTCTCTGTTTTACAGTAGTTACCCTAGAAAACATGCATAGAGACCATGAATTTCACCTCTCGCGTTTACGAAAGAACAAACTGGTTTTCAGACACCAGCTGATGGTTTCTCCGGTGTAAACTTGAGCCGCGTTGTTAGACGGGTCGGCCAGGACAGTGCGTTGTAATTAGAGTGGCCAAGAGTTCTAGGGCATTCCTAAGGGAATAAATTTCTATATTATCATCTGCGTCCTTTGGTTTTTAAAGATACATTACACATTTCTAAGAAGCTGTTCTGGTAGATGACACCGCCATTTTGGGAGCTGAAGTAATTTTAATTTGCTGCAAAATTTTTTCTTATCTTGCTTTTCCTTTAATCTTAAAACAGCTATTCTGGCCCCATATATGTGTGGAAAATAGAATAAGATTTCAAAAGGCTACAAATTCACAACGTATCTAGGACTAATGGAGCAACAATTGAAATTTAAATGAGAAAGGATGCAGAAATCAGCATATGTATTCTCAAATCAGAAATGAAAAGGAAAGGGGATAGGAACACTTATCAAATAAACAGCTTCTGGAGTGTTTCAGGCAACATGTTTTCAATAAAATCCATTTGAAATTTTATCATTCCCTGGGCAGTATTTCCTGCCTTTTTAATTCCTTTCGGTTCTGAACATAAAAATAATGCAAAAGGTCTTTGTCAGATCTGCAATAGTAAACTTTAAATACTTGCAAAACTTTGTGTAGTGCTTCTGGTCAGCAGATAACGAATGCATGGATAGCACTGAGTTTAGCAGGATGGTCTGTCAGAAGTGCATATTCTGTAACATTAATTTCACCTTTTTAGAAACCAGCGTTAGAGTGAAATTGTAAGGCAGGTGGAAAACTCAAAAAGATAAAATCCAAAGTCTTCTGATACTTCAGCATCCTCGGTTGCCTTCAGCAGGCCCTCATTTTGGCTCCTACTGCTAGAAAAGTTTATTAGCGAGCAGGTAATCTTTAGCTCCAATTAAAGGAAAAATGGTAATGAAGTATGTTATGCCAAGGAAGAAAAGGAGTTCTTAGCAAGTCTCAATTGTACCAGTATCCCTACTATTCGATATGTGGTGCAGTAACAAACAGCAGTAAATATAATTATGCTATTCCTTATGGTAGTGATTTTCTAAAACATGCACATCTGCTACTATGGAGTGATCTGCCAGCTCTGGGGAAATATCACTTAGCAAAACATGCAATGCACACAAAGCAATTTCCAGAAAAGCTGTTTGTTAGACGAAATCCAACGCGTTGGATGTAAGAAAGCTGTAGCATCCTTAGGTTCAGCGCGTGCCTGACGTTAGGCGGGGGCTGTGGAACTTGGGTTTCGCAAGGCCGGGACCCTCGTACCGCAGGGCGGTGGGTGCACTGTGTGACGTTGCCAGCGCAGTTCTCCAAACGCCGTTAGGTTCTTTAACCCTCCTGGGACTCTGTGGGCTTTTTTAAAATGGATGCGGTCCAGAAAATGCTGCTTGACATTGCTGTTTGTTACATGGACCTCATTGTAACAAGGGTGTCACTGAGCATTGCGGATGAGCAAAATGCTAGCTGTGCTGAAGGCTGGACCCAGGTTTTGTGGTGAAGCTGTGCGTGGGGTTTGGTTAACCTGACGCTCCCATGCGTATTCTGAAGTCAGGGATATTTCCACGCGCCCCGCATTCTAAGTGACAGGTTATTGAATGGATCCTAATGTGAGCTGTTGTCTTTTGATTAACTTCTCCTATCTTTCTTGTGCAAAACAACGTCATGTTAAGCATGGCTAACCGTCTGCAAGCTATTTCCTTTATCTAGTATGCCTGCCCTGTGGGTGGAAGAGGCCTAGGGAAAGACGTGCTTGTGTTAGGGTTTACGTGGACATTGTTTCCCGGTTGCAGCTGATGGCCATGCCCTGCCCAGCATTATTTGCTGTGACGCATTCGTGAGAAGTCCCTGTACCTGTCTGAGGCAACCGTGAGCTAGTGTTTAAATGGCCCTTTCCTAACAGAGCTGATTCTGACTGAATGCAACGAAGGGGCGTTCCTACAACCGGTCTGCTGAAATGATGGGGCTTTGTGATCAGAATCTAGCAAGGTGTGACCTCTTGGGTGGCCAAATCTGTAACTGCCAGCGCCAGTCTTTCAGCACCTCTGGGGAGCAATTGGTTTGGGCGCAGGGCCCTGCAGGCTCTGATCCCTGTGCTCCAGAGCTGGGCTGAGGAGCCGCGCTCTGCTGTGCAGTGAACAGAGAGATCTGTCTCCACCTTCCTCATCACCTTCATACTGCCCCATGCTTTCTGTCCTGGAAAGCTGCCTTAAACAGAACTGAAGGGTTATTGTTCACGATATTTTCATGTAAATTTTATGAGAAAATACTCCTGCCAGAAGTTTTATATACAACGCAGTCCAAATCCTGCAGACATCTTAAACTTTTTTGCTTTTATCAAGTGAATATAAGGCTTCAAGAATCTCTGGAAGAAAAATGGTAGCTAAAGAAGTAGTATTTTCCACAGTCTATATGCTACCCTGAGGAACATCCCCAACAGAATTAAGAAGCCCCGAATGGGATTTAGACAGTTACTGTGTTACGATGTTTATAGTCCTGAAAATTTTTGCTCAGCTATCACCTAATGCTGGAGGCAACTTAACTCTGCAGACCATTCATTATTTTCCGTGAAATCCCACGGATAGCTTCGGATTTTGCCTCCGCATATACCCTTGAGTGCTCCTGTTTCTACAAGGCTGATGGGCAGAGCACTCGCATGTCGTGTGGGGAGCCGAGGTGTTAGACTGATGTTTCTGAACACGGATCTGGAGGCTGAAGGTCTGACAATTAGATGCTTGAAAGAGTAGGGTTAGTTAGAGATAGTATGTCTGACGAGCTGAACGCTGGTAAGAATAATATCATTACAATTAGAATTTTCTAGTGCTTCTAGCATTAGCACAACTGTTTTTCTGTATGATGGTGATGCTCACGTATACTCTAAAGGAAATCTGTTCACTGCTCAACATCTTTGAGAACGCCTGCTGTGTGAAAAATACTGGCTAAAATACTGAAGCTACAGTGGAGCCAGAGTTTCTCCCCTTATTCAATGGAGGAGAAAACTGTAGTGTTGGATTGAAGATGTCCTTGCCTCCGTTTACTTTTTCCCAGGCTTTTTTAGGGAGTAAGGGGAAAAAAAAGGGAAGTGAAAGAAAAGGAGATAAGAATTGCATTAGTGGGTATCACTGGACTCACAGTGCTGGCAGAAACGGATGAAGAAACAGGATGAGATTTATCACAGTAAAACAGTGGAAGATCTAGACGAAGACTCATAAGTTTTCCCTTAATTTGGAGGCAGTGCTATTATCACTTCTTTCCATAGTACGTTCTGTTTATCTGGTCTGAAAAAGGATGGTGAGATTTAAATACATTAGTAAAATACCATGAAATTCTGAGTGAATATTATGCATAAAGTTCGAGTTGCTAGATGAGTAGTATGCTAAAGTACAATTTGAATCAGCTGTGCCATAAGCTGGGAGTTTCCTCACTTCACATTCCAGTTTGTGTGGTTGGCTTTTCCCTCTGTATTGCAAACATCAGAAGGACGTACTGTTTCCTGACACGGAGGTACATCCAGGATCAAGAGCTATGACAATCCCATTTTTCATGTAAAATACCTGATTGCAGCAGGTGCACTATATGACAGGGAATATGGCAAAGCCACATGGACTTACTCATATGCATCAGATTTCATGACTGCCATGAAGCTACTTCTTTTATCCACACCATATGGCAGTTCAAGACACATTAAATAGCCTTTTTCTTCTGCCAGGATTGGCAAAAGCCCTAATCCAACAGCAAATTTCTATACAAAACCAGCAGGCTCTAACAAAATGACACAGTCACAATTCGGCATGGTATCAAGAGATGGCATTATAGCCATCCATCTGCCATGCAACGGGAAAAAAACTGTCTTAAAGCTGCAGCCACTATTCTAAATGTCTCTCATTTTATCTCCTGTAAAACATGGTGAGGTCGATGAATGAGATACATTTCAATGCAGGTAAACTTCCATGAAAATATATAACTGTATATATATATGCCTGTGTATATGTGTGCAGTAAGTTAGGCTGCACATTGCAGCAAAATAAAAATTGTATTCTGACCCCATGTAAATTCCAGTGCGAGTACAGATTCAGAAGTGTTACTCAGAACATAATCTAAGAAGAGCCGAGTGCTAAGTCTCACCACATGGTAGCATCATAGTAGCATCATAAGATGCTCATGAGCACAGAGACATTTGTAGCAGATTAACTATTGACCTCTGCAGCACAAGTTATGTAAAATAAATAGCCCACAGTAATGTTAGATCAAGGGATATTGCACACGTTTAATCAACCAAATCTGGCTCTGTTTAATTATATGCTTTTATTATTTTTATCATTTCATCACCAGGAGACTCTGAAATGTGTTGTCTATACTCTGTGGGGTGATCGGATTGCCTGTCACCCCGTTAGGCGACCGGCATTATGAAGACATTGGTATGGATTCCTTTGGGAATGCCAAAGCTGTTAAAGATGGCCCCTTCCAAAGTCCGAAAGTCCCCTTCAGCTACTGCCTTAATTTCAGGGCTCTGGAGACTGTGATTAAAATGAGCACAGAAGCTAAGATTACACTAATCTCTGAAATAGCATCAGCAGAGATGTGTTCGATGTGCCTCATTTTTGTCTTAAGTATTGTAGGTTTCTGCAAAAACGGGTTTATACGACACTGCTGAGAAATGCCTATATGTGTTCTAAATGTCTGGAGTTTGCAGTCCTGTTTTTTGCATTTTTGTAATGCCACAGGGCCCTAAGTGACTTGATATTTGCTCTTCTAAGGGTTTTTTTAGGCCCAAGATGTATGATGGAGAAAAAGATTTCATGTTATGTTGTCCCATAAATATTTCTATATAAAAAAGAAAGAAGAAATGCAGAGTGTTTTCATGCCATTTGGCTCCCTTTCATATATATGTATATGCTAAATTTAATAAGAATTTATGAAAGGCGGGCATGTGCTAAAATGTGCTATGTTCTGAAGAAATATGGGAAAGCCCCTGACATTTACAATCCAAAGTCTTGATTCATCAAAGAAAAATTTAACAAAAAGGGAGGCTAAATATTGCTGGCTCTATGCATTTCTTCCTGGGAAGGAGATTTCTCACTGTAGGATCCTTCTTTATGTTGCACTCAGTAGTATAAAATGACCCAAAATATGAAAGAAAACAACAGAAAAACAGACTTAAAACAGGTCTAAAAGTGAATTAAGCTCTTTTAACATAATGAAGGTTATTGCATGAGGTTATTACTGAAACACTCTTACAAAAGGATATGGAATTGTATTAGGAGTCATTTAATAAAATCATATGACCCGATTTTTTCTGGGAGATCAGGTAATGAGCGTCGTGTTTCCTTCTGACTATGATAAATTTTTCTTACACAAAAAAGAGCTGGCTTGTAGATTAGGGACAGAGGAGTAAGGTTAAACTGAGGATTAACACTACTGAATGATGCTTGAATAATCTGAATAGTGCTGAATAGTGCACCATCCTTTGCACACACACAAAAACCTCAGTTACTTCAGAAAGCTGCTCCCTTGTTCATCCACGCATTTAAAAAATCCAGACCAAAAAATGTAGTGTACATTCTGGCAATGTAAAACTATGGCTTTATGCCCGAATGCATCTGGAATAATGAGAAATAATTTTAGAAACTACCTACTTAGTAATGATAATTACACTTGTTCCAATAGCAGCAAAAATAAATAACAATTGCTTATAGTATTTCATTTTCAAGACACCGTCCTGGTGCCATGCTTCTAGTCTGATTTAAAAATTGTTTCCCCAGTTTTGCATAATTTTAAAGCTTGTGCTGAGGTCCAGCTCATAGGAAATGTTGGAAATGGGGTACTAGAATACGTTAAAAATAATTTTTAAATGCTCTGTAAGTCTACTAATTCAGTCATTTTTGTCTGTTTTGAGGCATGGAACTTCAGTAAATAAAGTGAAAACATTGCCAGTGGATCCAGAGAATCCAAAAAGGTTGAACAATGGCTACGAAGGAGTCTCCGTAGCTCTGGTAACAGGATTATGCAATTCTGGAGTCTATTTTCAGACAAGAGAAATCAAAACACCCCCCCACCCCGCCCTCAAAAGAAAAAAAAAGATAAGGCAATTTCTAGTCATTGTAATTCTCAGCATATAGCAACTGTCTGAATTATAGGCCTGTATAATACTCCTCATCCTCGAATCCATGAGAAGGTTAAATGGGGCTTATATTAAGGATCCATGATGTCTGTCGTGCCTGCAGTGACGTGATTTTAGTGAGAGCCAGTAACTGATTCTGATCTGAGACAGATTGTAAAGGCTTCTCAAAGTTTTTGTAGTTTTAATACAAATATTAAGTACCGTTTTGGAGTTTTACTTCCATTCTGAACCATTTCCCAGGTTTGTGTGAGTTGTCCGTGTAGTAATATTAATATAGATCATAGAATCATAGACTGGAAAAGACCTCTAAGATTATCAAGTACAACATCATCTGCCTGACACCACCATTCCTACTAAACCATGTCCTGAAGTGCCACATCTACACGTTTTTTGAACCCTACATGCCTCCTTCATGTTCTAATGTAAATGGTTAAATGTTTTCAACAGAAGTACTTTCATAAAGAAAGTTATGTTTGCAGAAATAAGGAATTAGTGAATTATTTTTCAGTCAAAAATGAAACAGTGATTACTTAGAAATACCTGGGGCTCTCATCTCAGCCTTCAAGCAGCAACATTTTCCAGATTTTCACTATCTTTTTCATTAATATCAGTGTGGTGATAGAACCTGAGTCTTGCAGTGATGTAGTATCTGTGGGAATGTAACTAACTAATCAACTTAATTCATTCATCCTTCAGAGTCCAGTTTACTGGACTACTCCAGAAAGTAGGGTCTTTTACTGTGTCCCAAATACCATCAGCCCCATCCCAGAGCTACAGAAAGGAAACAGTAATTATATCTGGGCAGATGTGCTACGTGATGAAACCTTTCTCTGTGTGGGTTTTTGTTTTAAACACTACGGGTGATCTCTCAAGGCAAATCCAAGGATTCCCATGCCCTTACTACCCATGCCATTCTACCTTTTCACTTATACTTTTCCCATGCAGTAGATTGGTTTATTTATCCTGGCTTAAGGATAAAGCATTTCAGTCTGATGAAATCCAGGTCAGATGCATAGGGTGTGTGTTGAAGTTTGCCCACTGCCGCAGCAGTGAGGTCTGCATTCACAAAAAGTTTGGCGTTTTATGCCCAGGTGACAAAAGATGAAAAGCAGACCAGCAGGGGATGTCTCTTAAAAGAATTCAAGATGTTTCTGGTGTTCTGGAAGTTACAAAGTTGCATTCAACTTTGCATGAGCAAAATTCTGCTGAAATACTGGAAGTGGTCAGGCTCTTCCTTTCGGTGTTGGGTTCCTTCCATGGCAGGTACAATCCTCATGTCTTCCCTGTTCTCATGCAAAAGCAGGAAAGGAGGATCCTGCCTCCTCAGAGGAGGGAGTGTTGGCTGAACGTGGGGCAGAGTTGTTTTGTAGGGGCAGCTTTTGTTTGCTGGTTGTGGCCTTTATTCCCCTTTACTTCAGTATTTGCTCCACCATTTCCCTCTACAGAATCTCTGAAGATTTAATCTGGAAAACAAATATACACGCAAATGACATGTACTTGGACAGAAGGTGAAAGGGTGCAGCAGGGTTGGTGATGAAGGCCTGCCTTGGCTAGAGGATGGCAGCATGTCTTCAAACTAAATCTGTGGGATTTTGAGGCAGATTCACACGCTGTCGATGTAGCCTGAAATCGTAAGTCTGGCAGCTCACCCGTAGTGAGTCCATGTGAGCCTGCTGCCCGCAGTCCTGCGCGTTCTTCAGAAGCCAAAGCAACTCTAAGCCTTCCTGTTCCTCATAAAGGGGGAAAATTGAGTTTACTGAGCTGCATCCCTGGCTAGCTTCTCAGATTTATATCGTCAAATAGATCCTGCAGTTACAGTGACACTGTTGGGTTTCCTTGACAAAGAAAAAACCTGCCTCTCTTTGGTTGGTTTTTTGTTGGGGTTTGTTGTTTTTTTTTAAATATTATTTTTCAGGAGGGCAATATTATTCTAAAATGTTTTTTAAGCCCCTGTTTGAGGATAGCAAGAGAGAGCTCAATATGACTTCCATAATGTATGGGGCAGTGGCCTCCTGAGGGCATTGTTTCAAGCACATAATTTTTCAAGAACTCCAGAACACTACTTATTGATATTTTAGAGGTGCACGAAAGCTTGAAACTCTGACTATTTTGTAGCTAATTTATTCCCTTGCTGCATGCTAGCCTAGCAACCATACTTGACTGAACTGGTCGTATTTTTCACCATGGGTGAAGCTGAGCTTTAGGGAAGGGTTCATTCTGAATGGTCTGCTCTGAAATTCGCTGTGAAAGAAATTAAACTGCAGTTCATGGGAGCAAGCCGCCTTTCCTAAAGCCTTCAGCGGGCTTATGTGCTAACAGACCAAATAACAAATGCGCTTTTTTGGAGACAAGGGACAGTACAATAAGTTGAGAGGTATTTGGAGTTGCTGAACTGCTGCTTTTTCAAAAAATCCATCCCTCTCAGAGCTCCTGCCACACAGAACCTAAAGGCGTTTTCCTCCTTTTTAGCAAGGAGACACAGTTATGCATTATTCAAACACCGGGGCTTTGGTAGAAGAAAGAGAAACCTCATGAACACCTTGTGGTTAGGTTTTTAGCAAGAACATAGGCAATCCTATCTTTGCAAGACTGAAGTTACTGTTTGTCTCCTAGTTCTGAGCAATTTGGTACCATGAGCACAAAGCAGTCTTTGGTCTTAGAAGTGCTATGAAGACCAAAATTAGTCATGCTCATTATTTTCTGAATTATCTCCTTAATGATCTCTATCTTTTCGTAAGTCCCATACAAAATATTTATGAAGTGCATTCCAGTCGCCGTTTTGCCAGTAAACTTACCAGAACAATTCTTTCTCGTGTTGCAGACTAGCGCTGTTGGATTACAGAGGAGGCAAAGCTGCAAAAGCAATCCTGGATTTTGAGGATTTGCTCTTTTTCCGGGGATCTTTAACCTTGAGATTTGTTTTCTTCAGCAATACCACACAAGCAGAGAAATAGGCCTGAAGTTTATACATGAATTTACACTGTCAGATATTAAGTAACATCTGGTTTTGAGGGTACTGTTCAGCTTGTGTTTTCTTCCATGTGGAGGCATCTTCATACGTGTGTACAGTGCTATTCTCCTGACTTTGGACAGTGTTGGCAATTCACAGATCTCCTTGTGTGTTAAAGAGAAAAATATTTATTGTTACTTGTTGTCAAAAGATGATGGGAAGATAAGGTAGTGAAAAACCAATGTAAGAAAACAAGAATATCATACACGCTCGAACCATGCAGCCCACCTTGCTGCTGCTTTCAGTCCGTGGCACCGGTGGAAGTGGCAGGGCAATCGCAGCGCTGGTCTCGCTCTTGCCTGTTTTAGCGATTGTTTTGGGAACTTACCGAGGCACAGATTTAACTCAGGTTTGGGATCTTGTGCTCCTTGATGGACATACTTTCCCCAGATTTGTCTAGATTTTGAAAATGTGTGTAACTTTCACTTCACAATATCCTGTGATTCTGAATTCCTCAACTTCACTGTTGGCTTTGTGAAAAATATACATCCTTTTTTTTAAAGTGGTTGCCTGAAAAGTTCATGGGCCACCACATGGTTCTTTTGTACGTCGAAACTGTGAGTAATCACTCGCTGTTCCGACAGTTCTTGCTACATACCTCTCTCTGAGATTTTCCTTCCCTCTTGTTGGATCTTTTCTGAAGTGATGCCTGTTACTCAATTTAGTCTTTCCTTGTATGAAATATATTGTGTTTTCCAGTCATTTTCACAAATCTTCTATGTGCCTTTTTCTAAAGAGTTTCACTGTATCGTTCTGAATTAGGTGAGCGGAAACTCTGTTTGACTGAGGGATTTTTCAGAGCACTGAAATTGTTTCTTCCAGGTAAAATACTTTTATATACAAAATGCTTTTTCATAAAAAAGACACACAGAAATATAATGTCTGTAAGTGGAGGCCTCTCATAAGTTTATGTACATTCAGCATTACCCCCTTCCAAGGTACTATCTTAAGAAGTATCTTGGAAGCCTAGCCATTGGGACCAAAAGTTTATAAGCAGTTTCCTTGACCAGAACAAGAGTATTTAGAGCATTACTCAACATAAGTGTAGCTGATTTAAAAAAAAAAAAAAAAAGGAACCTAAGGGAGAGGCAGTACTGATACAAATTTTAAGGAAAAAGACAGGAATTTTAGGGTACATTTTTTGCCACATGAATGGTATTTTGTCTCTGGCGTGAGCCCCAGAACACCACCATTTGTTTTCATACTCCTGTGCCAATCAGAATTTACTGCAACTGTTACGAAAGCTACTCACTCTCTTCTTTGTCAATTTATTACTCCTCTTGACATTTTATCAGTAAATTTTTTCTTCACTAAAAAGATAATTCTCATGAAGAAGAAGAAATTTCCCAAGCAGTCCATTTCTGTTATAGATATATCAGGCTTAATGGTTTTCTAACTGTTGAATTTATTTATTGTAAGTCTTCAGCAGATCTGTGCCCAACCAATTTGAAATGTAAAGATGTTGCTAATATGGCAACACTACTTCTATTTCTTAATATCGGCATATATTCCTTTTATTTTAGAGGGTTAAACCACTTCTATGTCTGTTTGTTGTTTTTTTGTTTTTTCTAATCACGCAGAGAGCATTGCTTGCTTACTTAGAGATCTGTAAGAAGGGAAAGAGGAACAGGGGCCAGAAGCAGCTGTGGCACCCATCCCTGTTCTCTCCGTCACGATCCCAGCAGCTGGGCTGCGTCGGGGGTAGTCCACTTACACTGCTGGCGTGCTATTCTCTAGCATTGTTTCTGGAGACAAAACACAGGAGGAAGATTCTTAAGAAATATTGATGATGATAATAAGCTGTCCTGCATGATTTTGTTATCAGCAGTTAGTTGGGCTAGATCTGCCCAAAGAAGTGGGAAAAGTTTTCTGGGTATACAAATGCCAGTGGAGTCAGGGAGTAGCCAGGCTTTGTTTCCCTTTTATTCCTTAAAAACTGCCCTCTGCAGTACAGTTCTTTTTTTTTTTTTCCTATTCTGTTCTACGTCTCTGCATAATTTCCTCCGTGTATTCTTACATATATTGCAGAGCTATGGGGGTTATGCATTATGTCTCAAGGACTTGAGATTATCTCTAGCTTCATGTTATTACATCCCATCCTGATTCATTTCAGGGCGCACTTATTGTTTCCTATTGAAAGCTGGTTCCTTGCTAATCATCACGCTCAGACTCTGGATACAGTGTCTTCCTCTGATAAAACAATGTCATTCAAGGGAAGATGAAATGGTAATTACAATCAGAGTTCAAGCTGGCAGGAGATGGAGCAAAAATTAAAAGTGCTAAATCTGTAGCATTTTGATTATCTGAAAAGTCCCCAAATTTTGCAGCAGAGCTGCATTTAAATACATAGCAAAGTGGCTCCTTGTAAATCAAGTCATAATTGTTCAGCTCTAGGTTGCAGGAGCCGATTTCAATTTTCTGCTTCTCTACAGAATTCTCGGCTTTGATTAAGAGCAGAGGTATGAATAATAGGCTTCCCCCTATTAAATACACGGACGGGAGGAAAAAGAAACAACAAAATATTCAAGATGCTTTGTACAAAGTTGCAAGATACATATAACATTTCTGTTAAAATTGAGATTAAATTCCAGTCCTAGAAGTCTACAGTCCCACTTATCAAAGTGTGAAATGAGAAGGATAATGCCTCTCTGCAATATCGATGTCCACCTCAGCTATGTCTGTGGTGTTCAGTAGCGTTACGGTAGTCGCTGTAGGGCATTTGAAAACTATTAGGCTAAGCTACCACAGAAGGCACTGATGCAAGGTTTGTCAGTGAAAGAGACGGATAAAAAGCATTTTACCAGCAAAAGCACCAATTAAATGGCATATGATTGTGTGGCTTGTTTCTTGGCTAGTGACCTTTGCCAGGATCTTTACTCTTTTACAAATGGAAACTGGCCCCTACTGACCACAGGCAAGTGTATATTCTGTGCAGATGCAGCTGTTCAGATACTCCAGTGATCACATTTATCTGGTCGTGGTTCTGGTCCTGTATTAAGTATGAATTATGTTTTCATAGACACCAAATATATATCTGCATGGCTTCTAGTGGTTCTATATATAATTTTGGTCTTATCTACTTTGAATTCTAAAGATTTTGCCATCAAAGTTTATGCCTACTTCAGAGAAATTTCAAAGCATATTCTCTTCTGTTTCAAAAAGGGACAGCGTTACTATTATGGATAGAGAACTTGGAAAAACCCTATTGAGATTAAATATTTTATCTTAAACATGTTTGCAGACCCAGGAATATGCTTGCTTCCCGGATGGTTCTTCTACAAAATACGACTGGTGTTAAAGAAGGCACATAACGTTACGAGGATAGCGGTGTGGTGAGCTTGCTGTGCTCATTAACTTCTCTGTGTAACACAATGTAATATTTGTGAGCTTTAGTTAACCACTATTTTCTTGATCAGAGAAATATGCAACGTAGGAATTTTAGAAAGTGTCTGGAGGCCTCTCTTTGCAGCAGCTGGCTATACTGAGTTCACTGGTGGATCGTGGTTCTTCACTGACCAGCTAGCAGCATTCTTCAGCTTTTACAAGATGCTACTTTAATTCTTTCATTTTCAAATGCTAAATGTAGATATATACAACTGTATAGAACATTGATCCGAAAAGGTTTAGATAACACTGTCTAAAATCAGACTATAAATTTCCCAGTGGCTGCTGGGGCTTTGTCTCTTCGCTCCCTAAAACCACTGGTGGGTGCCGATGCTGCGCGAGTCTCTGTGCAGTGTGCTGTGGCCCTGGGTGGGTGCCCGGCTGCTCTGTGCCCACCCTGCCTCGAGAGAGATGGGGCAGAGCTGTGGGGCAGGGGGAAGGAGAGGAGGTCTTGAGGCAGGGTGAGTTCTGCAAGTATTTCAGATTTTGATGTGTGTGTGCTAACACGGAACAGCAGCCCATCAGGAACCTTTTCTGGAAACACAGCATTATTTTAGTGACAGTTTTAATGGTGTGGTAGCTATGTGAATTAAAATAACAATAGCTTCATCTAATCTCGTGCATCAGCATGAAAACTGATCACCTGGAGGACTCGGGCAGAGGGGGGGATTGCCCGCTACGCACAGCATAACGCCGTTAGCCACGTGTGACATAAGAAGCTTTTGCCTGCAGACAGAATGTACTTGAATAGGTGGAACAATAGCATGGCAAATCCTATGATCCTATGAAATGTTCAAAATAATTGATTTCTTTTCGTTTCTCTCCTTTTTTTTTAAATGAAGTGGAGACTGGGGAATTTAGCTGCTTGATTCCCATTAAAGCTAACCAAGAATGTTTCACTAATCGTAACGTTACAGGGATTTGTAACTGATTTGATTGAGTTTAATTGATTTACTTCTTCTATGGGTAGGCTTTAAAAGGAGTACCTGAATACGCCTTGGAAGCAAAAAAAATAACAAGGGGCTTTGTGTAAATTGCTGGGTGCTTTGCTGTAAAGATTGATATGTTTTTCTTTAAGAAAGAAGGATTAGCTTTTATCTCTATTAATTAAATTTTACTGAAGACCATCTCATAATTAAAAAATATTAAGGGATTTTTGTGTTTTATTTTTATATTGTCTTAATTAACATAGGATTCTTAAGGATATGCTATAAAAATAGGAGTTTCTTTAAAATTTAAGCTGCAGAAACAAACCCCTAGAAGTTAGAGCCGTGATTTTTAAACTTAATGTTCAAAGAACAGTTTAGTACCTTTTGAATACTTTCCCTCGTGCCTTAGGTTCTAGCAAATGCCATTAACAAAATCAGTGTTTAATGGCTTTAAGCTCCTTTAAACGACAAGTTGTAGAAGAAGACAGTGCAATATAATGTAAGATAACACGTTCTTTGAAAGAGAGGGACAGAAAGAAAGGAAGCAAAGAAATCTCTGTGCGTAGTCCTACACACCATTTTGGTTTTGGAGCTCTCTGCATACCATATGGAAACTGCAAGTCTTGCAAAAGAAAATATTTAGTTTATGTAGTTGTGCTTATCCCTGAACTTTATATTCTACATCTGATTTTTAATCTTTGCCAGCTCATGTCATGAAGCAATTAACGAAAGAAGTTTAAACCTATAAACTTTTTCATTTCAATTCTTCTAGCGACTCAAGTAGATTGTAGTGTGACAGTGAACAGAGAATCCTCACTGGGAAGTCTTCCCACCAAAGAGCAGCTCTCCTGTTGTGCCGGTGGCCATGGCGTCTATCACCTGCTGTCACCTGCTGTCACAGCCAGCCTTGCTCTGTCCTTTGGAAGGGTGGAATTATTATCCACTTGCAACTTCAAGCTATGACAATATCCAGCAGAGGAGGTGGAACAAAGTAGTACCCACCTCGCTACCTGAACTCTATACGGACCCAGCAGTGTCCACCCTGATGGAAGAAAAACATCAACCTCAGCAAGGTCACGTCTTTAGAAACTGTTCATGCTGTTCAGATTCTTAATTAACTAAATGCACAGAGAGTGTTCAGGTTGACATTATCAGATTTAAGTGGTAAGACATTTTTGGTAGAGACATCGTGTCTGTAAATTGCTTCTTACGTTGACTGGAATGGTCCTGGATTTGCTAACCTTACGGTATATTTTCCTGTGAAGAGTACCAAAATGCAGAGTAAAATTGTGTTTCTCCCTCTAGCATTCCTACCAAGTGTAAGTGAAGCATAGGTTTCTCCTGCTTGCTAGTAGTATATCAAGCAGCAGTCAGCTTGGTGTCTCGTGAATAGGCACTTCTTTTGGCCATAATTGTACAATTCTTATTGCTTTACGTTCTAATCAATGTAAGCTGGTCAAAACTGCAGTTGTAATCAATGCTTATATTGACGGAGCAGAGCGATTAACAGGGAACAGCAGACCAGACCAGTAACAAGCATGGTCTGTTGTTCCTTTTAACAGCTTGCAATAGAAAAGGACTAGGCTTATAGACTAACTTGTAAGATAAACCCAAAATCTGGGAGTGTCCCAATGGAAACAGAACAAATTTTGTCACTCATGGAAGAATATTCAAGCTGGCTGGCTTAAGCAGACTGTCTTTTAGACATCCTGCCACTGTAGATGACTTGATCTGATCCTGACAGTCCTTGTAATATCAGTTGTGGTCAGTTTTAACATGAGTTATATCAAATGATCATTTCTCGGCACTCATGAAAATCGTGAGATCAGTTCCCTTCCAGGGAACAGGGAATGGAAACTGAAACTGCCCTGTTCCTTTGATTGTCCCAACAGCTGGGGTGCTGTCAGGCTTTGTCCTGCCAGCTTCCCTTCTTACCTCAGAATTCATCCCTTTTTTTGTTGCTTATTTTATTACCTTTAAAAGGAGAGACACAGTCACCCATACTCAGTAGTGTCAGATTGAGCACCCAAAGAACTCCCAAAAAAATAAGGAAACCTTGATTCTCACCATGTCAAGCTGGTGAACTATCTCATCTGCAAGCCAGCCGTGTCCCTTCTTCACCGAGTGCCATGGCCACTGAGTGATTATGCAAAGGGAGGACAGTGTTCCTTCCATTTCATGCAATGTTTTACAAAATGTGAGGCACATATGGTTAGGCCTTGACTCTGCAGAAAAGATTGTTCTGATGCTTGTGGAGAAAGAACTTGCCTGTACGCAGCTTTGATTCACTCAAACTCCAGGAAAGTGTGAGATCAGATACAGCATGTAAGAATATGCAAATGGTTATCTTCGGTCGAGAGATGTAGCATAGCATAATGTCTTTGACAGTTGTCTTTGCTAGTTGCTGAGGAAAAAGGTAAAAACCAGTGAAAGTGTGTATAGATAGTTCACGAGATTGCTCTCCTGGCTTCTATGAGTTGGTGTCTCAGTAGCTTCCCAAGCCAGGAGTGACATCTGCATATTTGATAACCTTTGATGGAATCCTCTTCCCTAACTTTTCTGACTGTTGTTTCCAGCCCATATGAACATTTGTCATCTGCTATACACTGTGGGCCAAAGCATGGACTTGGGTCTGTTCTGCATGTGGCCCTAGTAGAAAAATACTATGGGGCATCATCCCATTAGTTGGTTGTTGTGTGATCTGTGCTCAGTGTTCAGGATTTTGGGGTTGATGTTGATAATATTTGCGTCTCTGTATTTAATGGTACATGGACTGTGGTGTTCAGAACCCATTAGAAAAGGGTTGGCACTTCCCTTTGAGGAACTGGGACAGCTAACCCGGGATCACCGTGGAGCTGCTTTGGTCCTAGGTGTTAGGGGTTTGGAGGGATGAAACAATGTGAAATGGAAGCCCTCCTTTTCTGCAGAGATGGAGAAAGCACCTCCTCCTATCAGGGTGCCTTAAACAAAGAACACTCTAGGGAGATGTTAAGACCTATTCCAAGAATTAGCCTGTGAAGCAGCCTGGAAGTACTGATCTCTTTGTCTAAATAAATTTTAGTTTAAACATTATCATTGTTAAATCTAGAGGCATTCTGCTCAGTAGTTCTTTAAAATGCCATGTATCTGGTGCCATATAACTGATGTATTGGATGATATTTTTGATTCAGTAGGAGACATATTTGAATCAGATGGTGGGTTTGATTTACTGTGGGAGATATCTGTTTTGATAGATGATGCATCTCATTCTGTATTGAATAAGTAGTGATTCAACAGGGATGTGTCTGATTTGGTGAATGAAATATTGTATCTGATTTTGATCAATTTTTCCTGTAATACACACATTTATTTTCATAGTTGATACATTTATTTTAGCGTGAAGTGTATCAAATTCTTCATGTAATGTTCTTTCTTCTGTTGGTGTGATTTATGGATTTTACAAGCGATAGATATATATTTCAATTAAAAGTAAAACATTCATTACGGTCTGCCATGCATTCACAGTATTCCAGCATATCTCAAATGCTTCTCATGAAGGCATTTGTAGTGGTCAGATGTTAAAGCAAGGCTTCTGTAAGGTATGAGCAAAAACATTTCACTGACAAAGCTAGCAGTGCATGATTATGTGAAGGTAAAATGTCTTTTTGAAGAGAAACAGGTTCTTTTTATGCCTTGCCTAACACAAAGAGCTTCTGTATGTGCCACATATATTTGAAAGTATTAATAATACATGGGTGCCTCATAATCATCGTTAACCAGGGTCTTGTCCTGCATGCACATGTTCAAGGACAGTGTTCTATTGGAACAAATAGGTGCAGGACTTAGGGCCAAACATTTTCACTGTTAGGATATTATTACTCTGATTATTTTTTTTTTTTTTTGGCAGTAACTTTGCTCCTTTCCTATCCAGGAACACAGTGATTTATAGTGCTTGTGATGACCTCTAGTCTGTACCTGATCAAGCAGCCACACAATGCAATTTGGTGTATCTTTTCAATAAAGGGCAAACTAAAATAGGTTTTGGCTGGCACCAAATTACCCTTGTTTTAGGTGTTTAAATTTTGCAGGACTAAAGGTCATTTCCCTAGATGCTTCTTATTACATTTAGTACTGTGCTATGAAAACAATCGTATTAGGTTCAGCCCTGCCTGACCTTTTACACGTTACTACTTTTATTTAATACAAAACAATTGCTACAAGAAGAAAACTGAGATAAAAAGGTGAAATTTGTTAACCACCTTCAGGCTGATACAAGATTATATACAAGCATAGAGAATAGAAGTGGAAAGCTGGAACAAGCTTGACAAAGACAGTCTGAAAGTATAACTCATATTAGAATGTGGTGGTACCCAGCAGGGGCCCTCCCGTGCCACGGTGTGCGGCTGTGGGGCTCAGCCCTCCTGATGTATTCCCCCCGGCTCTCACAGTGGGTGGAGGGTGGCCCTAGGGCTCTGGAGATCCGAGTTCTTCTCCTTGCGCTGCCCGAGAGCCCTGGGCCACAGCGCTTTGGGCCGCGGGTTCCCAGTTTGCACGGTGTGGCAGGTAATGCGGAGCTCTTTTGGGATCTTCTGGTGGCAAGAGTCACAGAATCACAGAATGTTCGGGGTTGGAAGGGACCTCTGTGGGTCATCTAGTCCAACCCCCAGAAAAAGTCAGGCTTTACTGGTTCAACATAAAAGAGTTGTCCTAAGTAAGGGGAAATGGGATGAAGAGATGAGGTGGATTGATGTTACCGAATTCTGATACTTATGCACGCAGATTATTTCAGTTTTTAAGGTGAGAAATATTTTACACATTAAGCCTGCAGTTTGAGGTACCCTTCACTGCTTCAGCAGGACTGTGAGATCAGACAGCTGCCCTCACCTCAGCTGTGCCTGGCAGAGTATATAAAATGAGGATAAAATGGCTCATCTTCTCTGATACGGGTGTAGCTTCAGATTGAGCCAACTCTGCCTTCTAGGAACTATTTCTGGCTTCCCCGAGGAATATTCTGCTCTCTCCTGAGGAAGCTGCCGGCTTGGGAAAAGGGAAGAACTAAGTGATGTAAAACAGGCTGGGTGACTTCAGGAAAAGCACTGCTATTTTATTGTGTATTTCTCCTTTTGTTTTGTGCTTCCTTAACACACGAACAGAATAGATGGAGGGGCTGGAAGTCATTGCTGACATCTGTAGGCCCAGCGCTGAGGCGTGCTGGCTGAAGGCAGGCTGAAACCTCACTTCTGTCCTCAACAAGGTTTCTCCCCGGTTGGAATTTGCTCCCTGTAATGAATGGCTTGGGAAAATGTCTAGGGCCGTGTTCTCCTCCAGGCTCTGGGCCCAGTTTGGACAAGTACAATAGAGAAAATGTCACATGATGTTAAATAATAATAATTATCTATTCACCTTTTCATCAGAAAGATGGTTGACTTTTGATATTTAGCTTTCTGAGAAAGAAATTTTGTACGTTTTCGGTGTTTGTGCATCCACAGCCAAGTTTCATTTCCAGCTCTTACTCATCTGTCACCGTGTTCAGGCACTTCAACAGGTGTGAGTTTGGATATTTAAATGCTGCCAAACCATTTAAGATTTTATATTAAATTTTATTAGAAGTTCTTAAAAGCTATGACCATTAGTTTCCATGAGAGACAAAAAAAAACCCGACAAAGGCAGAAGGCCTTTAGAAGTGTCTACATATAGAGACATCCACAGATAAACAACAGTACAAGTACTAAACTTGTAAAAAGTTGTCATTTCACTTTCTTCTTGAGCAGCTGGGCTATTAAATTACCTGGGCTGTGTAACAGACAGTACACAGTTAGGCTGCTGGGAATTAAGTATAAAAACAAACGTGGCCTTTTAAATTTTTTCTGACTTGTTACAGCGTGTAGCGCTGCATTATGCCATATCACATTGGTATGATAGGCAAGTGAAACAAGACAGTTCTTGCTAATGAACAGGAAAACACTGCAGTTTGCTGGTTACCAAATTCACTTAGGGTATTTCAGGGCACTTGGAAGTATTATGGGAGAGACAGTTACTGCTGAGAAGAGCTGAACTGTAATGAGATTAGGGAAGAGAAAACCATATGTTTGCCTCTGCTTTTACCAAAGCATGAAATGTTCTCTTACTGGAGATCTGTAACTTTTGCCTGCTTTAAAGTAAAGGATGTGCTGCAAGATCATTTGACTAGGGTACTTGGGGACCTAATAAATGCTTATAAATATCTCAATGCTTATAAATATCTGCAGGTTGGGTGTCAGGAGGATGGGGCCAGACTCTTTTCAGTGGTGCCCAGCGACAGGACAAGGGGCAACGGGCACAAACTGAGGCACAGGAAGTTCCATCTGAACATGAGGAAGAACTTCTTCCCTCTGAGGGTGACGGAGCCCTGGCCCAGGCTGCCCAGGGAGGCTGTGGAGTCCCCTTCTCTGGAGATATTCCAGCCCCGCCTGGACACGGTGCTGTGCAGCCTGCTCTGGGTGACCCTGCTTGGGCAGTGGGGTTGGACTGGGTGACCCACAGAGGTCCCTTCCAACCCCTACCATTCTGTGACCCACCGGGGGGCACGTGAGCAGGATGCTGCCAGCAGTGAGAATAGAAATAGAATAGAAATAGAGTTGCTCGAAGAAGTGAATTCTTCTTGGCGTTTCTTTCATCGAATGATGTGATTCTGCAGGAGGAAATCTTTCAGCGAGAGAAAGCGCCGGTTCCCTTCGTGCTTGGCAAGACCGTCCCTCTTGCTTCCTGGAAGTGAGGAGATTCATAACGTGCTCTTTCTGTTGCAACACCATCTGTTGCAGAGATACAAAGATCCCTGCTCAAACTCCCGCAGGCTCGAGGCTGCTGCTGGGTACGTCTCTCGTGGGAGGCAGAGGAGAAACTTCCCATCGCTGCCCCCGGGGAGCTGTGGAAACCTCGTGTGGTTGTTTTCTCCGCTGTTGAGCAACCGTGCCCACGTACCGCATAAGAAAATCCCACCTGGGCAACTCCAGGCATCCGGACACCGTCCTTGCTCAAAGCCGTGCAGATCGTGGATGCCAGAACAGCAGCTTCCAGCAGGATCCTGCCTAGCTGCCGGCTGGGAGCGGGAGATGGAGATGGAGCAGCCTCCCGTGCCCCGACTGCACCGCTCGGCTCCAGTTGCCGAGCACAGACGGTGGCTGGAAACTGGGATGTGAACAGTCAGATCGGGTCTGACCACAACCACCCTTCCCACACCTTCCACTGGTGAGAGGTCAGGTTGAAGCGCAACGTCGTGATGGGAGGCTGCCTATTTTTATTTATTTATTTCTCTCTCTCTCTCTAGCGGGATCTGTTTTTGCTGAAAATTTCGAAAAGCCAGGCTGATTTGTTCTGACATTGCCTGTTGGAAAAGGGCTCCCTCCCGCAGCCCGTGCTCTCTGGGGAAGCCATTTATGGGAAAATATCAAATCCGATTGTATTGCCTTCTGTGTTTATCTGATGGTTTGTGGGGGTGTGTAGGCTCGCGTGTGCATCTTTGGGCTCTCAGATGTTGCATTTTGTCGTTAACATTTAATTTCTGCTTTCCTGGTATTGTATCATAACGTTTAGTTCCATATACCAGCATCTCTCGACGTTACTGAACACTTTTACGCTGTCTGAACTGGAGTGTTTGGGAAGCCCTTTTCTGGGGGGAGAAATCCCCAAACGATGGCATGTTCCAGTTTGGAGTAAAACAAGTGAGGCAGCATCTGGATTTCCTACCTGGGAGAAGTTCTGTGTCCTGGCCCCTCCAGCACAGGGTTAGCAAGCAAAAGGCAGTGGATGTGGTGGCCTGGGAGAGGTGGTGTGCAGAGAGTGCGGGAGGGGGCCTGGCTCTGCTGAGACCCCCAAAAATACACACCAGAACCAGTGACGGCGTGGTGCTGAGCCCCTGTAACATGTCAGCTGGAGATGCCACTTTCCCAGTTCTGCATCTGGACTTTGTTGGCTCTGGAGTCCTTTCCCCGGCTGGAAATTTGCTCCTTAAATCCCTTCGGTCTCAAACACTGCCGAGCTCTCACGCCAGGTTGTGCCTTGCCAAGTTTTGCTTTAGCCTCTGTAAAGAGGTGTTTGGGAGGACCCCGGGTCACGCGGTGCAGCAAAGCATGGCTTTCACAGAATCACAGAATGGCAGGGGTTGGAAGGGCCCTCTGTGGGTCACCCAGCCCAACCCCCCTGCCCAAGCAGGGTCACCCAGAGCAGGCTGCACAGCACCGCGTCCAGGCGGGTCTGGAATATCTCCAGAGAAGGAG
>Ga0065711_1026798_pt1 | contig 59575 bp, 29 predicted proteins | sample Hoacrofraction12_FD_59098 | JGI IMG/M metagenome (GOLD analysis project Ga0065711, IMG submission 59098) | Hoatzin crop microbial communities from Cojedes, Venezuela - Epithelial fraction 12 v2 (version 2) | ecosystem: Host-associated > Birds > Digestive system > Esophagus > Crop | place... | reverse complement strand
CCTCTCCTCTCCTCTCCTCTCCTCTCCTCTCTCAAATTTTGAGTCACTAATTTGTAACAGATTTTAAGCTATTTTTTAGTAAAAAACCCTGCAAAACAGGTATTGCTAGTGGACAAATTTTATTCATGTCTCTATAGATAATTAATTCCCATGAACCGCACAAGTAGTTCACAGTTCATTATTCATGTTCTATTGTTAATATAGAAAACCCCTATGCTTTCCAGCTTTCCAGCCTGGATGCATGGACTCGGGACTTAGGACCGAATGATTGTGGCCAGGGTACAGCTTCCTTCCTGATTCTGAGCACGGGTTTAGTATCCACTGTGTGGTATGATCTTTACACTGCTAAGTGCCATGAAATTGACTGGTTTACCAGTTCCCTTCAAAGCAAAGAGGATTTTTGGCCCCAGGTTCATTATTATTTGCCATGTCTAAAGCTGAACATTCCTGGAAGTACTACTTCTAAGTCATCGTCCCTCTAGATAGCACTGCAGTCACAAGTTTATCCTCAAACAACTTCCTTTCTTGCAAAGTAAGGGTTGGCGGATACAAAACAGAGCTACTGCAAGGTAGTTTCCGTAGTTTCTTACCTGCTCTCCACTCTACAGTGCATCCCATGCATCACTGCACCAGAACTCAGCCTCACAAGAGACTGTAGGATTCATCAAAAGGAAGAAATACTCCTTTCCGTGTCTGATCATGTGTATTTTCTCATATACATTTGAAGATACGTGACATTTTGCAGGATTTAAAGATGAAAGTCTCACTAGAGAAGTTTCACTGAAAACATGAAGTACCAGTGACAGATTTTAGTTTGTTTTCAAGAAACAGAAACTAACTATAAGCAATATGTATATACACAGATTTATCTGTTTTCTTTCAAAAAACAGAACAGCAGAAAGAAACTGTTTCTTGCAACAGTCAGCTAGCTATTTCTCCTCACTTCAGCTCATTTCTGTCCCACTGAGGTTATGTGGGTCCATTATCTATACATATTCTGTATGAAGATATCTGTGTTCTGCATGTTTTTCTGTCAAAGAGTGAGGAAATCATTTAATAATACTGCCTAGAGCTTTCCATTTAAATTTTCATTGCACCTGGGAAAGCTGCTAAGTGAACTAACATTGACTTTCTGAGATAAAAATAAACCTGTAGTGCTTTAATTTTTTTGGCAAAGAACCAGCATTTCATACTTTTATCCTTTTGGTTTGTTACGGGCTATAACTCAACTTTAATGATCTGATTCAATAAAATGATAAAATCCTAGCTTCGTTTCAGCTTTTTTGCTTTTTAATAGCCAGATTTATTAGTTCATACACAGGTTTTCCCACTTGCAGGTCAGACACTGTCAAAGTGCTTAGACAAGGGTATGTGTTTGTTACTTGGGCACAAGCGAATACATAGATTTCTATATATGAATTATCAAAAGACCAATGATTGTATCACTAGTGACATAGCAAGGTTCATGATTTTATCATTTGCAAAAGACTACCATATGGTCATCTGCCAGTTTTTCTGTTTGATTACCTCTTAGGTACTGTCACCTGTATATTTAGCGCAGAAAAAAGCAGCTTTATGAGAAGCAAAATGGACGGTTTGGGAATGCTGTTTGAGGAACTGCTGAACATTTATAAAGGTGTGAGGAAGGTGAAAGAGATAATTCATGTAAATATGATAGAAATAATGGAAATGTCTAATTTTTCAATCAAATATAAAAAACAGTAAAGAGGAAGAAGGCATGGAATAAACCTGTTTTGCAGTCACACTTCAGAGGGAAAGTGTAGTTGTTAAAATTTACTTCCTTCTTGACTCATTCTTTTCCTTTTCATCAAATTAGGGGTAGAACGGAAGGGCAGGAGCAGAGGGGAAGGGTCACTTTCCTCATTCTGCTGGTAATAGTCCTCCTAATGAAACCCAGAAGCCTGTTGGCCATCTTTGTCACAGGGGCACATTGCTGTCTCATATCTAACCTGGTGTCCAACAGGACCTTCTTTGCAAAGCTGCTTTCCACCTGTCAGTCCTCAATGTGTCCTTACAAGCAGGACTTCACATTTACCAAGAGTGTCATCAAAAACTGGAACAGGTTTCCTAGAGAGGTGATCGATGCTCCAAGCCTGTCAGTGTTTAAGAGGCATTTGGACAATGCCCTTAACAATATGCTTTAACTTTTGATCAGCCCTGAGTTGGTCAGGCAGTTGGACTAGATGATTGTCCCTTCCAACAGAAATATTCTATTCTATTCTATTCTATCCTATCCTATTCTATTCTATGCTATGCTATGCTGTTCTGTTCTGTTCTGTTCCGTTTCGTTCCGCTCCATTCCACTCCATTCCATATCCTGTTGTTGAACTTCATGAGGTTCCTGTCAGCCCACTTCTCCAGCCTGTTGAGGTCCCTCTGAATGGTAGCACAAACAGCTGATGTATCAACCACGCCTGTCAGTTTTTGTATCACCTGCAAACTTGCAGAGGGTGCACTCTGTCCCTTCACTCAGGAAATTAATGAAGAAGTCAAATGTATTGGCCCCAGTATCAACTTGTGGAGCACACTCTGTCTACTGACCTCCACCTCGACTTCATGCCATCAGATGCAACCCTTTGAGCCTAGAAGTTCAGCCAGTTTTAATCCACCTCACCATCCACTTACCTAGTCTGTACCCCTATTCTGGCCTTTCAGATATAATCAAGTGGTTTCGCAATGACATCAGCTGGCTCCCTCCAAACCTGTGGGTGCCACCCATGAGGTCCCACGGACTTCTGTAGGTTGAGTTTGTTTAAATGTTCCCTGTCCTGATCCTTCTCTACTGAGGGTAAGTTCTTCCTTGCTCCAGACTTTCCCACTGGTCACAAAGGCCTGGGATTCCTAAGGCTCCTCTTACCAGTAAAAACCAAGGCAAAGAAGGCCTTGACTGTCTCAGGCTTTTCCAGGGCTTCTGTCTCCAAGTCCAATTCCCATTCAACAGTGATCACTCGGATTTCCTTTAGCTGCTGTAGAGATCTGTTCTATTGCCCTCCACGTCCCTTGCTGTGACCAAATCCAGATGGGCTTTGTCTTTCCCAACCTCATCCCTGCCTGCTCAGAGGTATATGCCTCCATATGCCTCTTGGGTCATCTGTCCCTGCTTCCAGTTTTTGAATGCTTCCTTTGGGGTTTTGAGTATAGTCAGGAGCTCCTTGTCCATTCATGCAGGCCCCATGCCTTTGGTTGACTTCCTGAACACAGAGATGAACCAGTCTTGAGCTCAGGGAAGGTGATCCTTGAAAATTAACAAGTTCTCCAGGATCCACCCACTTTCCAAGTCTATCTACCCTGTGATTCTTCCAAGCAGGTCTCTAGCCAAAGTCTGCTACACATCTAATCAGAATTTCTTTTTTCTGAATCTTGTGTCCATTTTCTCCTGTCTTATCATTATCCATCTCCAAGAATAGTCCGGTCCTTCTTCTCTTCAATTCTCAGTAGACAGTTGTTGACATTTCTCTTTTCTCCTGGCTGAACAAGCCCAGTTCCCTCATCTCAGCCTGTCCTTGTACCTTGTATGTTCTTCAGTTCCCTTACCCTCTTGATGGCCTACCTCTGGGCTCACTCCAGGATGTCACTGCTTTTCTTGTAGCAGAGAACAACAAACTGGACACAGCAGTCCGGATATTGTCTCACACGTGTCAAACAAGAGAAGGAAAATCATCTACCTCAACCCACAGGCTGCACAGCCCAGTACATACTTGCCATTGCTTCTTGCAAAGCGAAGAATGAAGGTAAGTGAAGAGATACTGGTCCGTTCGGTAATATCCTTCCTCAGTAACTGTAGTTAACCAAGAAACAGGTAAATCACTCAGGCTCCAAGTAAAGAAAACTACCCATTTGCTTTATTACTTTTAAACTAAGAGAGACCTAGACCGTAGTTACATGAGGGCAACATCAGGCAGGCCACATGCCAAAATCAGGGTGACACAACTGTAGTCAATTTTTCATAGTGGGCTCTGGATCACAAGCTGCTCATAGGTCTCTAGTCAGGAAAGAGCTGCATAAAACACGGGCAGGACATCCTGTACTCTGCTAGATCAGCTAAGACCGTCATCAGAAGAGGTTTACGGTGATCTCCAGTGGCCTGCATCATGACTACACTTTGCCTCTCCGGATGGAGAGTTCCCTAGAGTTTACCTTTCTGGATATATTCCCATATTAAGGCAACTGCTAATGAGCAGTGTGATTTGCCAACTTTTAGAGGCTGTCTGATTTGGTGGACATCAGGATGCAGGGGATTTCTCCAGCATCGACCAGTTGGAACTGACTTTGATGGTCTCTAAGGCACAGGGGACAATTGGGGATATTTCAGACTAATTAGGAAAAAATGTGGTTGGTTAGTTGGTTGGTTGGTTCATGCCTGGTCCAAACCTATTTTGTACTGCCCTAGTGATTCAGCTATGCTCAGACTTTGTATTAATGTGCATGGAACCATAACCTTAGCCTCACTAGTACTTCCCCTGACCGTCTCCAGTGGGAAAACCGGCCTTCCTGGAGCTCTAGGGGCTAAAAATGTTTGCTTCTAATAGATACTTCTCTTTAGGCTTATCACCTTGCTTCACCTATGCTTTTGTCATATGAAGAAATTCTTTTGTACTGTGCTGAAGACTAATTCATCATATGTCAAGAGATCAGATCATATTTGCATTCCCAAGGGAAAAAAACTATGAAAGAAAAAGCTTAATGCAACAATTTGCAGTCATATAGTCAATACAGAGAGGGGCTATGTTGCTTCTGTTCTTAGAGTGAAACACTCCACTCCCCTGTCATTTCTGCTTCACAATATCCTGTTACTAAAACTTTCATAACCAGGTGCTGAGGGGGTGTTCCTCTTGACCTGTAAGTAACCTTTCAGCAGTGGTGATGTCTGCGGGAGCAAGGACTGTGCACCACTGAGTGTGTTTAATCTGCAGATGACAGAGTTAAACCCTAAAACCCAGTTTTCTGCAGCCAGTGGAAATCATGCCCTCAGCCCTTGCAGTCAGCACCTGCATTTTCAAAATTAGTAAACATTTTGAGATAGCTACACAGATATCAACTTGTGTGTCTAATATCTGTCTTTCCTTGAGTGGTATTTTATTTTTAGCGGGCTGTTCTCTTCTCTTTTACGAAATAGAATTTCAACACAGGACTCATAAAGACTCCCCATCTGACAGGTGCAGACACCTGTGCACTTACACATGCATTGATACATGTGCTTAACACATGTTATGCACACCGCATACAAATTTTTGTCATTTGAATATGAAACACAAAAGAACATCAGCAGCAAAGTCTCTCAATAGTTAGCTATTCTTGAACACAGCATTAGGCTTTCCTGGCACTTGCTCATGGATAATCCTTGTCTACTTTGCAAGTGTATGAATTCTCCAGTAATTTCTCTCTATGTTTTTGTGCACACCCATTCTTTAATTTGAGGGAAGAAACAGGCTTTTTGGGGTCCATTTAACAGATTCCTATTTGAGGAACCAAGTGTTTGCAAGTCAGAATGGTTGATAGGTTCAATTCCCATTTCAAATTCAGAGTCAGCTTCATTCTTATTAAATAAGTATTGACATTCTACAGAGAAATTCTAATCAGAATGCTCCTGACAAAGGAAAGGAAATTGAGCGTAGAAGAGAGACTGTGTGAAAAAGATATTTAGTGCCTTGTCTTCTTCTGAAGAGGAATATCCTTTTTGGAGCTCTGAGCTTGATGTTCAAGACTCTATTCAAAGCAAAGTCTGCGAAAATAAATGCTTAAATTTTGAACACTTTTATAGCTCTCTAGGTTTTGTAGTAGTGATACACTTCAAACTACAGTGATTATTATAACTGCTGGAGCCACTAATGCTTATATGAGATTTAAGGCAAATCCTTAAATCTAATGTCCTTTTTCCCAGGAGGTTTGCATAAGACCTGGAATGTACTGGGAATTCTTGTTTAATACTGGAAGAAGATATAGGCAATTCACAGAGTGAGAAGGGACCTCTAAGACAACAGGATTTGGTCACGGAGGCAAGGTGCTGTAGAACTTGGACCTTGTGATGGGCAGAGTCCTGATCAGCCTCACCTATGTGCTTAGAGCAGGACGTTATTTCAGGCAACTTCCAAAGGTCCCTCCAAACCTAAATTTTTCCTTGATGCTATGAGAACCAGTGAAAATAAACCTAGAGTACAGAACCTAGCAGCTTCCAACTCTGCACACCTGGTTTGCATCCTGGCTCCATAACGAGGTAAATATTGGACATGCTTTACTCCTTCCTCCATTTCCTCCCTTTCCAGTTTCCGTTTGTAAAAACCTGGCAAAAGCAGCGGTGTGACCCAACAAGTTTCAGGTTGTCAGGAACACAGAACTAAAAGGTTTGTTTAGTAGAACCAGATTTGTCCATTAACTGTTGTCTTAATGTAAAGTATTTCAGTCTTTCTATCTAAAGCACATGACAAATCACCTTCCCAGCGGTCATGGCTACATGGTATTTGTAATCATGGTCAGAAGCAAAGAAGCTAAAAGACCAGAAAAATGCAAACTGTCACCCCGCCTCCCCCACCTCCAGAGGGCTTTATGAATGGACTTTTATGAATGTTGTTAGCTTTTCAGCTACAAGATATTTTAAATGATGGATGAACAAAAGCCTCATCTGTGCAAACACTGAGATGTTTGAACCCAGAGGAAGGTTCAATAATTAGTCATGCAGAATATTAGTAACGCCCTTTGGTCATATTCCAAGTTCCTCCTGGATTACAACACAGTGTCACAAATCATCAGCTGCTGCGACTGGTATTTTCACAGAAGAAGAGCTTGATGGTGGTAGTACTGAAGCTTGGGATGATATTTAACTCTGCTTCTTCCCTAAAATCTGGTGCTATAAAGTGAGCATTTGATTCAGCAAAGAGCTTTTTCTGCTTATACTGTAAGAAAATGAACTCTTTTTTTCCTCTTGCGTTTCCAGTCCCATCGTCCCTACAGAACTGTGTTCAGCAATCAAAAGTGGAATAGCTTTCTACTGTTTGTGTTATCAGCATGACTATGAACACTTAAACATGCAGAGCCTTCTCTGTTATAGCTTCAAACAAGTATTAGGCGGACCTTTCCAGCCCCAGTGTGGGCCCTAGGCAACATGGAGAGAGGTAAATGAGGGCAGGGTTTGAAAGCAATGTTTCGTCTTTCCCAGTTGTACCCAAAGGAAGCATTTGCCCAGCAGAAAGGTTTTCAGATGATGTTGGGCATGGAAGAAACAGCATAGTTTAGTTTCCAGACTGCTGGGAGGTTTGTAGAACAGACGCTTAGGTAAAAATGACCTTTCATTCACAAGTGAAGAAAATTTCATCTGGAAATCATTGAGATATAGCAAATGTGTAACTTTATGCTACCATTTTTTGCAAAAGCACTTTTGAAGTAGGACTGCGGTTTAAGTCATTCAGTCTCAAATAGAATTGGACTGTAGGCACAGTATGCAGATAGAGATTATATAAAGAGCAGCAGAAAAAAAATGAAATGTCTTTCTCTTCAGCTTTAAGGTTCTGCAATAACTAGCAGGTTTCGCAGTGATTATTACTGACAGCAAAGGCCCGTTTGGCGTTAAAGATACCAAATCAGCGCTGCACATTACTCAAAAAAAAGTCCTATTCACCTGACATTCTACCTTTAAACTGGCTCATTGTGCACTTAGTATCACTTCAAGACTGAAAAAAGCAGTTTGGGCAGACAGGTTTAAAATGGAACTCAGTCAAGCACACTTTCCTGGATAAATCAGGCTAACTTCAATGCACACATAGCTGAAATCTCCTGTGATTAAATATTGGCTCTGTATGGCAAGGCATTCTGTCTGTGACTCCAATTGTCTGTTTTAAAACACAGCCCTCCTGCAGAAAAAGGATTATTTAGCTAGCTAAATAAAGTGCTTGTTGAAAATCCAAAGAAATAATTTGTGTGATAAATAAGGTTGTTTATTACCAAGCTAGGATGATTATAGCTATTTTATGAAATTTTAATTACATTATGTGGCTGCTCAAATATTGGTTTTGAACATTAATCAAGTTACTTGGGAAGCATTTCACGGAAGGGAAAATAAAAATGAAATGGCTTATTTACTTATCCCAATGTATTAAAAACAAAATTCAGCAGGGAAATCATGAAAAAGCCATCAGGGACAAAGTACTGCCGAAGAGTGTTCATAGTCAATAGAAGTCTGAAATATATTTTCATTTGAATGATTCACCAGCACTTACTTGGTAGTATCTCCATGCTCCAGACAACACAGTATACTTAAAAGGCCATGTGTATAATTTTATAGATAAGTTTATAGCCTGAAGCATTCAGATATTTTATGTGTTTAGGAAACCATAAGATATTCTCATGTTACTAGATAAACAAGATGTCTACCAATTTTGTTATTCAATACATAAAGCTATTTATGAGTTCTGAAAAGTCAAAAAAAATTCTTGGTCAGAAAGAGAGTTTGCAGTGAGGAAAGGTGAATAGAAGTCTGCATCAGTGAGACAGATATGGATTGACACTGAGCTGATGTGACAGGACCCACGTTTTGCCATTGCATATGTTTCCCATCTCAGTGATTTATTTCCTGTGGTAAATTGCACAGGACAGAGACGTTGCCATATTTCTGTTGCATTATTTCATTTTATGTTTTTATTAGCCTTCAGAAATATTTCAGATTTGTATTAATGTTGCTGTCTGGAATAGCAATTCCAGGGCATTATCTGTGCATACAGCTTTATTACACAAGGATCAGCACTGGTGGTGGCAAAGCCTCCTGATGGCACTTCATCGTTTACATCCATGAACTCACCGCTGTATTCAACAGAGCCCTTTAAAGGGATGCAGGAAGCATCTCTTCTGTATTGCGTGATGAAAGAGGGTACTAAATGTGACCTAGCTCTGCTTTTCCCTTATCCACAAGTGGAGTGACATGGCAAAAAGAATCCTTTCCTCTTCCTTTTCTGCCTTGCAGAAGCGGAATGAAGGCCCAGCAGACTTCTGCCCAGTCAGCTCAGGAGCTGCGGCTTACCGGTTTCCTCAGGCCCAGAAGAAAGAGGGAAAAGACAAAAATGAGACAGGAGATGCTATTTTGCATTTCTGTCCAGCTGTATGAAAAATGCATGCCTTGCATCTTGAAGGTGATGCAGTGGTACACATGTTATTCACTCATCAGGAGCCCCAAAAGCTGTTGCTTTCCTCCGTTACCTTCACATCTCACCCTTGGATGCCCTTTTCCAGCCAAGGAGTTTCTTCCATTTAGAAACTCTTCAGTACGATATTGTTTATACTAAAGGATGGGATAACACAAAGCACAGTCAAAAATGCAGCTAATCACTTCACAGTATTTTGATTTTAACTTAAAAGAGCAGTGTTCAGCTTTCCTGTGTAACTAGCTATGCAAAGGTGATTGTGGGTCACCAAAGGTGATGAGAAAACTAAAAATAAGGAAAGTACCATGAATTTTCTTGCACGATAACATCTAAACTTTATCAAAGTTATTTCTTAAGGCACGTCTGTAATTTTACTTCAAACTAGTTGATATTTGTATGCAAATAGTATCTTTTAATGAAGACATTATAACACTACATTGGACTCTTTGGCAATGAGAATTCCCCATTATTAAAATCATCTTTCTGCAGCCTTTAGTGTAATTCAGTATTCTTCCCAAAAGCATTTTGCTTGTGTTGTTCTATATATATCCTCTCAAGATAAAATATTTCAATACATTGATAATAACATCAATACTAATATCTGATATGTTTTCTGGTATGCCTTTTCACTTCTGACAATACAAAATGTCTAAGAAGAATAAAAACAAAGTAGAACAATCTGGAGTTCAGATAATCAAATAAAACTTTGAATCTGAATATTTTTCTTACAACAAAGGATAAAATGGTGTGAAAGAACAAGGGAGGACCTAGGTACACTAAGCATGTTTTAAACAGCCACTGAACCCAGAAACCCCTGGCTATTTATTCTCTATCCAAAGGCTGACTGTCAATTGTCTATTTATCCAGATCAAAATATTATTTGGATCACCTCAAAACTGCTGCCCAAGGTTGCATTGCATTTTCATTAAATATCAGCTCAGATTTTCTCTACTGTTAAACATAGTGGTATTCAGGATTGGACATTTGTATCACCAAAGCATGAGTATAGTCTAACTATACAGTGCGGATAGTGTGTATATGAATCTCCAAAGTCATAAATTAATTTTGCGTCTAATTTGTAGAAATTGCCTTAAACTGGCTTTACAAATATTCATCCTTCCTAAGAAGCCTTACCTAGCTTTAACAACAAAGAAAAAGAAAAACTATTTTGTGCCCATCTATTCAAGTTTGTCTCCTCAGTGGAATTTTAGCTCCCTATATGAATGTTTGGATTCAGTGAGAGCCAACAAAATTTACTTGTTTTTATTGGCTTAGTTTCAGTCCGAACTGTTTACTTGTTGAGCAAACTCCCATACTTACCTGAAGTATGATTCCAAGAGGAGAAAAAATTTTGAGCTCTTATGTGTACGTGTGTTTCAGCTTTCCAGCTAGCTATTTAGCCAAAATGAAGTATGGTAAATCTTACAAGGAACACAGTAAAATAGACTTTACGGTAAAGACTGCTGAGGGCTATGCAGCATTTCATAACTTCTGAAGACACCATTAGAGATAGTACTTGTTCCGTTGCATTTCACCTGGGGATGTCTTAAATTGACTTTGAATAATGGGAGATGAAGGGAAAAGAGAGACTTTAAAAGACAATTTAATTTTCAAGGCAAGGACCATCCAGGTCCAAGGACATCCATATTTCTGTATTTTGTACTTTTAAAAGTTCATCTGAATAAGAATTGAGGAAGAATATTTTATGTTCATATAATTATGTAATTATTTTATTTTATAACACCTTTCATTCTAAAGAATCATGTGACACTTCAATATCCCTGTAAGGGAACTGGGATATACTTTGCTGAAGGATACCAGAGTATAGCTGGAGAGCAAATAGCTTTTTGTCAAGCCAAAGTTTCAGGTTTTAAAAAACTGTTTCCCCAGTCTTTTCCTCTCATTAGGTTACTGACCAGTGAACTCGAATGAATGAGAAAGACTCTGTTTGATTCATGTTATGTGTACTTTAGCCTAAACCTTCTTCATCCAAAAAAAAACTCATAACCGACTGTTTATTCACTACTCTGAGAGGAAAGGAAAGGAATTTGCAGCCTATCCTGTTGGAACTATTCCACCTTGGATAAGTAATGAGCCCTTCTCTTGAAAAGGCACTTAGCCTTTGCTTCCTCTAGTAGCCCAGGACTGTAACTGCTGAGAGAATTAATCTATCTTACACTTTCTCTGCACTATTGAGCATTAAACTGTACATATTAATTAGAAAAAAAAAATCAACAAAAGAGAGGTTGTCAGAGTTGATTGGGAAGAGGAGGAATCCCTCACTCCCTTCTCTTGCTCTTCTTTTGATGTAAAACCTAATCTTTGACTTCAAAATATTGTTCCTAAAACTGGTTTATCAGTGTGGTGGGTTGACCCTGGCCAGCGACTAACCACCCACCCAGTTGCTCATCCACTCATCCCGCACCAGGCTGGGGCAGACAGTTCGAAGAGCAAAAGAAAGAAAACGTTTTGGTCAAGATAAAGACAATTTTAAAAGTGAAGAAAAGAAAAAAACACAAAGGATGAAAAGACAATCACAAGCCCACAAGCAGACTGATGCCCAGCCAGTCTCTGAATACTTTTAAGGTCAGCTGTCCTGACTGAGTCCCCTCCCAGTCTCCTGCCCACCCCCAGTTTACTGGTTGGGGAGGCAACATGAGAAACAGAGAAAGTCTCAATGCTGTGCAGGCACTGTTTAGCAATAGCTGAAAATGGTGTGTTAGCAATGCTGTTTTAGTCTCAAATCCAAAACACAGCATCATATGCGCTACTGTGAAGAAACTTAACTCCGTCCCAGCCAGATCCAGTATAATCAGCTAAAGCAAGAGATCTCAGTTTTGATAATTCATCATTTCCTAATGGAAAAGCTGGTTTACTGGAAAAATTCCCAAATTCGCAACCAGCTGTATACTAATACATCTGTTCTAAACAGTTCCATGTACGTGAGAACGAACCTTGATTTTGTTCCAAGGAAACCACATAAACTAAAGTGGGTGGAACTTAATTTATTCACTTTGTAGTGACAAAATTGCTCAGCTGAGTTCACTTAGATTGAAAATTATCATACCCTAGAATATAGGTTTCCAAAATTTGTAGGCCATGCTACTAAAATACGTCCTTCAGTATGTTTCTCATGGTGTTGTATTCTCAATAAATGGACATGAAAACTAAGGAAAAAAACAAGCAAAATCTAAAACCATAGGAAGAAATGCATTTAAATGCATTTAAATTAGTATGTTGCTCATCTTGCCAGGGCATTTTGATAATTTCCTATCCTTCCGTTATTTTTTGTTATGATCTTCATTATATAACTCAGTGTTCTGCAGACTTAGTGCGATCAGCATGTAAATCAGCATGTAGCATATTCTTTTAGTAACTATATTACAGAAAATATTTTTTAAAGAAAACAAAAAAGCAAAAAAATTCCCTCATGCTCAAAGAGCTCCAGGAGTTTACAAAGGCAATGTACTATAAATAAGAAATAGGCACCAGATGTAGAAAAGAAGCTGGAAACAGCATTTTCAAATAAGTGATATGGAGCAATATAAGGAGAGATAATGTGCCACAATACCTAAACTGGAATTAACATTAAAGGAGCTACAGTAACATTCAGATCAGGGAAAGGTCAAATTTATAGCTGCTCTTTGGGCTATACTTAGAGATTTGGAAGCCAGTAGAGTTACACTTTTGTAAAACCAATGTGAAAGGGGATCACGTTACACAGAATATGTAAGTAATTAAGCAGCTTCAATAGCAAAACAGAGCAGAGCCCCCATCCTCCTTAATCTCAAAGATGGTCATTTTAATTCCTCATGGTTTCACTCTGGATCCGTCTTCTCCTTCTCTTACCTTAACCTGGGGCATTCCCTATGTTTCATTTGCCTTTCACAAGAGTCCTGTGCACTGCATCTTCACTCTGTGCGTTTGCTGAAAGACACAACTTGTCTTAGTTGTTCAGATATTTGAATCACAGAGTTGTTGTTGTTGAATCTAATGCACTTGTGCTGTTTGCTTTGCCTCCCTTTGGATTTTGAATAAGATCTTCAAGCATCTCCATACAACTGGGTATGGTCTCAGTCCCATTAGAATTCAGTAGAAGGAAAGCACTTCTGTATCTAAAGATGTTTTGTAAGTGATATTCCTTTTTAAGCTATTTTCAAAAATTGTGTGATGCCTCTGAGATGGAAGAGCTGTGAGCCATGATGACTTACTTCCTAGGCTAGATTTTTATCATTAGGCTAATGAAATATACTAATGTAACAATAAAAACAAGGAGAAGTTTTCAAACACTTTTGAGTCCTACACTATAGAGCCAAATAAATTGAAATAGTGCTTAGCCTGGAGAAAAATCTTCTTTGACATTTTCTCTCAGTTGGTTTAGACATCCTAGCATCCCACTGATATGACAAACCTGGACATCGTTGCCTCTCCTGTTTCACATTTAGAGGGTCTCAGATGCCTAAATCAACATTTTGAATTCTGCTCCAGAATCAGCACTTTGGTTTGACATTCAAATCACTTCCACTTTGTTCTCCTGTGAAGTAGCCTCATTTCCACCTTGAAGTTGTCTATTCTGAAGTATCTGTTATCTATTTCAACATCCTCTCCGAGCTGCTTTTCAAGTAGAAGAGTCATTGTATTTCCTTGAAGCAATTTTTTAACAGAAATTGCTTTTAAATTTTTCTTGATTATTCTGTGAAACTTTATTGACAAAAAGAAACATTGATCTAGTGTGCCTAAAATATTTGGTTTTGAGAATATTTTAGTTCAAGATGAACAAATTCAAAGAGTGGAAAGGGTAGCATGTAGGAAAAAGGAGACATGCAAGGACAGAGAGGATGAATTGAGATTCGAATTAGAGTAGTTGTCCTATTTACTAATTCCATTCCAAATTGTGAGTGTTTCTTGAAGAACGTAATAAATTTTCATATGTCATTGTATTTGCTCCATTTCTCTAAACAAGAAGGTGGAAGGAAATTAAAAGAGGATTATAGCTTATGATAAAGCAGAAAAAAATTTAAGACCATTGTGCCCAGTCATATGTTAAAAATTCATATTTGATCCTGCAAGTTCAGTGGCATATTGACAGCTATTAGACAACCTTATTTCAAGAAAATGGGCAAAAATTTGAACAAAATGGTCTTAACAGCTTTTTATGTCACCCTAAGCTTCTAAACACTTTCCAAATGTTCTATCATGGTGAGTTCTTATGGCTTCAAATTTGAAGGGGCTTTGAGTGCTGAATTCCACGCTCCTTGTTATTTCAGATTGTGTTCTGTGTTGCAACTTGTAGGGTCTTTTATTGATAATAAGGACCTGTTCCATGTAGATTTAATACAAGAATCAACTCAGTATTAGTTAGTCAATTGTCAATGAAACTAGAATTAAGAGAATCTTGGCTTATACAATAACAACTTGCTTGTATCTTCTTCCAAAATAAGATTTACTGTGAAGATAAAAGGACAGTGTTTTATGCCACTAGAATTTCTATGGAAAACTCAGTTTTCCACATAGTAAGGGGTTTTTTGTTTCCCTGCCTTCCCATAACTGAAGTTACAGGCACTTGAATTTTTCTTCTATCATAACTTCACTACTTCTTATAGCTCAGTTCAGGGATGTGTTTGGTATTTATAACTATACTACTTAATGTGTGTTAAATTTAAATGTATTTTCTATAAATTCCCAAACTCTCTACAGGTTTGTTCAGATTATTTACATGCTTGTCTGGTCAGTCTTCTTACTTTTCACAGGGTTTATGCTTAAATGGATACTGAAGAGACAGAAATAGACTTTCAAAGATGCTGAGAAGCCAAAGATTCTATTGCCTTCAACAGGAGCTTTGTGCAGGATCTTCAAAAATTGTGTCAATAAAGTGCTAGCTGAAGAAGTGTTTTAGTGCAAATTATACAAAATTTAAAGGCTGTACAAATGTAGCTGAATGCTAAGATATTCAGATGAGTGACTGTCATTTGAGAAGGTGGGTGAAGCAGCAGATGTCATCTGCAACTATGGTAACTACTAGAAATGGAATGGTATTTCATTTACGTGAAGTTGTAAGCTGGAAAGGTTTTTACAGTGTATGTGTAAAATAAGTTCGCGTTATTGAGAGACCTATTCTTGACATCCTTGTGTTGTTCATGTTGTTTCTCTCTATTTTTTGGCAGCCTTTGACAGCCAAAATTGGTTTTACTTCATCCTTCCTTCATATCAGAGAGATAAAATAGAGTACTAACATGTCCAAGACAAGTTTATCTATGTGATATCACACTTCTCTTTCATTTTGAGCTGTCACTTTGTTTTCATTCCACACTCATCTTCACTACCAATGAAGAGATACACATAACGCAGTAGTTCTACTGACAGAATAAAAAATTAAGTCTTTCGTTGGTTATGCCACATCTAGTTCGAATGATGAAACGCATTTAAAAACATTATTTGAGTTCCATTTTAAAATATGTTCTTTCTAAATGTGTTTCATTTCCAGTGCGCTTACTTTAAGACTACCCATTCATGGGTTTTTGGCTTTGTTTTTGGTCGGTTTATGTCAAGTGAATTGTTAAAGTTGTTGCCTATTTTTGAAGTCATTGTTATATATATAAAGGAATTGTTATGTATTTCATGGCGCCTATGGCTTTCTTTTTTACACCTACAGCCTTTAAGGCTGAACTTTCAGAACAGAACAATGGCTAACTGCGTATTTGTGTATGCGTGTGTGTGTGTGCAGCAGAGAACAAGAGATAGAATCCTGACCTACTATGCATTATACTTGACTGATTATAAGTTAAGCATTCCAACCAAATTTCTCATCTGTGAAGATCATTCTCTTTTATGACACTAACGTCATCATGATCATCAGTATTGTTTGTAGGAACCTTTGCAGAAAAATCAGCAAGAACAAGTAAGACTGACACAATTTAGAAACAGGCTTAAATTTTGCTATTTGTTCCTACTTCATGTATTCATATAGTCAGATTCACAGTGATGGCTTTATCTTTTTTATTTATTAACATGGGGACATACACAATGAAATCAATCATCACAAAATCATCAGGTATATTCTCAAAATTTAGATTGCATAGTATCTGTCATTAGTAATCTATTTCCGTATGAGTGAAAATTATACTAGATGTAAAATGACTAGTTTGTGACATCATGTTAGTAATTCATAGCATAGCATTATGTTATATCAGGTAGTGTGTACACCCATGAAAAAATTAAAATGTTTAGTCAGAAATGGCCTAAAGACAAGCTGACCAAGTTACAATACTAAGGATGAAGAATGACATACAGTATCAAGGTTCCTTTGTAACAAGTTGAGTTTTTTTTATTTTTTTCAGTAAAGTTGAACTTTCTTCTATAATCTCCAGTGGGCACGTGTGTTGAATGTTTCACTTTACATTCAAGTGAAGGCAATTATAATTTTTTCACCCCTGTGACACAGATCAATTGAATTCTAGAAGAAAGACAGATAGAAAAGCAGACAGAATGTTTAGGCAATTTAGGGAGATATCAGCAGCATTTATTTACTGTCATAATCAGGGAAACACAGTAAATTTTTAAGCAAAATGTTGTTATCGCTGGTCTTGCTCATATTTAAGCCCTTTGTTTAAATAGAAGCACAGAGGTTAAATAAAATATTGATCATTATTGTATCATCATTAGACCCCTCCTTTGGCTATTTTTGCTGTTGGATTAAATCCTTTTGGCTCTAACGGGCATTACCTAAGTCACTTACACTACATTTTATCTTCTAAAGAATCATAGAATCATAGAATCATAAAATCATAGGTTGGAAAAGACCTCTAAGATCATCAAGTCCAACCATCTGCCCAACACCACCACGCCTACTAAATCATATCCTGAAGTGCCACATCTACATATTTTTTAAACATCTCCAGGGGTGGGCATTCAACCACATCCCTGGGCAGCCAGTTCCAGTGTCTGACCACTCTTTCACTAAAGAAATTTTTCCTAATATCTAATCTAAACCTCCCCTGACACAACTTGTGGCCATTTCCTCTTGTCCTGTCGCTAGTTACCTGGGAGAAGAGACCAACACCTGCCTCACTACAACCTCCTTTCAGGTAGTTGCAGAGAGCAATAAGGTCCCACCTCAGCCTCCTCTTCTCCAGACCAAACAGCTCCAGCTCCCTCAGTCGCTCCTTGTAAGACTTGTTCTCTAGACCCCTCACCAGCCTTGTTGCCCTTCTCTGGACATGCTCCAGCACCTCAATGTCCTTCTTGTAGTGAGGGGCCCAAAACTGAACGCAGTACTCCAGGTGCAGCCTCACCAGTGCCAAGTACAGGGGCACGATCACCTCCCTGCTCCTGCTGGCCACACTATTCCTGACACAAGCCAGGAATTTCTATTGGCCTTCTTGGCCACCTGGGCACACTGCTGGCTCATGTTCAGCTGGCTGTTGACCAACACCCCAAGGTCCTTTTCTGCCCGGCACTTTTCGAGCCACTCTTCCCCAAGCCTGTAGCGTTGCATGGGGTTGTTGTGACCCAAGTGCAGGACCCGGCACTTGGCCTTGTTGAACCTCAGCCCATCAATCCAGTCTGTCCAGATCCTTCTGCGGAGCCTTCCTACTCTCCAGCAGATTGACACTCCCGCCCCGCTTGGTGTCATCTGCAAACTTATTGAAGAAGCACTCAATCCCCTCATCCAGATCATTGATAAGGATGTTAACCAAGTCTGGACCCAAAACTGAGCCCTGGGGAACACCACTCGTGACCGGCCACCAACTGGATTTAACTCCATTCACCAGCACTCTCTAGGCTCCGCCGTTTAGCCAGTTCTTTATCCAGCAAAGAATACACCCATCCAAACCACGGACAGCTAGTTTCTCCAGGAGGATGCTGTGGGGAACAGTGTCGAAGGCCTAACTAAAGTTCAGGTAGAAAACATCTACAACCTTTCCCTCGTCCACTAGGTGGGTCACCTGGTCGTAGAAGGTGATCAGATTGGTCAAGCAGGACCTCGTGAACCCATGCTGGCTGGGCCTGATCCCCTGGTTGTCCTTCACATGCTCGTTGAGTGCACTCAGGATGAATCGCTGCATAATCTTCCACAGCACCGAGGTCAGGCTGAGAGGTCTGTAGTTGCCAGGATCCTCCTTCCGGCCCTTCTTGTAGATGGGTGTTACACTGGCAAGCCTCCAGTCATCTGGGACCTCTCCTGTTAGCCAGAACTGCTGATAGATGATGGAGAGTGGCTTGGCCAGCTCCTCCGCCAGTTCCCTCAGCACTCTTGGGTGGATCCCATCCAGTCCCATAGACTTGTAAGCGTCTAGGTGGCATAGCAGGTCATTAACTGCTTCCTCCTGGATTATGGGAGGTTTATTCTGCTCTCCTTCCCTGTCTTCCAGCACCAGGGGCTGACTGCCCTGGGGATAACCAGTCTGACTATTAAAGACTGAGGTGAAGAAGGCATTAAGTGCCTCAGCCTTTTCCTCATCCTTGTTCACAAGATTCCTCTTCACATCTAATAAGGGATGGAGATTCTCCTTGGCCCTCTTTCTTTTGTTGATGTATTTGTAAAAATATTTTTTGTTGTCCCTTACAACAGTGGCCAGCCTAAGTTCTAGCTGGACTTTTGCCTTTCTGTTTTCCTCTCTGAATGACCTAACGAGAGCCCTTTACTCCTCTTGAGTCACCTGCCCTTTCTTCCATAGGTGGTAGACCCTCCTTTTTTTCCTGAGTCCCAGCAAGAACTCCCTGTTCAGCCAGGCTGGTCGTCTTCCCTGACAGTTCGTCTTGTGGCACATGGGGACAGCCTGCAACTGTGCCTTTAATACTTCCTCCCTGAAGAATCTCCAGCCTTCTTAGACCCCTTTGCCCTTCAGGACTCTCTCCCGGGGGACCCTCTCAACCAGCATCCTGAACAGGTCAAAGTCTGCCCTCTGAGAGTCTAAGGTAGTGGTTTTGCTGGCCCCCCTCTTAACTTCACCTCGAACGGAGTACTCTATCATTTCATGGTCGCTAAGCTCGAGACTACCTCTGACCACCACATCTCCCACCAGTCCTTCTCTGTTAGTAAACAGCAGGTCTAGCAAGGCACCTTCCTCACAAGGAAGGCAAAAGAATGGATACATGAGATGATAAATGTTAGTCTGAGAAGGTAGCTGCCTGCATGCTTCTGGAATTACTTTATGAAGTCCGCTGCAGTAATCTATGATGGATAGTAGATTGAGTACATGTAAGAAACAAAGCAACATTTCTGTTGCCTAATGACCATTATTTATCATTATTCTTTCTTTTAATAGGTCTGGATGCTAAAAATTAAAGGACAATAAGTTTAAGCCTCTGTCTGAACACTAGATTCTATTGTTGTTCATTTATTGTATCGATTAACTTTGTTTTAAACAAGAGTGGAGGACTTGTACTAGCAATCAGTTCTCCCTTTCTGCTCTTTAATAATGATGTTTTCATTGTCACTATTTTCATGAATTGCAATGCAAATGTTTGCTTAAGCTTTATTTTGCATGTTTGGTAAATATTGTTGGCTTTTTTCCCCCAATTTATTCATTGTCATGTTTACATTAGAAAATGCATCAGAGATGTTTTTCTATCACACAAGAACTCTACTGATTGAAATTTTACATTTGTGGACATTTACTATTGCTGCCAGGATTGGCAAGGAGAACTATTTTTTTTAAACAGTTTGCTTCCAAAGATGACAAAGACTTCCAGATCCCCAGTGTTAGAAAAGGAAAAAAAAAATGAAAGGTTGTTTAGATGAGTCCTATTGCAGTAGTCATCCTGTAGTCTGTTAGTTTTCTGGAGGTGCTCTTGGCAATACAGAGCTATGCATTGTGCCAGTATTTGTTACAAATACTTTCAAAATAGTGGAAACGCTCTAATCATGAAAGCCTAATTTCTGCAAGCACCAAGTGTGAGAGGCACCATGTGATGAAAAACACATTCCATACTTCCAAATGTCATAAACTCCCATGGTGTGAAGTTCAAGTAATATCATCTGTGACTTTAGCTGATGATAGAAAGCCATACAGGAGATTTTGTAATTGCTAATATCTGGGTGTTTTGGTAGCAATTCAGAAATATGTATGTATGCAAACCCACACACTTGTGCGCGCGTGTCTGTGTTTTTGGTTTTTTGTGCAGATGAATTTTATGTTTAGAAAGGTACATATTTGCTTTTGGATCATCTCCCTTAAACAGATGGTATCTTTGTGATTGTAGTGACTCTTCATTGTTGCTGCCGGCTGATGACTCACAGAAGGAAAATCCCAGCACACTCAGTAGGAGAAAATAAGATTGTTTGGTGTTCTTTACTACATCTAATTTTCTAACAGAATTTCGACAGATGTGACAATTTTGCTGAAATGTTGTCAAAATAATAGCAACAAGTTGACAAATCAAATCTGGCTCATGTTCAGTCCCCTGGTATTATACTGGTTCATCTGCAATAACAAGGGAATTTATATCAGTGTCATCCTTGACAACTTGATCATTTTAGAAGGCACATTATCAATTTTTTGTCTTTCCCCATGCCTTGCTTTCTGTGCTGTATGCTATTCTCGCTGGTATTTTTTACAAATAAATATTGCCAAAGGTAAAACTGTGTTCTCTGATTCCCAATCAGCAAGAAAAAATAACGAAATCATAAGCACAGGAATTTTAAGTCTGAGGTCAAGTTATGAAGGAAACTAAGCTTTAGTAGAGAATTTTCTTGTTTTGTGCTATTTACCAAAGTAAAACTGGGAATAGTAAGACCAAAAATATCCAATAACAGCAGCACTGGAGTCCCACACTTGAAAATTGCCAGAGATCTTTGGGAATACAGTCTGGCTATGGCATCTAATGATATGTGGTAAACACGCTGTGTGAAAGAAGTTATTTTGCCCACTCCACTAAGCACTCCTATGTATAGGTTCTGGTGGCTCCACAATGAGAAATTTTTAATGAAACTTCTTCTCTGTTCTGAATAGAACTGATTTTGGTAAAGATTTTGTTGAAATGACATCAGGGAAGACAGAAACCATAAGAATGGCTGGCCTCTTTGAAGAGTACGTATAAAGTTCACTGCTGTGTCTGATTCTAAACAGGAAAACATCAAAATGTCACTGCTCACTGCTCAAATAAGATATTTGCAATACCTTCACTGCTTAACGTAGAATCGTAGAGTAGTTGGGGCTGGAAGGGACCACTAAAAGTCATCTAGTCCAGCCCCACTGCAGTAAGCAGGGACATCTTCAATTAGATTAGGTTGCTCAGAGCCACATCCAACCTGATCTTGAATGTTTCCAGGTATCTACCACTATCTACTACCTCTCTGGGCAACCTGTTCAAGTGCCTCACCACCCTCATTGTAAAAAAATTCTTCCTTTGTACCTACCCTGTTTTAGTTTAAAACATTTACCCCTTGTGCTATCGCAACAGGCCCCATTAAAAAGTCTGTTGCTATCTTCTTACAAGCCCCTTTTAAGTACTGAAAGACTGTGAGAAGGTCTCCCCGCCGCCTTCTCTTCTCCAGGCTGAACAGCCCCAACTCTCTCAGCCTTTCCTCATAGCAGAGGTGCTCCAGCTCTTGGATCATCTCGGTGGCCTCCTCTGGACCTGCTCAAACAGGTCCGCGTCTTTCCTGTGCTGAGGGCTGTGGAGCTGGATGCAGGACTCCAGATGGGGTCTCACCAGACCAGAGTCTACTTCTATAAGATAGACTTTATAGTCTGCTTCTCAGTTTTATAGCTGTTCTATTTTACAGAGGAGATTAAACAGTCATTATTCATGGGCGAAAATAAAAATCCTTACTTATTAAATTGTTGGCCATGCAGAAGAGGGGTTTGAACCTTAGGCTTTTGGGCTCTGTCGCTCTGCCTCTCAGAAAGGTGTTTAGTATTTTATAGGTTCAGTTATTCTGCATGATGTTGAAGAGTCCTAAATGCACTGTGTGAGTGTTCAAGTTCACAACAGATAAAATGCTTATATGTTTAAAAGGATATAAATTAATCAAAACTCCCCACATAAAGTACTGTTAATCAATCAATAAGACATTTCAAAGTCTGAAGCTTGATCTTTATATTGAAAAGAGAGCAGAACTTTTCTTCATTTCTTTTTTTCTCTCCACATGTTGTTTTAAAATTTCAGTGTTATATTTGTTATTTGTAGGTAAAATAATCCTAACACCAGCCTGAAGCCTGATGGGTTGTCTGGATTCTTTGTGCAATGCGATTTGCTTTTTGATTACAACAGTATTTTGCAATTTAGTAAACTCAATAAGTATCTGTATGAATTCATTCTTGTAGGCTATAAACTGTTCTGCTGTCAGTCCAGGTCTCAGTGCATAAACATCAAAATCAGAAATGACACTAATTGGTACTTTTGTTGTCACACTCTGTAGAAAGGTTAAGGGCTAAATAGTCATTCCTATCTCACAATCATAGCAATAGCCTGATTTTCAGGGTATTTTGACTGATTCACGGTTTTGCAGCAGTGAAAACTGAATTAAATATTTTAGAGAAAACAGAAAGTAATGCCACAAATCTGAATGAGGCAAAAAATTTGCTGTGGAGGGTCTCATGTGAATTTCAATGTTAAAGTTCTGCATTCGGATGCTATAAGAAGGGAATGTGGAAATAATGTTGGCAGATAGAGAAACTGACAATCCACATCAGGAGTAAAAAGGAGTGTCAAGCTGATTAATATGCGGCATACATTCTGTGAACAAATAAAAAACTAGTCCTCACAGCTGACAATTTATTACTTTATGAAATAACTGTTTTGTGTATAAAATACTAACAAAGAATTTAAACATATCTGATACTTGCCTTTCTACAGCATACTGGGTAATGTCCAAAATACCATTTACAGCAGTCTTGCACCTCTAAATGTCATTACAATGCACCATTTTCTGTATAAGATCTTCTGATGAATAGAAATCAACGTGATTGTGAATCTGTCGTGTGATTGCAGTCAGTTAGGGGTAGCACACTACCAGAACTGAGGGGGAAAAGAAAGGACTATGAGGTTTAAATCAGGAAAAAGTAGTCTTCTGAAATCATTATCCTGATTCAAAGTAAGGATTTTAACTCTGCATATTCTGCCCCCTTCCCTCCTTTTTTAGGATTAATTTTAAAATGTAATTTGAAACATGTCAGATATACTGATTAAAATGTTTATAAATGAAATATTCTTTTATTTTTTAAAAAAATGACAAAAAGAACAAGCTTGGGTTAAAATTAGATCTTGAATTCAAGTCAGATTAGACATTTACCACAGTCCAGATGGTACTGTGTGCAGCATTATTACCCCTGTCTCCAAACGCTTCCAAAAGCTGAAAAGAGCAAGCCCAGCACTGGAGTTTGTGCCGTTTGTACTGTCTTTCAGCAGCAGCTTTATGGAGAATCTAGAAATAGCCTGGTGCTGGTGAAGATGATCAAACGTAGTCTAGGCCTTGAACAAAATTTCCAGAAGTGTTCCAGTGAGTTGAAGGTTAATCTATCAAAATTCAGTGGGCTTTAGATTTCTAAATTACTTTGAGTCAGAACAGGTAAGCTCCTGAATTGCTTTGTAGATTTTCTCATTGGACAATTTTGAACATTTTATCTTTTTTTTTCTTCTTTTCATCATCTGCTTTGTTCATGTAGACAGAGAGATCACACACAAGCTATTAACAGAAGCTTAATAGTAATTGCAGTGAGGATGCGCCTTCACCAGAGTTCAAGGACCAGAACCTCAGCCCTCGCAAAGGAACATTTTTCTTATTCCAGTCAGCGGAGAATACTGCTGCATTAAGTTCTGCAAAATGCCTGAAAGATGCCAGACTAAAAGAATTACATGCGCATTGCCTATAGATTGTTACAGAGTTTATAAAAAAAAAACAAACAAAAAAAACCTTTGTCTTGGGAGCAATGGGTTTTATATTCTTTAGAGGAAAATAAAGATATGTGGAATGAAAGGCACTTCCTCCCAGCAGGATAAAGAGTCCCTTTTTTACTTCTGGATGTGGTATGGGATACAGCTGGATTCCTTCTCCCCTTCCTCTCCTGGTGCAGATTACCACTCTTTAGATCCCTAGACCCTTCCTTAATTGCAGAAGAGCAGAGGTTTTCCCCTAAATGCGGATTATCTGATTACGGGTAATTGGAAATAGTGGGGGTGTTTTTCTGTTATGAGGTGTGTGAGGAGCTAGGTATGTTTGTGCAACACAGTACAAGGATTTATTTTCCTCCTCTGTTTGCAAACGACCTTTTCACATCTCCAAAATCCAGTGTTTGCAGTCTCCCAGTTACACAGTGTAACAGTGATTTGCACTATTTGCAGTTTCCTGGTACTTTAAATGAAAGAAATCTTATAAGAAAAAATAGTCTACCATGTTATCTGATAGGTGTATTCTGGCTCAGAATAGTTACTATAAGAATTCATAAATTTGCAGAGTCAAAATCCATAGCATACATTTCATTGTGCTCCAGTGTAGCTGATGCAGCGGTCAAATACAGTGGATTGTAGAATTTTGAAAGCTTTAATAATTGTTAAAAAGAGAGAAAGACTTATGTGAATCACTTTGACTCACAGAATCTGCTGTTCTGGTCTCAGGAAGCACAGAGGAAAGTGTGTTGTTTTTCCTCTAGGAAAAATAAATGTTTTTAAGAACATTCTTTAAAGATCTGCAGGAAACCATCAGTCTTCATGTGTCAGTTTTCCTTTTCCTTTTCCTATTCCTTTTCCTTTTTCTCTTCATCAGAAAAAAAAAACATTTTCTCTCTATATTTATATCTAGGGGCTTTTAAATTACTTTTCAAACTCCATTTTGTATCTATCTTACTGATGATCATGAGCATGTAATTGCAAGGTGATGCAATAAGGCAGAATATATATATGTTTAAATAGAGGGAAGGCAAGCATCACGTATATTCTCTTGAATTTTATTTATGTCAGAAGGAAAAATCTTTATAATAGAGATGATGCTCTGACACCAGCTGAGGATGTTCTTTCCCTACATGGTAGAGCTTGGAGGAGGCAGGAGGAAAGCGGCTGGATCATGACCTCTCCTCCTCAGGGTGCTGACTTTGTGAAATTAGAAGTCTTCCCTTGTTGGCTAATCCTTGAAGTGACTCAGAACAAAGCAAAATAGGTCAGAGCATTGATGACATTGAAGGGGGAACTTTGACTGACTCCAGATTGACCTTTGGGTCCCAGCACAGACCAGAGCTCAAGTCTGACCTTGAGCAGTTCTGTCTTTTGCCATATACCTAAAACATCAGGTTGCTCTGTAAGGATAACATTTACATTAATAGACATACCAAAGGGATTTATTTGCCAAAGCCAGGGGCAGTGAACTTACCTGCCTTTTTCTAGTTCTTTACTAATCTGTATTTTTGTAGTCAGTATGGGCGAATCTTTTGAGACACGCAGACTCATTTACAGGAAAGCCATGCCAGCAGTACCGTGTGATTACTAACCTTCCATCTCAGATCAGAAAATTTAAAAGAAATACAGATTGAGATATGTTAAATGCAAGTATACAAAATGCAGTTTTTCACTGACTGAGAGCTTGAAATAAAGCAAGATTTCAACACAGAATGCTAGTTATTGCAGTTATTATTTTTACAACACTTGTGAAATAACAGGCACCTCAGTGTCCTCACAATAAATCACAATCCCTGGTCCTGTAAAACTTTGCAACAAATTTCAGCTATTAGTGAAAAGGCTGAAGGAATGAAGTAGAGATAGCTAGGCTGCTACAGGACAGTAAGGAATGTGAAGCACAGAATCAGTCTGAATTTTTTCCGAGGCCTTAACTTCATATTAGAAGTCCTAAAAAACCCAGGACTGACTTAGGAATAGCTGCCTTTAGTGACTCAATATTTCTGTGCATAAGCCCACTCAGAAAATTGAAGCTGTAAAAATAGAAGTATCCCAGTTCTGCACTGCTTATATTGTAAATATGTGTAGATGTGGTGCAGACATACCCTTGACCACCTTGTTATACGTGTACAGTATCTTTCAGAAGGCTATTTAACTTAGAAAGCCGTACTACATTGCTAAGAGTTCCAGAGTTTTATTATATTCCAGCTTAAAGTCTCCATGTTATGCTTTACTATTTACCTCAAACATGTACCTAAGCAATCAGCATACATTAACAAAAGTATAATTGCAAATTCAGTGAATTGCCAAGTCATAGGAGAAGATGCAGCCCTTTGGAGTACACTATTCATAAAGATCTACCCAGGAACTACTAAAATGAAATTGCTTTAATGCCAGCTACTAAATTCTGCTCTCCATGAGAAAGCTTACCTTGGTTATAACCAGTTATGAGTTTTAGATCCAGTAAAGATCAAATGAACAATTCCTGATATATCTCCCTAGACTGATTTCACTAAACTTCATGAACTTTGCAATGGTCTGCATGTTATCCTGAACATGCTGTGAAATTCATCATGTGTTACATTGCCTCTCACCTCTTCTGTCATTTCTTTCACCACCAAAACATCTGTTTACTTTTCAGCTCTGTATTAATCTGGCTTGTGTTTGATCTTAAAATGTAATAAAAATTTTCTTATTCCTTCATCTTAAAATACAAAGAAGAAAGCAGAAATTTAAAAGCACATAAGAAATTAGTCTGACTGGGAAATAAACTAGAGTTGATCACGCCAATATTATGGTTTGTTTTATTCTACATGTGCCTGGAAATGCAAGAATTATCATTTTCAGTCAATAATGACCTTGTCTGAGTGATATGTAAGACAAAGTAATGGGTTATTGAGAGCACCATTTCCATCTCTTTGTCTCTTCTTTTTTTTTTCTTTTTTTTCTTTATTTTTCTTTTTTTTTTCTCTTTTTTTTTTTAATTGACATTTCGCAGCGGAAAGTGACTAGAAGCTGCTCATGTACCTTGCAGTGCAATAGATCCATAAAATCAGGACACCTTCAGGTGACACCAAACCAGAGAACGGCTCATGCAGCATTCCCCCGGTAGCACCTACATTCCCACTTGAGGACAAACACCAAGCAGAATTTGGTATGTCCCCAAAATGCCAGAAACGGTACCCGACATGCAAAACCAGACACCGCTGGTGCCTGGAGTCAGGAGCTGTCACAGACATCCCTCTTCCCCATCTCTCTGCACCAGGGCCACCGTAAGGGATGCTCGCTGGCTACCAGGAGCTGCTACAGACGGCCCCAGCCCAATCCCTATCGCCAGGGCCAAGTAGGGCTGGGCTCCTGGGTTCCAAGATTTGCAGAGAAGCAGCCTTTTCCCTTCCTGTGCTTGAGCTTGGCCCAGGAGAATTTGCTTCTTTTATTCAGGTCACATCATTCAGGTGATTTGCAAAGGTCTAGAAATGCCCTTTCTTCCTCCTAATATTTTGAGGAAGCAGTGGGACTGACTGCATGATTAGACCCAGAGTAAGGGAGCCAGGATCTGAACATCAGTTGTTATAACTGGTGAAATGTGTGCATGCTGTTGGAGTGGTGTAAGCAGCTTGTGCAAGTGGTGCGTTATGAAAACGTTTCAAAAGGGGTATGGAAGAGGTGGAAGGAACAGATTTGGGTTTCATTCAAAGTTAACATAAAGAGGAGAAAGAACTGGAAAAAGAATCAACTGCATACTGCAAGATAAAAAATTTGACCTTTCACATCTGGAAGTGCTTTTGAGGGGACACAGTCTGGTGTCATACTGAGTTAGGTAGGATAATTGGTAAAAATGCTTTGGAAGTTTTTCATAAAAATGCCTCATCCATATACATGTAATATGCTTTGTTAGGCAGTGTCAGCTGACCTTGTTATGTCTTATTCATTCCTAATTAGAAATGATGCATCCAGATGTGACAGGTCATTACACTAGTTTCTATGACACCTATCATGACGTATTTGTGTCACCTAGTTTTTTATTAGAAGTGCACTGAACAAGCCCAGCTCTCTCTGCCATATGTTTATTGCCGTGTTCAAGGACCCGCAGGTAAAAAGAATATTTTGTCTACCCAGATGGTTATCGCCACATTTGGTTTTTAACTTCCCCAGCATCTCATAGTGCTAATTGGTTCACACTCTGACGCCAGCTTACAGAGATGTTATTATTGGTAATAACGCCATTGATAGCAATTCCTCTGTAAGGAACATCTCTGTGAGGAATTAAAGAAAAAATGTGGGGACTTTCGTAGGCAAAAACAAAGGTCTTTCTTTTTTAAGTACTAGTTCATATGAAGCATATTTTGAGTGTACCCTTACTTAAGAGTGTGGGGGTGTTTTCCCCTTTTTCCTTCTGTAGCTTTTTGAAAAGTCATTTCATGCATGCTTATTGAAGTGCTCAGAAGAAAAAAACAATAAAATGACAAAAAGGCTCCTTTTAAAACAATAATCGATTTGTCTCTACACAAGAGTATTTATGTTTAAAAAAGTCTTCATTTTGTATTTCAAGTATATGAAATGTCAAGTAGTTATCATATTTTTCATTTTCAGTTAAGGAAGGTGACTTCCAAGATCCTGTTTAGTCTGAATAGTTTCTTACTTGGCAACTAAGGCCCTTAAAATCAATCGCACCACTTGCTAAAAAAGGCACCTTTCCACCTGAGTCTAGGATAACAGAATCTGGCTCAGAACTGATACTGTCAAAACTGATTGATTGTACTTTTGTTGCAAACTCACCTGAATAACAAAAAAAACTAGGGCTCTTCAAAGTCCTGAAAAATATGCATATAATGGCTTCATGACTCTCCAGTAATGATGTGTGTAAGGGGTGTTTTTTGTTAGTTTGGAAGGAAAGAGCTATGATCCAAAGCATATACTATTGCACAAGCACCAATATACATCAAGTCAGCAAATTACTTACCCAATATTAATATATGGGCATTTTATTACCTACATACTAGAATTAAGTTCTCATTTGTCCTTGAAAACAAAGGTAGACTCTGATGTCTGTAAGGTTTACTGTGTATCCATGAATTTTCCCTAAAGCAACAGAATGTGATTAGTGACCGAATTTTCAGGTAATATTCAAATACTTCTGTTGCATTTGCTTAGGGTTTCAGTATGCGGTGAAATGATGGTACATTTTAGTCTTCATTACAGTACAGCAGAGAATTTCAGTTAAGACGTTCAGGCTCTTGCTGTAATAAAGTTTATGTGTTATATGTATGCTATGTATGCACAGCAACAGAAGTCTCAATGGGACTGAACATGTCTCATTCGGACAGCATGTTCACAATTTCTACCCCAGTAGTTTAGCAAGCTCTACTCAGGATAGTATAAGCAATAACATTGCCCTGTTCATAGCTCAGTCAAATCTGAACAGATTTTCCAAAGGATAGCCACAGATATATTTGAAATCTCTTCCAAATTTCAGATACTATCCACAAATGACTGAAGTCTGCTAAAGACTGCTTTGAGGATTTTTAAAAGCCAGAAATACATTTACAATGTCAAGGGTTGGGTAACCTCAACAGGAGGTCATTTGACTCTCTGTTATAGAGATTCATCTGTAAAACCGAAGTCATTTTCCTATCAGACTGTATACAATTATTTGATTTTTTTTCACTAAATGGTTAAATCAATTGCTTTTCATATTAATTTATTAGCACGTCTTCTGAGATGGCTAACAGATGTAGGATAGACTATACATGTACCAGGAAACCGGTTCAGGGACTATTCTTCAGCCCATAAAGGGTGGTGGCATGACATAGCTCATGCTGTAAGGGCTAATATCTTTTCCACACCAAAACAGGCTGACCTTTTCAAAGGTGTCTTTTGTGAATACGTATTGTCTGGTAAAGCTCCAGGCAATACACCTCATAGTTATATTTGCCACATAGCAACTGTGTTAACAGCTGGGCATACTGACACTTGTGCCAGCCTTCACCCTGGCCAGGCTCAGGTTGTGGCACAGGCTGTGATGCTCTGTTGGAGCCCTCCTTGGGATATGCCAGGGTAATGTGCTCAGGAGACCCCATCTCTCAGGTGTCCAGATCCCTGTCCTGCCCCCATGCCTGAATTTCTTTAGAAACTGGAAGTGCCACTGGAATCAGTGATAGAGATGTTAAATAACAGCATACATTTGTGATATTCATGGTCAAAGACTGCATCAAATAAAAAGATCCTCTAGATTTTTTTTAAATCGGTGTACAGTGCAATATATTGAGAGGACTTGTATGTGTCAGTAACTAAATGAACCCATGTACATTAAAACAACGGAGAAAACCTGATATGAGTCTTAAGGTTAGCATTTAAAAAATAAAACCAGATGTGATGGTAAGGCAGAGACTCTCCAGCATTTTAAATGACTTCTCCACACAACCTTAGCTTGATGAGTGTTATATGAAAACACAATAATTTCTTGCACATATAAAGTGAAATTTTAAAATACAAAAACTTCAACCATGTGTTTTACTGTCAGGAACGGGAATTGCTCACCCAGATTCTTTATCTCAGATATCAAATATCTCAGCTGTAGACCAGATCTTCTGGTTGTTCGTTATCTGCTGGGTCTAGGCCCACCCTTCGAAAAAAAATGGATGCAAAACTTTAATGCAAGCTTGGTCTTCTGTGAGTGATTTAAATGAAGAGAAGTTACATTAGCTATTCAAACACTCAAAACTTTCAGGAACACTCTGCTATGTAGTTAGTCTGAGAAATTACATTTTACTACAAATACGAAAGTTAGATCTTTCTCTGAGCACACACTATTTACATTAGTCTAATTTCTGAGTTTGAGGATTTTTCACACTTCTTAGTGTTTATTTTAAACTACTCATTCATTTTTAACAAAACCTGTTCAAGAAATCTCTCAGATGTTTGAAGAACTTCTGCACAGATTTGAAGTTATTGACTACAGTAGCTTCAGGGGTTATTTAATTCATTTTCAAACATCAGTTGGGTTTTCTAAGGACATGAAAATGTTGATCATTCTGACTGAAGTTTTCCTTTGCATTTCCTATTTCCCTGGGTTTTGGGGGGTGGGGGGGAAAGAGGAAACATGACCTGAATTTTTGTATTACATAGTGGGGTCAGAAGTACCCTTATTTGTGGAGACTGCCATAGCAGTTCTGGGTAGCTGATGTGTTATAATCACAGGTCAATTTTTTGTGGGTGGGATGTGGGTCAGAATTTTATTACTTAAACATAATATTAAAAATTAGAAGAGGAGAGGAATTACTGTCTCATTTGTTTCACTGGGAACTGTGAAAAAAATGATGAAATTAAAAAAGGGTTATTTTTTTTGCTGCCGCTCAGCATATCAGCTATATAGCAGGTTACTTCACGTAGTTTGCATCAGCTTGGTCTAAAGCAAATGCTCAGACATAGTGGAAGATCAGAGGGGCAAGACAGAACGAAGTCAGTATTGTTCCAAGATGTATGGCAGCCTGGATTTGCTTAAAAAAGGAAACTGCAGTTCCCCTTCTCTTCTGTCTCCATTCATCTTCACTTAAAAGAAGGACATGTTAGCATTGGAACTGGAATATAGTCTAAATACCGGATCCAGAAGCACACAGGAATGCTAGATCGCTGTGTTGGTGAATATGTGACTTGAGCCGGAGGAAAATATTTCTTTTTAAACAAGTATAACAGCCTCTAAATTATTGTGTTTTGTATAAAATGTACATTCATATATTTCTTCTCAGACTTGGAGGTTGAAACATAAGCACTCGCTGGTTTTCCCAACATCCACCTCGTCATTAGTGTTATGACAACAATCAGGGAGAGACTGATCACATCAAATGGCACAAGCTTTATCATCTTCTAACTTCGCATAGAGCAAACTTTGTTATGTCATATGTGGAGACCTTAAGTTTTCCAGAAAATGGCACTGAAATTTGTACTCCTTCCTTTTTCAGGCTCCTTGTGCTTAGCAAATAATTGCTTTGCTTGGGTTTTCCATGGGTAGATGAGTGAACAGTCCTCATTGCTCAAGGAAAATGGGAAGATGTAGAGCACAAGGCAAGATTTTCTTTCTCACTCCTGGTGCATTAATCTTTTTCCCCCATGGATTCTGCTTAGGGATTCTTTAAGTAACTTTTGGAAAGCTCCATCCAGAATTTGTACAAAATCCCATTTCCCATTTTTGTGGGTATTTTCCAGAAGCAAGTTCTAGAGTGCTAGAAACACTAACTTTGAAGGTGATTAAAATCCTTTCAGTATTCCACAGGTGGGACTAGTCCTACAAAATAATTGGTAAGGACAGAAAACAAGGGACTTAATGTTTTGAGATACATCAGCCTCTGTGGGCTTTTTATTACAAATCGTTATTAATTTTTGTTATAAATGGTCATATTTTAAGTCCAGCTCTAAAAGGAGACAGCTTTCACAATTTGCTCTGTAATTCCTAGTCAAGTAACCTGGAAGTGCTGTATCGGTGATTCTTAATCTTTTCTCGTCAAATCTCTACCGACTTGAAATACAAAATTGTTGACTAAAATGCATTTTAGGAGATTCAGTGTGTTCAGCGGCTCTGCAAATCAACTTTTACAACATTAGCGTACGACACAGAACACTTCCGCTCATTCGAGATTTAGCAATGTTCCTGCTTATCTGCATGAGGTGACTGATATCTGGCATACCTGATACCTGCAGATGGAGGACATTTGAGTCTTCTTGGCAAACAGAAGAGCAAACTGATATGGAAATTATTAAAGGAGTGTTGACTGGAAGGAACATATGTTGTAAAATTTGGCAAGCATTTTATCACATTTTCATTTCTGGTTGCAAATTGTCCAGGTGTTACAGCAATCATAATTTTTTGTCCGGGTTTAAATATGAAAACATAAAATGAGGTGGGAAGGAAGAGGGGGAAGGGTGTTTCTCCCGTCATTGCACAAATACTATTTAATCTCTTTTTGTTAATCAAGTTATAGGATATATAAAATATTTGAAGTAGGTCATTGTCATTCAGTGGCATTTCTGTTCCATGAGATCTTGATTAGCATTACTGATTGGAAGTCAGATGAAGAAACTGTATTTTGACAGCAGTCACCCACACTGGCTCCATGTTTGCTCAGAAAGAGTGAGTTATATGGAGTTTACCTACTGATTTACAAAGACTGTACGGGTGTAGGTTCATTTTTCTCTGCTCCTAAGTATAACCCCTCTATTACCATGTTGGAAGCTGTAGAAGCTTGGGGAAGCAAGCAACAGACCCATTTTTAACAGTGGACAAAATCTTCCTGTTGTCCATCTGCACAGAATGGAAAGAAACTCCATGTCATTACGCCCAAGAACTAAAATAGTAAAATATAAACATAAAGAATTTGAATATAGTTAATGTTTAGCTTTTCTCCTTTTTACATTTGAGACTGTGCATCAGTATCCGTTGCTTGATGAAATTGTCTGCTATGACAAGAATTTGAAATTAAGAGCTTTTGAGTTGAAATACTGCAAACTTAAAGTTTTACAGTATTTATTTAGAACTTCATCTTTTTAATTTTTTGGAGTTTTGCTTCAAATATTTGGTAAGTATTTCTGTACAATGGTAGATGTTATAAAACTGGAGCCAAGATGTTAAGGAGGAACGATCGCTAACATGCTGTATGGGTGATTATTCCTAGTTATATTCTCATCACATCAGTTATGATTTAGGACCTCATTAAATATTAATCTGAATGAGTTTGCTCTTAAGTTTCTACCTAGTTTAAGTAATAAGAGGACCTAATTTTTCTTTATGTGTTTAAATTAGCTGATATACATTTATCTATGCAAATAAATTTCATTGCAAATGGATGTTTTGTGAAATCCTATCAACAAGTATTAAAAGCAGCATTAGGATCCTAAAGAGGCTGTGGCAATCTTAATTAGTTTTATAGACTGAATCCAATTATTCTTTATTGGAAGCCATGCTGTGCAATTTCAGTGCTTGTTCTTGGTAAAAACTCTACTTCACTATTGCAAAAAAGAAAATATTTTTAAGACATTATCAGCATATTCTTTACGGAACTGGAGAACAGTTTGGATGAATGTGATGCCTGTCATTTTGACAAAATGCCAGGGACCTCCAGGACTGAAAACCAATAACTGTTACAGTTTAAAAAGAAAAGCCAGGGCCATAGCGTTGAGGACAGTTGTGCCTTGTATCCCATGCAGACTAACCCACAGCAGCAGCGCACACTCTTCAGTGGGTCATCTTTTTGGTTGCACAAGCAGTGTTTTCTCGGTGCTTGCGACCTACCGCTCACCCAGTCGCAGGTGATCTCCCACTCAGGAGACTCACTGACGGCCAGCACTAGGGGCTGAAGCACAGATCTCCAAAGCTAGTAGCACAGGTCACCACTCTTGGGTGTAAAACACGCTGAGGGTAGGAAAGGATGAGGATTAGTATCAACTCCTGTCATCTGTCAAATAGCAAACCAGTGGTTTACACAAATATTTGCAATTCTAATGAACAAGGTGTGAATGGATGTAATTTAAGAGAGACCTGATCAGCTTTGTTGTCCCTGGGTAGTGAGAATTCAATCTTTCGCTATTCAAATACTAATTAAAAAAAGTCTTCCACTGATTCTAGTGATAATAATTTCACTATATCTCTTTTCTTTACAGGGTTGAATGTCTTAACATTTAATTACTGTTAACAAGACCTTTATGGGCAGAATAGAAAATTTCATGTACTGTTATAGCATTAGCATATTAAACGTAATTGTCAGGTGGCCCTCTTAGGATTACTGCTCCTGACTGAAGCCTATTCAGCTTTTTTCTTCATTGTCATTTAAACTTCATTAAGTATAGAAATTCATTCCTCTTACTCCTTTCTACAGCAGGCTTTCAGTCAAAGTTGTGTAAGCAGATAATTCATTTTGGTTCAGTGACAGAAATAAGATCTGGCTGCATTCTGATTTGGAATGGTCTGAAAGATGACTTAGATTTTTCAAAGTCAAAATAAACGCAGAAATAATTGTTCTATGTGCAAGCAAATAAATTAGAAATTATTATTTCTTTTCTTTTTTTTTTTCTTCCTTTCAAGTTGTTCATATTTATAAAAATTTGCCCTTAAGAGACCGGAGTTTAATATTGCTTCAAATTTATAATAATCTGCTTGTGTTTTGGAAGGGCAACCCTGATTAGTATAAGTAAGCAAACTTTTGAAAAGTCATTCTGAAGTTCATAAAGCGTGACCACAGTTGATGTTCTACAACATCAAGGTTCCTGTTACTAAATGAACACAGTTCAGCCTTCCAAAAGTAATGTAGTTGTGAATTTCACTGCTTCTCTGGTTAAAATAGCAAAAATAAGATAAGAAATTGTTTCCTTAAAAACTATGTGTAGTATTCCCATGCTGCAGCACTGTCAGGAAGCTTCTGACACTTGCAAGAAGAGAATAAAACATTGATAGCACCAGCCTTTGTAGCAAGAGGTTACTTTTCAGTTGTGCTGCCACTAATTAGGAGTAAGATCTAAACATTAATTTGTACTGTTTTAGTTGGCAGTTCTACTAAGATTAGGACAAAAAGCAGGTGATATTACCATGCATAGCTGCTTTGCTATTTTTTTTCCCAGTCTCCTTTGCTTTGTTAGACAATAATGTGTAGGTTCCCTTGGCCCTGTGATAGAAGCATAGCAACTCACATTTTCAGGTGGCACAGCACATGCTGGTTTAGAGCAATGGAATATACACATCTTTTTTTACATCTGGTTTGATTTGCACAGTTCATGATCCTTAAAGAAACAGTGAACACTTTGCTTTCAGGAGATGGCAGCTTTGGAGCACAAGGTCATGTTTGTATCAGGGAAGCATTCATCTGGGGCAGCGATGATGTACCAGCCTGCAAAAGCATTGTGTGCATGGACAAAAGGTCTTGGCCTTGGTGTCACAAAAAGAAAGCCCAAGCTGGTGCAACGCATGCTATAACTTGATAAAAATAAAGCCTCCCTTTTTTCCTCTCAGTCTTAAGGATTTGTTATTTAAGCTTACTTTTTGTAAAGAATTCTTTTCTTTCTGTATTTCTATATGACATTGTCATTTGTATCTTTGCACTAGAGAAGATAATATTTTTTAATCCAAATGTATGTATCTGATTGTGCAGGGGACACCAGCTTGTGATTTCTTCCTGTTTTTCTTATTTAGACTTTTCATGACGTGTCAGTGTGAGTAAACATGACAAAGACGTTGATAGATAAACCAAGTTATCTTAATTGTATAGCAAGTGTCTTATTCCAATACAATATGGTTGAAGAAGAAGGAGACAAAGATTGCCATGAAAACTCTAATTTCTTTTATGTGGAGAGGACAGAGATTATTATTATCTGATTATTTTACATGACATGCCATCAAGATATCATAGAATTGTTTCCCCCTGTAAGCACTGGTGACTGCAGCTCAGCAAGGCACTCGTGAACACCAGGCAGACCTTTCCCAACAAGCCAGAGCTGGCACCTCAGCCTTGGCATGGACACCACAGTGGATGTGGCATTTCACATTTGCATCATCTTCACCAGACTTGGTGAAAGTGGACAAAGGAGTTAATTACCTGGAACTAACAATTTGGATTCACTCTGCTCTTTTCACCTGAGCCAAGGGCACTAATCATAAAAGTGATGTGATCCACTGGACCATAGTCCAACTTTGTCTCTTTTTCCTGCATAATAAATGAGTAAAACTCAGCAAGGTGCTTTTGTCTACAAAGTGCACACAACTGCCCTTACCACAACAGCAAAGAAACAACATCCAAAAATGCCCAAGTCTACTTGGTAAAACAGTCAGATTTGCTTTACTTCTTTCACTGCAGCAGGAAAGGAGGAATTTACCTATAGAGATCATTCTGGAAACTTCCTCATCTCTGAGGTCCTAAAATGATGCTATAAGGAAATTTTGTTAGGAGGAAATATAAGTAATTGGTGATTAAAAGTTTGAGTGACCTGAAAATGACCAGTGTAATGTAGCATTCTCCTGAATGAGCACAGGAAAAAGGAGCAGTAAATCCATGTATGATCATTAGTGCTTCAGATCTGTATCTTATATTGTAAATAGGCAGAGAAACACAGAGGACTGGCTCTGGTTTGAAAGTGGGCTATGGTTTCTGCACAACACTAAAAACTTCCACGCCCAATACATTATTGAAGATGAAAATATTTTATTTATTAGCTCATAGACACCTTATTTATGATCAGTTCATAGATTGGAAGTGAAGAGGGATGGAGCAGAAGACACTGTTATGATAACAAAGTCAGTTCTATTACGAAAACATTTTTATAAATTACAGAGACAGAGTTAACACTGTGTTAGTGAAATCTGTAGGGGTCACATCCTGGAAGAAAGGTTGAGAAATAATTAGAGAGAATAGAAAGAGACTGAAAATGTGGGCAAAAAGTCCTTTTCTAAGGGTTCATAAGGAAAATGAACAGTCATGCACCCAAAGGAAACAAAGAAATAAAATTCCCAAGCAAAAAAGTTGAAATTAGTTATTTAATGAACAATAGAAAGATTTTAAGTAATATTCATTAAAGAAAAAAATAACAAGATAAATGAGCATGAGTTTACCAGCTATGTTAGACAGAAATGTCTAACAAGAAGAGCTGAATTTCAAACAGAAAGGCAAGATATTTCATAATTGTTAAAAGGCTATAAAAACTAGGTAGAAAAACACAATTCAGAAATGGAAACTTTGCTTCACACATTAACTAAAACTTAATATCTAGCTTTGTATTAGACTTCCAAACATGATGAGGAAATAACTTCTTCCTGCAGGAGAATGATGGAGGGGATTTGCACTGAGAAGAAAAATCTAGATTCTCAAGAATATGCACTAGATGGCCAGAGCTTTTTTGTCTTTTGCTTCAGTAGTTTTCATACAAAAATGTATTTTCAATAAAATACCCTAAATATATATTCAGCAAGGTATAATCTGGAAATAGTAGAAAACAACCATCTATCAATAAATTTCTACTTTACAGAGAAGGTTAATCTGTAGTTTCTTTTATTTTATTTTACAGCTATTGTAAAAAACTATCCAGAAACTTCAAAGCAGGAAAGATTAATTTCACCATCCCAGAATTCTTTGCTATATTTTTCCCAACAAATTGAGTTGTAAGTCATTTTCAGGTGGTTTCTCTGATAAGCTTAGGCAAGTGTAATTTCATGCAGTGTAACAGAGACTCACATTCCCACTGTGAAAGAGAGCTCATCAGTCTGTCTTCTGAACAGAAAGACAAAACCCTTCAGAATTACTTAGTATCAGTTATATTTTCTTCACACTGTAACATAACTCTTTCCTGGGAATGAAATGTACCTTGTGTTTGTTTCCATTTATGGCCAAGAACAACCAATATTATTTTAAGAAAGCTTTTAGAAGTATTTAGAGAAGTGCATACTTACAAATAGTGCCATATTAATATCACAGAGAAATAAATGTTCTGTTTAGCCAAAGAAAGAAGGTAGCAGTGAAAGTTTTTATCCTTTTTCCTAGAGACTGGCAGGAGTAGCAGAATGATTCAGCATTCACAATATAGCTTTTCAGCTTAGTTTGCCAGCAAGGACATCACCTAATGCAAAAAAATATGTTGGTATGATGGACAGAGCTCACTAACTTGTCTGCTTGTCTCATGCTGGCCGCCAAACAGGCATCAGACGATATGAACAGAAGCCAGGATCCTGCAGTGATCTCTGCATGGAGAGAATACTTTGCAGGACTGGGACCATAATATAGCCATTATCAGTTTGCCTTCAGTCTGGAGACTGAAACTGAAATTGTCTTTATTTTCTTATCGAAGCCCAAGATGTCAGGGCTGCTTGCAGGAAGATTTTGTTTGTTTCTTGTAAATCATACAAAAATGAGTAAAAAAGAAGTTATCACTTGATTAGTCTTTTAAATGGTCAATGTTTGGGGAATTCTGTCAAGCTGATACTCCTATTTTGTTATTCACTAGGAAGTACCAGTCTCTTATAACTCTTAAAAAGGGTAAAGAGAGAGTTCATTCCACATTATTTTCACATTGCTACCATATTTTTAATAATTTTAGTAATCCTCACTTCATTGAATTACGTCATCTTTTGTTCTGAAATCTCCAGTTTTAGAGGAAGGCCCAAAATGTTGTAGAACTTCAATGTAGATGAAAAGAATAAGAAATGGTGGCAGTGGCTTTTCACTTTCTGTTTCAAGATTACTTTGATTACAGCATGACGTATATAAAGTGACAAACATGTATTCGAAGATTAACTGCCTTTCAGCCAATAGCCTTATAAAGACACAAAACTGCCAGAATTTTGAGAGGAAAAAATTGCTGTTGTGCATCAATCACCCTGATTTTGTTCTCAAACTATTGATAACATCAGACTGTGTGTGGAGTGAGTTATCATTGATCCTTCCAGTACTGAATTATGAAACGAAATTTCAGTTTGTGAGTACTACATCAAGATAAGACAATTACCTGTTAAAAAATTGAGTTCTTTGAAGTTAAGAAAGTTGATTAAGTGCTTTATTTGCATGATACATTGGCAGAAATAAGGATATCCTACAAAAGGTAGAAACAATCCTGTAACAAAAGTGAAAATGCAAGGCAAACACAGATAAGAGATGCTTGGTAGGAGATAATGTGACACCAGAGGATGGATTCAAAATATGAAGACTGCTATTTGCAATACTTTTGTCATTTGGATTTAATTTCTTTGTGTTTAGAAAAACATTTTTACACAGTTGTTTGACCTGTTTGAAAATCATTCTAAAAATGCTTTTAGTTCGAGGCAAGTTCTGTATGTTTATTTGTTGCCTAGCACATTTCCTGGTTCCTAATGGGCCTGCTGCTACCTTAAAACATAATAAGCTCTAACTTCCCCATTCCCTATCCCAAAACCTCATGTGTGTACAAAATGTGTGACAACAGCAAGCAAAAAGTTGTCAAAAAGAGCATTCAGAAGTATCAGTTCTGCTACTGGACTTGGAGAGGGCTTTTCACAGGAGATCCTCTTGTCTTCAGGGATTGAGATGAGCAAGAAGGGTGGGGTTCTTTAGTTTGGACGAAGATAGATGAAAGAATTTCTACATAAAAGCAGCTAACTGTGTAAGTCTGCACACACTGCAGCCAGACTACTTACCTCCACAACTACATAACAGTTTCACTTCTCTGGAAGCTATTTTGTTACTTCTTGTTTGATTCACGTAGTATTTTTGATCATTGATTGCTTACCTCCTATATACACAACCATTTCTTCTACTACTTTATTTCTTTCCTTTTTCTGGAATTTTTAGGAAATTTTTGGCATCACAAATGGTTATATCACTCTCAAAATCACTTTGCCTCTGTGCATTATAGTTGCCTCAATTATATTACGGTTCATTGCACTCTAAAAGCATAAAAGCTTTCAAGGCAGTTGACTCTGTTCAGGTTGCATTTGACTATCGCACTGGATATTGTACACTTACAGCATAAAGCTGCAAATACTTATTTAGACTGAAGTGGTCTTCCTCTTTCTCTAACTTTATGTGATACTTCTGTTGAACGTTTTCTCAGTTGCCTAGAGGAGTTTCTACATATTGTTCTTTGTTGTGATTTTCTTACACCTTTGAATAATAGTCGTATTTTGAAATTCTGTGAGGCATTAAATTTCTTTTTCAATGGATAACAATTATAAACTGGAAATCTTTTTCTTCCCTAGTTTGTTTGTTTGTTTGCTTGTTTTATTATAAGAACCTGACAATAAGGTCTTAACCTCATATTTAGATTCTTAAGTTTGATCACCTAATTCTCAGAAGAGCTGAGCAGACAGTCTGTCCTATGCAAGTTAATAGGAGTTGTTAGATGCCTGGTCATTTTGAAATTACCCGAAGACTCAACTTTGTTGCAGGTTCTTAGTTTTGACTGTACGTTTGGGTTTTTTTTAATCCTTGGCCCACATACCTAGCTGAATTTTTCATAGAAATTATATTTTATGGATAGCTGGTAATTTATCATGTTTCTCTTAACGCCCAGTTAAGCAGTTCTCTTAACTTGTGCTCATCGTTTACAAATGATAATAAAAAAAGCACAAAACTTAGCACCAAGTATAAACAAAATCAAATTTAAATTAAATAACAGTAGAGGGAAACTGTTATCGTGCCAGAGTATTCAAAGAAATTGGGCCTGTTAAATGAGATGAACTAAATATATACAGTAGCACTCTCCAGACAAAGCTCATAATTTGCAAATCCTTTTTCTCTTCTTTGAAATATAAGTGTATTTCACTTCAACAAAGAGATATGTCTTTTTATCTTCTTTATGAGGTGTCATATGCATTGTCTAAAGTAAATGAAAAATTGCACCATGTGGGTTCAAAATTCCTTTTCCTTTCCTGCACATGATGTCTTCGCTTCTGAAATCTAATTCAAATAAATCATTATGTCAATGAAAAATAGGAGTCAGAACAAAAAAGAAAAAAATCACGAAAAAGGGATGGGGGGGTAGGTGGTGATAAACTGTATGAGAAAAGGCATCTTCATGACTCTAAGAAACAACAAGACTGGTTTGTCTGATACTGAGGATCTATTCCCCTTTGACTCAGGAGGGACTTCTGCATTAAATATTTATATTCAGAGCTGATTTTTAACAGCTTATGTGAATTTCCAAATGGATGTGGCAGCCTGGCCCTTGGCGCCAGGTGATACCTTCCTGTTAAATTCACACAGGATTCAGGATTTCATTCCTAGAAGCTGTTTGTCGCTTCTAGTGGTTTTCATCTTCGGTAAGTATGAGGACTTCATGTTACACCTGTAGCATGCAAATACTACCACCAATGTTGTGGTTGCCTTTCAAGAGCTGTGTCCTCTTTTGTTACAACTATTTCTGTTCCACATGGGATGCTTATGAGATGCGAGCCTTGGTATGCATAGTATAGCTATTAGCTTAATGGCTTGGAAGTCATTGCCACTTGGGAATCTAATACTTCTAACCTGTAGAGGGGCTGGGTAGGTCAACTGTTAGGTGCTTTTCTAATTCTTGTCTTAGGATTTCTCAATTATTTTTGCAACTTCTTCTAGTTTAATTGTCCTTTAATCAAGAAATATTACTAGATGTTGAAGGTGTGATTTCAGTCACATCTCTTTTAGGTTCCAGACCCCATGAAGACTTCTGTTGCATTGCCACTCTTGGGATTAACTTCTGTCTATGCTCATCCTCAAGCTTTTGGCAATTGTTTGTGCCAATCCTAGCAGAAGGGCTCACTTAAAACAGTGGTCCATTGCCACCAAAGCAGCCTGTCTGCTGACTCTGCCACAGGGAGACCCCAATCAGGGCAGATTGCTCTCAGCAAAAGTGTTTCTGTCTCAGTGAAGTCCCTAAACACAAATGAAGTATTGACTTATATCAAGAACTAGCCTCAGTTTTCACTTCAGGTGTGAAAAATCCAGCCTTATTGCTAATCTTCTTGTTTAAGCGTGGCTGTCAAATTCATGCCACAAACCTAGAGCAAAGCAGACACTGGCAGCTGTGCACAAGGCGAGCCAGCTGTGCAGTTGGGGCATTTCAATGTCGGGCAGAGCTTACCCTAGGTTTTCTGTCGTGGGCTGGCAGCTTTTTAAAATCTGCTTTTGTCACTGGTTAGCATGCTTATACAGCCACAGCATTTTCTTCAGAGCAAAACCTTGTATAAAATAGCTTCCAGGCACTGTAACTGCAAGTTAGCTTGCAGGAGAGCTCTACCTCTCATAAGGGAATCCAGAGGTACATAAGCCCTGTGAAGGGAGTGGTATATTTATTTCAGTGATCCTGATCTTCAGGACATATATGAACAGGCATTGCAGGAAGGAGAGCTTTTTAGTCACTGGAAATTAAGCCCTCCCTTAATGGTTCCTGAAAAAGGACAGACTTACACTGTATTGTCTTCAGTGAGCAGTTCAGTTCTGTATCTGCAGAATTAAGATAATGAAGATAACATTGTGGATTTTAATTTAGAGTTTGTGAGGCAGAAGCTATAGTTCTGAATTCTGCATAAATGTTTAGATGAAAAATAAAAACATGTAGCAAAGATAGAATTTATATTTCCAAATATCATAATCAGAAAGTTCTTGTAGTTCGGTTTCTGCTGATCATCTTTTAAAAAATATTTTACTAGTTGAAAGTTTACAGCAGAAGAATTATTACAAGATTAGAAAAGCTTGTTTGACATCAAATCTCATTTGGGAGAATAAATCTTGACTCTAAAATTGAAGTTGAATGTCATGTAAGTTTCATTGATTTTTCTGTTATGATTATCTTAATTTACTTTTCACGGACTTAGTGTAAACATCACAATGGGAGAATAGGCTCTGGCACCTATCAGTGATAGAAGAGACACACTTATAGGAGACAATAAGGAAGGCAGTAACACATTTCATACAAATGGCCTTTCTGTAAGCTTGTTGCTTCTTGCTGAAAAGCAATCATTAACTGCAAGACATGGCTGGCTTCATGAAGAGTTCTAGGAAGGCTTGATTCATTGTTGTGACTTTATTAATAAGAAGTTGTGAACATGAATTAGCCAACCAATTTAGATAAGACCATCTGTTTTCTAACAAGATGTGACTGTAATTTGAGTAGTGGTTTTGTAAGAAGTGTATTATGGGATGAAGGACAAGCAGATATTACCATTGTCTCATTAGCTTCCAGGAGAAAAATGTAGTTAGTTTGTTAGTGTGGAATATGGAATTTTTTTTCTTTACCTGTTAACTCATCCTGTGTACAAGTAGATGTCTCTGTCTGTATCTTCTCTACCATAGAATAATGTCAAAATGAGAAAGAGAATGGGGTATGAGGCACCATTTGGAACACTCTTGTGGTCACTCATCACTGACAATAAGTCTGTTTTGTTCTTGCTTGATTCTCCTTGATGCTGCCTGATACCCCGACTGCAGTGAAGATTAAATGGCAAGCATTAGCTTACCAACATTATGTCAATGTTACTTGGTTTTGCTTGGTTTAGTTGCCCTCTCTGGGCTAATAGAAGAAGCTAATGTCAGCTAAGTACTCAGAGTGCTGGAAAATGGTCCTTTTATGTCTGGATATCTGGCAATAAGAAAATGGACAAAGCACATGTAATGGTCACTTGTCAACTCAAACTCTCCCATCAGCTCTCTCTGAGTTTTATATGGTTGTTAATCTACTGTAGAGTAGATTAAGCTTTACTACTTACTCTCATGATTTTATTAAAACTTCTAAACTGAAATTTGCAGAAGCTTTGTCCAGTTAACTAACAAGGATAAATCTTTTCTTTGGTCATACAAAACCAGGCATTAATCCATATGCATGGAGATTAAGACAGAAATAAGTGCAGATCTGTATGGCAGTGGTTTTTCTAAAAGCACTTGAAGAGTGTTGTGTATTTTGTACCAATTTCTTGTTGAGCTATTGCCTCCTCTTGTGTCTGAGTGTTCTTGAATACAGGAAAACCAAACAAATGGTTAACAAGGAATACAGTATTACCAATTAGCAGATTGTATTAAAAATGTGAATTATACTGGATGAAACATAGCCTTACGAAAACATGTTCATATGCCCTTAGGACTCTGTGTCATTTGGAGTATTCGTAGATCCTGGCTAACTGAGATCCTGTTTGCTTAGTTTTGCAAGTTTAAATTTAGAAAATAAAATTAATAATGAGTATCAGGAAACTCTGCAAAATGAAACAGACTGGAGTTTTATAGTTAGTATCACATTAGCTTGTGTGTGATACTGCGGGCATTGGGTGTTGACACGGCAGTGCACCCTGGAGTAGTCGTGGCCGCCAATACCTGAGTATCACTAAGCTCTTGAGTCTCTTAATATAAGTGCCGTTGCTTCATTCATTTATACATTCATTTATGCTTCCAAACTGCCTGAAACAGCACAATATATTACAAGATAAAACGACTATGAAAAAAACTCATAAAGGAAGCCTAAACGTACAAGTTATTTAACTTCCTTTTACTCCCCATTACTGAGTTCCTTGCTATGGATATTATGACGTGAAAAATTACATCAACGCATTTTGCATTTCCATGTTTCACAATACATAGACACAGGAACATGAAACAGCAAACAATACCAATCTCCTCAGTCTCCCTTTCTCTCTGCCCTGTTGGTGCCATTTTTACAATCGGACAAGTTCATGGTGAACTTGAGGGACTGATGCTGACTCCAGCACCTTTTAGGTAAACAGCTGGCTATCCCATTTCCTAGTCAAAAGCGGAAAACAATCCAGTGTCTTGCTGAAAGCCACCTGGCTGAGGGTCTGGCATCAGGATCAAAGCGGGCTGTAATATGTAGGACGGGGCCCTCCGTGGACCTCAGATTGGGAAGAAGCTGAGGGCACACTGAGCTCTGAAGGCCAGGGTGCTTCTAAGCCTCCAGAAAAGCAAATAATCTAAAACTGATTCTTTCAATGGAAAGATCCAGTTATTGTATTGAATTTTTCAGAAAAGGAGGGTAATGAGTTTTCTGTGCAACTTAATGAAGTATCACTAGAGGAAAAATTACACAATATAAAATCTTAAGACAGAATTGAAAAAACACATTTTGTATTTCCAGAAGAGTGAAGATTCATTGCGGCTTCTCATTTCTTAACAAACCCTGAAGTGAAAATGCTGTCTCTCCATAAATCCCAACCTATCAGTCTGGACAGGGCTCTGTTTTATGTTTGCATTCATATGGTTTTAAAGCTGTAAAATAGTATCCACAAAATTTTTCTGAAGCAATTCATTTTCTAGTAAATCTGTAGAGATGTAAGGAGCAGGAAACCTTTTGTATTTGCAGGAGCACAAAGTGTCAGCCAGCAAATACAAGCCAGGCAAAACGAAAATGTATTGTAGATGCTGATCGCTGACTTGCAGAAGATCAGAAGGTTCTTTGTACATGGGGAAAAAAAATACACGACAGTAGGCCCAAAACCTTACAAATAATATTGCAATATTTTAGACATGTTGTTTGTTTTCTTTGTATCCTTGTATATTGTTTTTTCTAACACATTTTTAGATATATGCCTAAGATCAAAATGCAGTATTTATTTCCAAGGAATATGCAAGGCTTAAAGTAAAGCGAAATTGTTTTTCAGCAAAGGCTCAGATAAGTTAAATATGTAACAGTTTTCATTACGTTGTGGAAGACATTTTTGGGCAACGATTGTTACACCTGTTAGACCTTTTAGAACTGAAGATTGTATCTCGTATGTGTGAATTCTGATGAATATGATTAATCCCAGAAAGAAGCTATTGATGCCTTTGGAGAGGAGAAGGAAAAAACAATGCACCCTTCTATTTTAAAGCCAAGGTTATAGTCAAGGTTAATTCAGGGTGTCATAAAAGTCTGACTGTGACAAGATTTAGTGACAATGTAAGGATTAATTAATGCAAAATCAGTGGCCTGACTATTGATTCTTATCAAGGAATCCTGCTGAAATGAAGTCATTATTTGATTAGACTTTACTTACACTATAAACAGTTTCCAGAATAGACTGCACTCGATTTTGGTGTCTGCAACCCCATCTTCACTTTAATTTTGGGTTCATGAGTGAGCAGGGAACGGGAATAAGCACTCCGGAAAATTTTCATTTATTATACTTCACATGCTGTCATTTTCACACGAAAAGCAAGCAAGCAAGTGTTTTCATTCTTCCATTCAGAATAGTCTGTGATCTCAAGTAATTCTGAGTACAGGAAACACGTTTTGAAACCAACAAAGACTTTCAGATCAAAATTTCTCTAAATTTTGTTCAAACAAATTAGTTTTCAAATGATTTTACTGCTCTTCTTGAGTGGTTTAAAAATAGTTTTTCACTGTCTGTAGATGTACAGTCTGAAGTTACTGTTCGTACTAAAGCAAGTGACTTAACTGGGACCCGAAAGAAGTTAAAAAATGCTCAGCTGGGACTTAAGATACAACAGGAAAGGCTTTGCTATAGAAATCTGTTAGGAAAGCTCAAGCATCTATGAAATGACACCAACATTCACTAAACAATCAAAATTACATTGCTCCCCTTTTATATTGTAGCTGGTTTTCGTTATAATCTTATTGTCTGAAAAATAATATTTTAAAATATGCAGAATTCACATTTTAAACGGGGGACTATTTTTGTTGTTTTAGAACATGGAAGTATCTAATTCTGTGCTTGCATAATATGGAGTACAGTGCAAACCCAGTCTTGCTCAGGACAAGAATCATAAATAGATGATAATAGTATTGAGGGAAAAATCACAACTCAGTGGAACTCCAGTTTCGTAAAAAGATGATGAGATATTTAGATTCCAATCAATCAAATAAAAGGAGTAAAATTAACTTTTCTAGTTTGTATCAGATTGCTAAGTAAAACCAATCTGCAAGTTTAACCTGAACCTCATTGTATCTCACCACTTCTATGAAAGCTTCATCTCCACAGCCTCTTTTTTTCTCTTGTATACAGTATTTTTACATTACTTTTACATAAAAGAAAATATAACCATGTAATTCACAGAGCATAAAAGATTATAAATGTATCGCAAGAAACAAAAACAGGGTTCTGCAAGATGAAGTACTGTACTCTGAGTGAGATAACCAGGTGTTATTTAGTCCATGGTGTGGATCCTTCTCCTGCAAGTGTTATTCTCATTTAAATACTTTTCCTAACAGAGAGAGAGAGACATAAAAAGTCAGAGTATATTAGATGAGTAAGTTAAGTAATAGATTCCTGTAATAAACACCTCTAGTTGCTGCTTACTAATCAGATATTTGAAAAATAAATAAATAAAATGCAGTGCATAAGGGGTTTGCTTACTAATTCAGTATCATGTGATTAGCCACTAAATGATAATATAGCATGATTATCATGTTAAAAAACAGAAGATTAATGAAATTTCTTTTTCTCTCTTGTGCACCTATGTTCATAAGTAATAGTGTTAAAACTTTCACATCTATTTTCAGCTACCACAGTGGGAATATACACATCTAAACTGGAGAGATACTATATAAAGGGTTTTGTTAATGCTTTTCCTCTGAATGAAGAAATCGAGATACAGTGAATTTATTTCTGGTTCAGGTTGTCTTTCAGTGCCCTTGACAAGTGTAGGGTTTGAGAAAGACAAAGAGACACTGCTTTCTGTGCTTCGAGATTTCAGTCTTGTTTCAATCCGTTTCTCTTTGTCAAGTCATATACTTTTTTCTATTTCTTTGAATTTTCCTTATCATAATAGGTGCCCAGTAATTTTCATCCAAACTCTAGAAGCAGCAGTATCACTAATCCCACCCTTCTGTACATGTGCTCATGCAGCCAGTCAGAAGCATAGTGGGTAGAAGGGGAAATGAGAACATGAGTTGTAAAGGGTTAATTGTAGTAGGAACCCACTTTCGGGAGTCATTCTGTGCAATGAAATATTTCTGTGGCATTATTTGTACTTTCTTATTCCAATGTTATTTACGAAAGCCGTCTTTGGATTTTATACCAGTTGTAGCAAATAGACAGAAGTACAGCAGGATCAACTCCGGTGTTTTGGCACATAGCAAAGGACAGTTCTGGGCCACCTGACGTATCCTAATCTTGTTACTGAAAACTGACCTTTCTATATTAAGAAAAAAATCAGCCACCCTCACAGCTCCATTCTCTATTCTCCTTGAAAGCCCATATGTTCTCCTACATGTGGAGAAAAAGAACAAAGTCTGGGTGAAATGTTTTTCTGAGGTAGGAGGACAGTCAACAACCCGCCGACAAAGACATCAAAAATAATACAGGACAGTGAAAGCAAATACATACACCGTTTGGTGTTGACATTAAAGCAACTCCAAGCTTTTTGATTTGTGTGTTTTATAATAATTTCCTGATTGTTCTAACTAAAATCTGAAACACATACACCTACTTAAATCTAAGATTGACTAAGACCTGTGTCTGTTTCTCTCCATTGTCTCTGAAAGGGTTCAAATAACTACTTCAGATGTCGATGCCTGAATTGTAGACTTATACGCTTAAGTGAGATTAACCTCACATCTATCTAGCTCAAAATTAATGGTAGGAATGGTCCATTCAACTGCTGTGAACCACAGAACCATCTCCACAGTGAATGAAACGTTCTGGGGCATCGCCCAACATAACCACTGTTCAGAACACCTCACTTATGAAAGGTGCCTCAAGTGCTGAACATTTTAAGGTTATTTTTGTGACCGAAGGACCAGGCCCCACGATGACCACAAGTAAAGTTCTGTGGCAGATGAAACAGTGTCTTTTGCTTTTGACTTTTTCCAGGGCATTGCATGTTGTGTTCCTTGGTTCTGGATGCTCTGGTTGCACAAAAGCATCCAAGCACGTTCAGAGCAAAAGGCTTCTGGCACTGGGGGAACAGAGAGGTGAAAGACACTCAGCAAGATGGGGAGGGATGCTGCAAAATCCAGATGGATGCAATGAAGGAAAGTTTTTCTGTGGACTAAGGGGAGACCTTATCGCTCTCTACAACTACCCAAAAGGAGGTTGTAGCAAGGTGGGTATCAGTCTCTTCTCCCAAGTAACAAGAGGTAAGATGAGAGGAAAAGGCCTCAAGTTGCACAAGGGGAGGTTTAGATTGGATATTAGGAAAAATTTCTTCACCAAAAGGGTTGTCAAGCATTGCAACAGGCTCCCCAGGGAAGTGGTTGAGTCCATCCCTGGAGCTGTTTAAAGGACATGTAGACGTGGTGCTTAGGGACATGGTTAAGTGGTAGACTTGGCAGTGTTAGGCTAACAGTTGGACTCAATGATCTTAAAGGTCTTTTCCAAACTAAATGAATATATGATTTTATGACTACTTGTAACTAGAGTTGCTAGACTAAGTCAGAAAGAAAGTTTAGTCCTTCTACTGATAGCAACCATTCCTTAGCTATGCTCTTCTTTCTGGAAGGTCTGCTATCGCAGAAAACTTCACATCAGAAATATTATTTTATCAGCTCTAAAAACTGTTGAAGTTCACATCTCTTTTCCTTTACCTTGTTTCTTTTTTTAATTTCACTTATTGAAGGTCCATCGAGACAATAGAACAGTGTCCATCAACTTTTGATAAGTATCAGCGTATTTTATCTGATTATTTTTCTGTGGCCTGTTCATGGTATACATTTGTGGGACTGTGGGTTGAGGTGCAGAGTGGCAAAATTAGAGGTGAAATAATCAATGACACCGAAAAAGGACTACTTTAATAGTATGATTTTTCTCTTGACTTGGAAAACTTCCTTTTGATGAGAAAGGAGCAAACTGGATGTACCCAGTTGAAACTGACCTCAACAATTAATTTTGAGGCTACCCATCATAAGGCATTTTACTGACATGGGGAATCAGCAGGTGATCCCAGTTTTCTGCTTGGGCCAGAGATACTCATGCTGCAGAATCCAGTTACTGTTGACTTTAATTGGCTACTACATTTGAAGTATCTTATGTATGGATTCTGAATATCAAGTAAGCCTGAGTAAATTTAATCTTTTTCTTGCTCTGGAAGCAATCCTTTAAATCCAGGCAGTGGATGTGATGTCCAGGAGACCTTGCACAGCTTTGAACCACACAGCACTTGCCAACATAAATAAAAACTTGAACCTTGATAGTTGTCGGTGCAACATCTATTCCATTCACTCTGTTGCTGTTTAAGAGAGAAAACCAAGAATCTTCTACGCTCTAATGTTTCATTAGAAATGTTTCAGCAGCCTGATAAGACATAGATCTTTAAAAACTAGTATTCTACTTAGGACATTTATTTCTAGACGCTGTTGGAAACAAAGTACTCTGCTGAATGGACAGGCACAGTGAAATTTTGTTTTTATGATGGTTTGTAGTACCTGGACCAAAGTTGTCAGGTTCAGAATATGTTTCAATATCCACCTTTAGATACACAGGACCCTATCAAGTTTATGGCATTTCTCATATCCCCTGGAAAACCTGGCATGTCAAAGATTTGCTAACTTTCACAGTGATATCCCTGTTGTCTTCTGCATTGAAGGTGAATGATATCACTGCACTGATGAGGAACTGTCTCCCAATTTGTGAAATACCTTTGTGTTTTGGGCATGATTGAGACTTTCCTTACTTTTAAAAGGTTTGGAAGGAGGTTGTGGTAGTGTAGTTGACAGTTCATCCAGACCAGAGATGGTAATGATGAGAAATCTTTCAGCAGGCATTATAAATGGATATCTGGCACTGAGAGTGCCTTTATGGTTTGTGCATGTTTATCCTTGTGGTTCTGGAAACCAGACCACTAGGAGGATTATATTGCTGTATATAAATTGTATTCCAGCATGTTTTATAAATCAGGTGGCTTAAGCAGAGAAAGACAAATGGCAATGAAATAGCTTAAATAAAAACTTACTACCAGGTAGCCATTATACAGTGCTGTATTTTACTTTTACTGGATTTTCTGACTTAACTGGCAGTAAATTCAGTCATTTGCCGTTTAGAGACATGGGTCAAATTGTCATTCAGTCCAGTCTGTGTGGTCCTTTAAAGTTCAACATGAATGGGGGTTTTGCTGTCTAGCAAGGACTGACAGGCTTTCCCCATATACTCTGTGTCTCTGATCGGAGATTTCAGGAGTCCTCTGTGAAAAGCATAGCTGCAGTGGCTGCCTCAGCCCTGGGGATTACACAGGCTCGGCGGGGTGGGTGGCATTGTGGCCATTGATTGCATCACCAGAAGATCTGTGGAAGCACCACAGATGCAGATTCTGCCTAAAAAAAAGCCAAAGCACACAGGGTACTTTATGCACAGATATCACATCCTGACACGCAGTCACAATGCAGCCACGGTGGCTGGAAACACTGCAGTTTCGAGTTGCTGAATGGGGTGGATGGAGGAAGCAGTTACTCCCTCCTGTGCCCTCCAAATCCATTTAATATAAAATCTTCAAGCTGAGGGTGTATCAGATATTAAAGTGATAAGAAAAGATGATGCACTTGATCTTAGTCAACGGCTGGGAAGTGTGCATCTGGGACAGGGGCTTCAACGTGTACTGCAGAGCACTTCCATCCCACTGAGGATGATATAGGATCAGTGCTTTCAAGGGCTGTTGACAGATCTAAACCAGAACACATAAATGAGTGATTTCTGCACTTGAGAAAGTGACAACTGTAGATCAAGACAATTACAGTAGTTTGTAGTGATAATTGAAATTGTATGGTTTTAAATTACTATGCAAAATGTCTACGCAAAAGAAAATAATCTTAAACTGTATTTTATCCCAGCTGAATATCTTTTAATTTTCACATTTGTAATCTGCTGCCTTTTAGGTCCTAGTCAGTCCAACACAGAATGTGTTTGCTTGCTCAGCTTTGGATAAAGAAAAGACATGTAAACAACATCTTACCTGCTGAGAATTTCCGAGGAACAAAATATTAAAAGGAATGTTTCCATATCCTTGCGGACTCTACTTCTGTTCTGTATATCAACCTAAAATTCACAATAGATTAAATGAAGATTTAATAGTAAGTTTCAGATTTAGTCTATCTCTACATAAGAAAAAGCAAATGTGATTGTCAGATATATTTTTAAAGTTTAGGTTTTGATCTGTTTCCCGCAAGTGTGAAAAAATAACCAGTTTAAACTCCACAGATTTTCTTTCATTGGGTACTAATTTATTTCAAACCAATATTACAATGGCCTTACTTTCCATTAGAATATTTAAAAAAATTATAGTACCTAAGCTATAATTTTATAGTACTAGGTATAATAGAGACATTTTGCTGCTGCAGTTCACCTTTCTGTTAACTATCAAGGAACAAGGCAATGCATCTAATTTTACTATATATATGCACAAGTTTAGTTTTTGTACGTTTATGTGGACATATTTGTGATGGAGGAAGAAAGATGGATCTTTTACACAGGACTAGTTTATTTTAATATGATCCAATACAACATTCTCAGGGAAATTATATACTTGCCTTCATACCATATACTCATCCAGTACTAGCACTTTGGACCATGCTTTTCTCTAGCACACAACTCAGAGACAAAACACTGAGAAGTAACCCTGTTCTTAGTGTAGAGACATTAATTCCCCTAACTATTATTGATTTAATCAGCTTCCTGTGTTTGTCTTCTAGTGACTTGGAAGTAGGACACACAGACACTAGTGAGGACTCCTCTGTTGTTACATTTTGTGTGTACAGGGAAGGAGTTGTCAGGAAGGCATTTAAAAGAAAATAAAAGAAACTCAAAGAAAATAAAATAATGTTTAAATGATGGGATGAAGATACAAATTTGCTTTCTACTATGCAGTCCCACAAGCTGCAAGTGCAAAACTCAGCAGAAATGTGGGCACACATCCCATAAACAGGTCATTCCAGACCATAGTGATCATCCCAAGGTGCACTTGTGTATCTGCTAAATATTTTATATATGACATTTACATTTACAATAGCTTTGTGAAAATCTAACAAGAGCATTTGAAGGACCAATAAAGAGGAAATGTTAACATGGAGCTAGCTATAAGGTGATCTCACATGATTTGGGCCCACATAATGCAGTGGGCATTTATGGATCCTATAAATAGATGGTGAGCTATTTATAAAACAACCCTCTGCTTTTGTGCTACGCGGAATATATTACCAAGACATTATGTATTGTATTGAGGAGCCTGTAGTTGATTATTAGAACTCAGCAATGTGTCTGACTAGATGCTTGCTGCGATACCTTCGAGATCTGACACCCTTCTTCACTTTAGAGGTCGGGTGAATAGTTAAAGATGTTCCTTTTCGATGTCTGTGCTTGCATATGATCCACACAGATTTTGTTTTACTGTCCTGTCAGTTGTTCTCCATTTAGTGCTTTAGTCACATCATGAAATGAAACAGGAGCATAAGCAAAGCATTATATTCTGTTGTGTCCCAGATAAACAACATCTTGCTTTCTACTGGGCTGGAGGGTCTTTAGCAAGCAGTCAGTCTTTAAAGCAGGCATTGCATTCCTCGCTGAAGTGATGACTGTATTTTTTTACCCGTCTTGTCTCTGACAAGGTGTGACCAGCTTATTGCTAACCATCACATTTAATGTTCCATTTCAAAACCCAGTGCTCTTGGTTATTTGGTCTTTTGAATTTCATGGAGAAGGACCAAGCACATGGGCAGCTTGAAAAATCGTGTTTTGTTTCTATGGAGATTCCTTTGTTTTTTTCACAAATAGTCTTGGGCTACTAACAGGATTTTACTCTTTGAATTCACTTGAAAAATATTCAGTGTAGGAATATGATAAAGCTTATCAAGTAGACAAAGCTATCAAACTGGGACTTGCATGCTTCACTATCCCTACAATTTTCTTTCCAGCAGAATACTTTCCTTTTACTGCTAGTCCACCCAGTCCCTACCCTTTAGTTGCTGCTGATATGCAGCCCAGACAATTCATCAGTCATGCGGGAAGGCACCTATAAGGAATCTGCATATCCTTACTTGCTGTGTCTGGGAGATTGCCATTATCAACAAATTCAGATAGTGATCACCTTACTATAAAGTTTAAAGTCTCTTTTGCATCATGACTCAATCTGTGTTTCTTAAAGCAGGAAGGAGCTGGAACGTGTTGGGTCAATCTGCTGTCACTTGTCACCTTAAATTATTGCATAAATTATCATTGACCAAGATGGCCAATATTATGTGTGCATTTATTTCTTTCTCATCAGGGCTAGTGTGTTCTTGCTGACATAGCACAACTAAGACATCCCATAGCCCTCTGCACCACTGTGAGCTTTGTGTCTTTTTAAGTCAGTAAAGCAATTCACAGGTCAGTGAAGAGCGAACCAGACTTACTTGTGAGTATTTGTGAATACTGATAAGTGATCAGAACAGTTTTGCTGCTCTCTCTCTCTCTCTGCATTTGAGAGAAGTGGTTTTCTTCTCAGCTGCTTTTCTGTTTTGCGCTGTGAATCATAGCTAGGCAGTCAGCAAGACTACTCTCAGGTATATAGTCTGCATGTCAAGCTACTTGAGTGTTGTAAGTAGGACTGACTTTGACCATTCTTCACATCATTTTCTTATACAGATACTGCTGCACAACATGTCTATCTGCTCAGTTTGATCATTATCTCCTGCTGTGGTAGTTCTTCTCTTTTTTTATTTCAACCCTTTCTTAAAGTTTTCCCTCCTGCTTATCTGGGGGTTTGGTTTCCAGACTATCGAGGACCTCCCCTTCTGTTTCTGATTTGTACCTGGGAAATACTTAACCTACTTCTCTGCAACGTTTTTTTTTTCCTCCCGGTGAGCACAAAGACACTTTCACTTGATTATACAGAGCCTAGTCTGGCATTTTTTCCTCACCGTTCTTTCTTAATGCCTTTTTCAACTTGGCTTTTCTTCTGACTGTTCTACAAGACAACTGCACATCATCGCTCAGTAACATCCTCCTGCTTTTCTAATTGGAGAAAACAGTGATTCTTCTTGCTTAGCTTTAAACATGCACAAGAAGTTATATGCACATGGATTAGTCATTATAGCACCACAAGAGACAGTAATAAGCACTTATTTTAGATGCCTGGTTTTAGGTTGAAGTGAATCTGTTTTGTAAGGGAGCGTAGGTCAGATTTTCATATCTGTTTCTAGTTGAGTAAATCATACTAAGGACCTCTTCTAAAATGCTGGACTTTTTAGATTTTCCTTTTCCTTTCCAAATTATTTGAAGTAGCCAGTTTCCGGGTGTTTTCTAACCCTGTTGCTTACAGTCGTGTCATATTCTGTTTTCAGCCCTGGAAAATTTAGCACATGCTTTGCTCTTAAACCAAGGCCTCTTACCTGGCTAGGCCATAGACATTTATACACAAGGCTGGAAGAAATGAGCACACTCCCTTTTGGGTCAGATGCAGTGTTGGGTTTTTTTCTGTGAAAAAAGCAGGGGAACTACTTTTTATTAAGAAAGTGTCTTAAAGTTTATGTTCCAGAAGAAATGGTGGGATTTGAAAAGCCTAACAGGTGTGAGATTCCTTCCTTATTTCTGTGTAACAGAAAACTTCGCATCTCCTGGGAGTGGGAGGAAGAAATTATTTCAAAGATTTTTCACCTTAGCTTTGCCCTTGAAATGCTGTGAAAATAACAGATGGAATCCATACCTCAAATTCTATTTAATGTGGGCTTACTCTAACAACAGATGAGAAAGATAAATATTTTTCCAGAAAATTTGCATGGCAGGTTTTTCAGCTCAATATCTCATGGGATGTAAACCCACATATCCTGTAGTATTTTCTCAGCTTGCACTATTTTCAGACTAAGAAATTCTCATTTTAATCATATTTATAATCAAACAGCATTTTTCCAACCAGTTTGTTTGAAATTGAATATGCCTCTGACAGGTAAAATGGGAATTAAGAAGAACATTTTAATATTTGCATCCAGCATTCAAACATTTTTTTCTGTAAAAATCTACATTGTAAAAGAAATTTTCTTTAAATCATCACTCATAAGTGATTCAAGAGATTAAAAAATAGCTTTACATAAAATATCCTTGTGACTGCAGCTTTTCAAGTGGTTTGCTAAATTTGGATTTTCCGTATTAAGATAATCTGATCAGTAATTTTCCTAGTTTCCTAAAAATAGGAGAAGCTATTCTTTTCCTCTGTAAATAGAGGTTCAGTCTCACCCAAGTAAACATCTGAACATTTTGTCCTTGTGGTTTTTTACCCTTGACTTTTGTGGGGAAATTGTGAAATTCCACAATTCATCTCTACAAGAATGATCTATTATTTGATGTAAAATCTCCTGATGTGATCACTTAGAGACTTGCAGTCCTTATTTTCCTATAGCCAGTTTCAGGATTAACTGTTATGATAACGTAGGCAAATCACAGAGGAGAGTGACACTTATGAGCACTGTTGAAAAATTCTGGTGCATAGCTTTCAGGGGTTTATCTAGCTAAACACCTTTAAAAGTTGCTTGTGATGTTTCAATTTTTCAGCTGTAAAATGGAGGAGCGATATTTGTCCACCTTCCAGAACTGTACACGTACCGGAGCACAACTGTAGACATACAGAAATGACCAAACAAGTATAAAAAATGTCTCCAATTTTAGTAGGTGTTGGAAATAGATCGGTCACCATGTTTCTTATGATTTCAGAATCATAGATAATGGAAAAGGACATTTCAGTTGGACAAGAACAATGGTTAAATGTTCTTCATTTAGAAGAAATTAAGGTTGTTCCTCTGAGTTGCAGCGGGGTAAGTGTTTCATGCTGCACAGTTTGTATCAGATAGTAAATATGTAATTTCTTTTTTACATTATAAAACTTTTCTAGGCTTCAACTATATTGCTCTAAAATTGTTTCTAATAATTTAATGAGCATATTTAACTGTAAACTATATATTTTCTAGAAAAATATTTTATTAGACATGGAAATATTAAAATTAAAATCACCATGATTTATCTCATTATATTCTCGAGAATACTATCCCAGAAATGTGGGGAATCTTGCAGCTGTTTATCTGGCTGTAGTGTTTTACTTTTATTTTGATATAATTCAAGCACAAAGCCAAAGACACTAGTACAAAGCTGTAGTACTCAAACCAGGTCTTCTATGTTTCAGTCATCTGGGATGCTATGAATTGTTAACAAGATAGCTATTTTTATCTCTAGGAGGTTAGTATTAGAGTAGACTTTTGGTTGATATAAGCAAGTATTCTCAAATTGACCTTCTACAACATAAATTCCCAACTGAGTATGGCTGATGCAGTATTTCCATTTTTATATCAGATTGTGCTATAAAAGAAGTGAACTGAGATCTTAGCATCTGAGAGACAGACTTAAACAATAAGAAGTACTTCCAAAAAGCATTCAAATATCTTATGAATATTTCCGTGCAGTTCTAATTATATACACACAGACATATTTTCAGCTGAAATCTGCTGAAAAGAACTTCCTTGATATCTAGACCATTAAATGAAATCAGCAGTAACACAGTGATCACGAAAACAGCCAAAATATGGACAAGGAGAAGAATTAATCACTTCGATCCAACAGTGAGCAAATCTTGTTTGAAAAACAGAAAAAGGAAGGAAAACATCATTGCCAGCTAAGCTTTACCCACTTTCCCTAGTATTAAAAACAAACAAGATCAAAAATCAATAGGCAGTAATTGCAACATGTTGACAAGATAGTGTCAAAGATATCTGATGAAAAGTAGTGAGTGATTGGACTGAAGTTTGGTCTTTGTGCTGAAATTAATTAAAGATTATAAGAAAAAAAAAAGGACCTGTAGATCTTAGGATGGGTGATTCGAAGGTTTGTGACCATCCTGTGTACCCTATAAAGCGCACTTCATGATACATCTCAGTCTGATCCCAGTTACATCACTGTTACAATGGGTTTACACTCATTTCATGAGATCAGAAAAGATGTTTTTGTGCTTAGGAAAAGTTTCTTCAATTCTAGCAGGTTAAATGTAGTAACCCGCAATTCTTAATTAAAGATTTTTCTTCTTCCTTCACTTCTGAAAACACAAGCATGAACTTCTAATCCTTATGTCCCATTTGATTTTAAATACAATTTTGGATAAAAATACTAGAATTATAGGGTGGAGTTTTTTGGACAGGAAACTCTAGAATTGGACTATTTGGTTGTCCACGAATATATTAACTTTTTGGTGGAAGAATGCGGAGGGACTGCTACTCTTACTGTAGTTTGCATTTGCTTTGGAGCTGGTCAAGACTTGCCAATGTATTTAAGATCAAATTCTGACCTGGCCACATACGTAAGCATTTTATTATTATTTCTTTAGTGCTATCTGAAACTCTTGAAATAATTAGGTTATGAACAAAACTATGCTTGAGAAACTTGGTTCATTTTTCCATCATTAAGTTGTAGATGGACTACACAGAGATTCAAAAAGTGACCTAAGAATGTCAGTGCCTCAGTTTTTCAGACAGTGCATCATGCCTGAGCATGATGCAAGACGTCAGCTTGGTGAGTGGGGAGCTGTATGATTTAACCAACACACAAGTGCTGAAGATGGATTCATTTCAAAACTCTCTCCAATTATGGACTATTTACATGGGATTGCAGGAATATACCTCACCCTTTGATATAAAGCAAAGCATTAGATACCTCGTCTTGAACACCAAATGGGAAGGAAGTAGAAGTTTGCACTTTTTATCCAGGAGCCTGATTATTAAAGCATTTGAAAAGCTTGTGATAAATAAAATGCGATGCTCATCTCCTTCCCAGACTATGGGTTATTCTAGTGTGGAGGTGTTTTAAAATAATATCTACTTCCTGGGCCAGGTGGCTAGAAATCGACTGGTTCTTCCTGGCAGTTTCCCCCCAAGGTCTTCATGCTAAGGTGATGTGCAGAAACAAATTCCACAACTCACAAAGACTTATATAGCAGGTATGTTTATTACGGCGCCGAGTGCAAGGGGAATCGCTCCTCTTAACTTGCACACTGAGTCACAAAGCATGTACCTATTTATTACAAAGCTTATCTAAGTGGGCTGGACTATTGTAATTATTTCTAGGAATTCATTATCATACTCAGCCCCCCTTTAGCACTTGCGCAGTGTTGTCTGGTGGTCGTCTCTGGGGGTCTTCTGGATGAAGGCTCATAGTCTTCCTCGCTGTGTGCTTTCACCTTTGGCTCAAAAATTCCTGAGTTGTCTGTGTTGGCTGAGTCCCAAACCATAGAAACAGT
>Ga0065711_1026797_pt1 | contig 59621 bp, 29 predicted proteins | sample Hoacrofraction12_FD_59098 | JGI IMG/M metagenome (GOLD analysis project Ga0065711, IMG submission 59098) | Hoatzin crop microbial communities from Cojedes, Venezuela - Epithelial fraction 12 v2 (version 2) | ecosystem: Host-associated > Birds > Digestive system > Esophagus > Crop | place... | reverse complement strand
CCCTTTTGTTAGATGCTAGAAAACTGTGAACTTGGCTTTTCCGATTCTTGGAAGAATCCTCTTTTCCAGTACTACTGGAGTTAGGGATAGTCACCAGCTGACACCAGAAGTGACGTGACTGTGCAGTCATGTCCTGCTCAGCCTTTGGTCTTCAGTAGGACTGCTGCACAGCGGTCATATGCAAGCTGTTGTAGACTTTCTTGATCACTTTAATTGGAGGACAGGTGGCCTTCAGCATTTTAAATAGCTGACGGAAGGATCTATTCCCAACCCCTTCCTTCTAAATAAACCTGTGAAGGGTCAGCCCCATCTCTGGGACACAAACAGTGCTGTATTTTTCACCTTTTACCACATTCTCCGCTCTGCTTTGTCCTAAGCTGGTTTTCTGCAAAATGAGCTGGAGTTTGTGGGGTTTGCTTCTTGGCAAAATAACTGTAGAGAGCCGGAAAATCCAAGTAAGCTGATACATCTTTTGTTAGAGCTATTTTATTACTGAGCAATTTCTTTCTCTTTTTTTTTTTTTTTTATGCTCATAATGTAGGCACGGTTGTGTATTCTATCTGCTTGGGTTTTATGGTAAAGTCATCAAATAGGACATCTTTTTATATCTTGATTTAGAATTCACTCCAGAATAACGTAGTGAAAGAAGTGCTACTTCATACTCCACATTTTGATTTTTTAATAGGAAATTAAAAATATTTGGGAAATTTGTTTTTCAACTAATAATGTGAATTGTAGGAGCTGATAAATGTGAGATTAATAGCTAAGAAAGCAGTAATTTCAGATGGATAATTTAGATTTTTATCATTTATTAATCATAAAAAGTAAACCTGCTGTATAACTAATTTTAGTTTTATCAAGAAGATGAATTGTTCCAGCTAATGAATGTATAGATATTCTATGCCAAAGGCATTCGAAGGAATCTGTTAATCATTTAACTGTGTCATGGCATATGCTTTGTCTTCGTAAACCAATTAAAACACATAACTTCCTCCACTGAATACATGTTGGTCTTCAGTGCCTACAGCAAATTAGAACAGCATTTGTCTTAAAATACGCTTCAGTATTGCAGATACAAAAATTTAATGGGGATGGTGTCTCCAGGTAGGGAACGTTGCTGGGCTGCCTGTACCACTGCCTTGTGAAGGTGGTGCCTTTTGCGGCATTTCAGGGAGATGGTCCTACAAATACTGGTCACGTATGTGAAGCAGAGGGCTTGTGAACGGTCGCACCCCGATCAGATGGGAGTACTTTCCTGCTTTGGTTGAAGTATGTGCATAAACATGTGAAAACGTGGCTGAAATCCAGAACTATCGTGACAGAAAAAGCCCTTGGCAGTGGCAAACGTCAGTGGTTATTTAGAGCAGGTCAAGGAGATCAGCTTAGACCCGAGGATGGTTGTGACGGATTTCAAGAGAGATATAAGTTGTGATTGGAGGGATGGACCGTAGTGCTGGGCAGAGAGACACTTTGTTGGAAGTTGTTCGTGGGGCAGGTCTGTGCACAGCTGAGCAGTGCTAGAGGAGGTTGGAAGGGGCACTCTGAAGGTCTATTTTCCCTGAAAATACGGGAGGCTGTTTTCAGCATTTTGGCCTGTTTCATGGCTGTCTTTATGGAAGGTTTGCTTTTTTTCTTTGCCACGTTCAGGAAACGTCATTGCTTTCCTTCTCATTCTGCAGAGCCTGCGGTTGCTGTTTGGCAGGCTCTCGCCGTTCAGCAGCACTGCAGCACCTCGGGCTAGCCCTAAGCCTGGTGCAGGGATGCCCGGCTGCTGCTCGCTGGCTCGCATCCGTCTGTGCAGCCCGGGCTCCCCCAGAGAGCACCCATGGGTGTCTGTGGTGCGCTGCTGAGCGTCATAGGATGGTTCAGGTTGGAAAGGATCTTTAGAGACCATCCAGTCCAACCCGCTGGCCATGAGCAGAGACATCGTCTGCTAGATCAGGTTGCCCCATCCAACCTGACTTTGAACACTTCCAATGATGGGGCATCCACAACTTCTCTGGGCAACCTGTTCCAGTGTCTCACCACCCTCATCATAAAAAGTTGCTTATGTCCAATCTAAATCTACCCTATTCTAATTTAATTACAGTGGTTTTGCCAGACCTGCTTCCTTCAGCTGTGCAGAGCATCCTGCTTTCACAGGGCTGCTGCTGGCACTATCAAGAAGGGGGGGATTAAGCCGTGACATCCAGCGTGATTTCTGCATATCTAACCTGGGATTTCACTGTGCCTCAGGTCCCTCTATGCCAAGCGGAGCTCCCTCTTCCCGCCCCTTACTTGTCTGCCTCATATATTTAAGACAACCTCTTTTCCATTTAAAATCTTTGAGACAAGGATTATCTGTTACGTTAGACTTGTGTAGGAAATTACCTTCACTTGGACTTACTCTTGGCAAGGGTTTAGAGATGCTGCCGTAACACAAATAACAGTGCTGATTGCTGCTGGAGATTTTCCTGAGGACGGCACATGCAGCTGAACCAAAGCTAGAGGTTAGAGGCTAGTAATTGCACTCATGGTTATTTTTAGTCCATCCTAGAAGAGACAGAGAATTTTTTTTAATGGATTTTTATATTTGAGGAAATTACAGCTTTCTGGAAAAACTTCAGAGCTGTGACAAAAAATGAGAGGCAAGAGGGTGTTTAAATTTGAGGGCTAGATTTCTATATTCTGGTGGTTCAAAGCTGTTTGTTTCATCTCCTTTTTTCCTGCCAGTGGGGTGAATAAAAGAAAAGTGTGAATGTGTTTAGGTTTTATTCACAGCATTGTCATGATGTCAAAGCAAATACAGATAGACAGACAGGAAGCTGAGGATGGAGAAACTGAAAGACAGTAGACACTCAAGTAACCAGTTCTAGCTAATCCAACTCCAAACCACATTTTGTTTGGCTGGTTAACCAACCTATGTGTTGCTGTACCACCTATACTGCGTTATTTGATTTATATCTTTAATACGTTATCTGTAGGCGACATTATAGGTGAAGCACTGTTGCTAAAAGAGAAGGAAAAATTATAGTTATTGCTATAATAAACAGCTTGAGAATATCTTCTTAAGAGGATTGCAGTAATGCAAAAGGAAATAGCATTAGATTGCAACATCAATTATTTAGAACAACGTCGTTATATTCATTTTTTACCCTAATTATTTTCTCAGAGGTAAAGTTCAGTCTTTCCAGCATCAGGTTTCTGGAGCCGCGAAATGCCTGCTTGGGTCAAAAGTCCACAGCCTGCTGATGACCCAGGTCTGGAGACTAAGTGGGAGCATGTCCTAGAATGGAGGAGGTGGAGGTTCCCCAAAGGCAGAGGTGAGGGGGTGTCTGAGCGCTCCCAGCATCGCTCTCGCGCGGCTCATGCAGCTATAGCTCTGCTATAAGGGAGAGGTGCCGGTGGCCTTAGGTTTTCTGGGACTTTGAGGAAAATAGTAATTTTAGGCCATCTTGCCCTAGTTTTAGCAGACTTCTGGGAATAAGAAAGGGAAAATGGATCTTTGTAAAGACTTAAAGAATGTTGCTGAGAGGGAGGGGGCGAAATCAGGTCCTTATGGAGCAGTGAACCTGGTTTATAAATGGAGTGAGGAAATGTAAGTCATTGTGCACTTCTATATTTGGGGCTTTTGTATGGATATTACTTACTTAAGACAGAAACCTTCTCTGAAAAAGAAAAGGCAGTTGTTCAGGCAGGTATGATAGCTCAGGTTTCATTAGAAGCAAAGGCGAAGGCAAGAAGTAATCAAAAGAATAAAAACATTTTCTTTTTTCCTTTTTTTTTTTTTTCCATTTTCTTTGTAATTCTGTCCACATGTAGGAGTTACTTCATGAAATGAAGCCCCTTGTCCATAGGACATACTAGTAAGCATGCGGGTTGAGAATGTCACACTTTTTGGTTATATTAATGTTTGGAAACAATGCTATGAGCAACCCACTCAGCAATAGTTTTCTCAGTGCACGTAAAATCTTCAGTGGCACAAACCTCGTAAAAATAAACGATGTTTTATATAAATGCTGAGTGAATACACATAAGCTGTGAATACAGTTAGGATAGCTGCTACTGCTTAAAGGTCAGTAAAACATAGCATTAATCAGCACATTTTGTGCTCCAAGACACGTAACCCATGATAAATTTTACGCAGTACATTTCTGAAATACCTACAGACACATTTTCTTCAATAATTCACAATCCTTTAAAAGCTTTTTTTTTCCCTTTTGACAATCAATACTGGGACATAGCGTCTATAAAAGTTGCTGGTATTGGACTTCCACAGTAAGTTTAATTGGAGGACAGATGATGTTGAACTCCCGTGGCTGGTGACCTGTCCCCAAGCCCTTCCTTCCAGCAAAGCTCACGACATACAAGTCCGGTCTGCAGGATGTGCACTGGACCTTTCGCCTAGTGCTCGGGCCATTTCGTCTGGGGAAGGTTTTTATTATCTTTTGTCTCCCTTTGCAAGGTGATGGGTTTCTAAAGCAAGCGTAGGAGGACTCGGAACGTGTATTAGTACAAGATGTTTAGTGGGAAATGTCATCGCTACGACACGACTTTTTCCTGCTTCTGTTTGCTAGTGTAAAGTCAGCAGAAGTAAATTAGCTGGCAGATTTCAATGGAGACTGTTACCGGCGTCCTCTGCCAGATAGCGTGTGGAGTGCCAAATTAGAATTGATTTCTCAATAAAATTGAGTTCAGCCTCCTCAACATAATCTAAGACAGAATGACAAAATCTCTCTCACTCACTTTTTAATTTTATTATTTTTGGTCAGTTTTGTTCTTGGATATTTTTGCAGCCCTAATTGCTTGTTATTGTCTTCTTCCTTGAATCTTTTCCCTTGTCCAGGAGAGCAAAACCTCATCTGTTTTTATAAGCAATTCAGGAGTAAAGTAAAAGGGAAAGAATGTCTGCCCATCGCCTCCTTCACCCCTCCTCACACTCTTAAGACTCTTCTGGCAGCAGAGCCAGGAGCGCAAGTTCCCTCTCTGTGCTGTGACTCAGAGGCTGAGAGCACAACAAGCTGTTTACAGTCCCATCCTCATTTCTCCTTCCCACTCACAGCACGTTGCTTTGGGAACCACCAACCAACCTAATTAAAACAAATTTTTCCTATTGCGGGAGCAATTCCCCAAATGCTCTGCCTCGCCAGAATCATGCTGTGTCTGCTCAGTTCACTACCTCCATCCAGCTCCCGAAGAGGCTCATCTTACTGTAGAGAAAATCAATGCCTTCTAATGTGACTTTAATTCTCAGATTCCGCACATTTATCACACGTACTTCTAGGGAACCTCATGTAATACGTGGAGGCAAAAAAAATGTCGTCTTTTTAAAAGATGTGCGTAGCAAGTGACTTCTGAAACGTCAGCAAAGCCTGTTACATGACCCGGTAAGAGAGCTATTCAGAATTAAATAAAGCAGGATTTGAAGCGCGTGGAAACACAAGATGGCAGCACTGGAAGCATCACAAAAGGTCTGGCAGTGTAACCACCACCTGGACCGTGCTGGTTTGATTTCTGCTGCAGACAAGGCATTGCACCCGGTCGTTATGCCTAGCCTAGCCATATAGGCTCACAAGGACAGCAGGATTTCAAGCTGTCATGATAACTGTCCTCTTTCTCCAATGACTGGGACTCATTTCTTACCCCACTTGAACTCTGGCAGCAGAGGTCAGTGAGGTTGGACGGCTCCGACTGTTCATATCAGTTTTCCGGAGCACTGGAATCTCCCATCCCTCAGCTCATTCTCTGGAAATCGAAGTAAAACATTGCTTCTGAAAGCACCTCTGGTGCTATTGAAAATACCTGTGTTTGCAGGTGTTCGTCTGGTGTCACTTGGGTGCCTGCAGTTTCTAGGGCTGAAGGGCCTACGATTATGCCAACCCTGCTTTGGCAAAGGCAGAGTTTCTGAGGAGTGCTGAGCAACATGTTAGGTCTGTGGCATTCCTCAAAATACTTCTCTTTTTCAGCTGCTTTTCCTGACTTCTGGTTCAGCCACTTTCTAATTTTCTCCTTCAATCAGGATGCCGGGACCAGCTGCCTTTACATCCTTTCCTTTGTCAGTTTTTGGAGAGCATCATGCATGTTCTCCCCGCCTGTAGGAGTGAGAGTATGACTCCAGACCTTTTATTTTCTTATTTTTCCATGTGAGATTGGTAGTTTTTGGAGTATTCAGAGTGTCCTTTCTGTCACTTTAATACTCCAAACCAATGGAGTACCTAGCTGCCTCCCATGCTAGGCTGTCCTCTCTTTTTCCCTTTCCCGCTTCACTTGCTGTGGTTCTAGGTCTCTCTGTTCCTGCCTGTATTCTGCTTATTTCTCTCACTGTATAACCACACCTAGAGCATAAATCCTGCTTTACAGATGGTTAGTAGTACATCTTTGGAAGAACTGGAAATACACAACACATTGCTACAGTTTTACTTATCTGTGGAACTGAGGTTTTTGTAGTATGAGCCAGCAGTGAACTCTGTTGGCATCACGTGGTGCAACGAAGATATCAAGCCACCAAGTGGCTGCCAAAACCTAAGGGCAGAGTAAGTGCTCGGGCTATGAGCTTTCAGGCATCTGAGAGTGCTAGCTCTGTTCCAGCTAAACACTGGACTATGTGCTTAATTTTAAGCATGTAAGCAATCCAGTGGAAATGGGTCAGATATAGTAATATACTTAATCGTCAGTGTATTCTTAACTACGCATAGGTTGGTGGAGCATCAGAGTTGCCGCACTCCCAACCAGAAAGCTGTGATGGAGTAGGAAGCGTGATAGCTGAAATAGTGGCTAACTAAATGAAGGAACTTCAACTGGAGAGGAGGACTGCTGTTTCCAGCTGCAGAGCGTGGGAGTGAGAATTTCATTCAAAGTAGTGGCTTTCTCCTGAGTGCCTGTGCAGACTGGCTGGTGGATCATGTGGGTGATGGCTGTGCTTTCTATGGTTGGTACAGGTCATGAATGAGATGATGATTTCAGATGAAAGGGCTGGGACATGACAGTCCTCGTCCACCTCTGGAAGATCCTGTAGCAGACATTTTTGTGCTCCCAAGCTCCTTTTGGTTACCTTTTGTCCAAGATCTCCCTTAATTGCTTTAGTCAAAGGCTAGGAAGGCCCAAGTGTTGGTGTAGTGTATCCATTAGCAAGTTCCAAGGTCCCCTCATCCCGATGGATTTGGTCCTGAGATCTCTCCCACATACTGGTACAGGTTTGAGACTTGTCCTGCTTGCATTCTTGCCTCTTTGGCTGGAGAAAATAAATGGATTAACTAATACTTCTGAGAGAAGTCTTCCTGGCAGTTGTTCAGTCTCAAAATGTTGGTTCTCAAGGCTGTCTTCACGTGGGAGTTAGTCCTATCTTTTGCCAGCAGGTTGAAATTACCTTCTATATTTATTGTATCAAAAAAAAAGAGAAAGAAAAAGAACAAAAAAAAATCAGGAGAATGGGGATTTGTAAAGGTGGGGTTTGGTGGCTGAGAGCTTATCCCACAGAGAGCGTATAGCGGAATGTGTAGGGTATAGCAGCAGAGAAAATGAAAAGTGCTAGGTCATCCTGTCCTCTTCTCAGGCGTATGCATATCCCCTTGGTAGTGCAGGTTTATTTGCAGGAATGCTTTGTCCCTGAGTCACGCTGGTTGGGGAGAGGCTGTTACATATGCACAAAGAAAAAGAAAATATACTTGGGTGCTTTGTCGTCTAGAATTTTCACTATTTCCCCAGACTAGCTATTTTTAGTGGATAGGTTTGAATATGTCAAGCCGTATATACACTGTGTGCTGAGCATTATTATTATTTAGTGTTTTATTTACTATTAATGTATTTTTTAGTAAGCATTGGGACTTTCAACCCTTCCTTTGGGAAGCTACTGTACATTCTCATAGATTTCACTGTCAGAGTTTTTACTGATAGCTTATATTTTCCTTTCCTTAATTGCTGCCTGTTACTTCTTGTGTCCTCTTGTACCTAATTATAAATGTTACAACATCAATTTAGGGAAGATATCAGGGGAGGTTTCACAAGGGTCAGTGCTGATCACAATGTTGTTTAATACTTTCCTAAACAATATATACAGAGCAATACAATTTGCAGATGATGCCAAATTAAGAGAGATCATAAACACAGTGGAAGGCAGAGAGAGAGAGATAACAAAAGGATGTTGAGAGTTTAAAGAACTGTGCAAAAATTAACAAGATGAGATTTAATTTAGATAAAATACAAGGTCATACACTATGGGAGAAAAATACCAACTACAAAATGGAAGATGCCGGTTAGAAAACAGCAATAATGGTGATATATTTTACATTTATGTAGCTTCTTTTATCTCACAGAGTCCCAAAGAGCTTTACAAATTAAATAAATTAATATAGAAACTACACATAAGGATTATTTTATTCTCCACAGAGACACCTCCTGTGTTGGTGCAGAATATGACAGCTACTCAACTGAACTCTGCAGTGGTGTGCAACAGTTCAGGACAAAATATTACAGGTCCCCTTGAAATGGCAGTAAAAGTTAACAGAAGCCAGCATTTGTACAGCAGGGCACTGCTTAAAACTGTTCCTCTGATGAAAACTGCCAGAGCGTTTTTTTTTTTTTAAGCTGCAGATGATCAGGATCTGGGTTTTACGTCTGTCTTTACCTTTACTGCAGTAATGCAGAGATAAGCCCACCGAGTCAAGGTGGACACCGACTGCATGAGAGCTCATTGTGTGAGGCAGTTGGGAAAAGAGTTGTGGTTGGTTTTTTTTTTTACTGGAATAGACAAATACATATGACCTATTTATTAAAAAGTATATAACATTATCTGTACTATTTGAAGGCTATTCATTTTTACGTGGACAGTGAGGTTTAATGGGAGGGTGTATAAAACTGGTGGTGAGAAAGGAAGGCATGTGATGCTGAATTGATGGTTGACGGAAGGGGCGAGATGAAGAAGATGGAAGCCATAAATGAAGATGCAGCAGAAGGGCAAGATGGGTCAGGAAGAATAACACAGGAAAGGCAACAGCAGAGGAAAGGCTAGGGATAGTTTCCTTAACGCCGTTCATGTTGCCCACTGTGACTGCGTTCTTCGGCGAATATTCTTTAAATGGGGACGTTTCAGAAGGACACAGCAGATTCACGGGGGAATACTGCTTTGCTTGTTTTCCGCATCCTCCTAACTCTAGGCGACATTATGAAGGTGGACACGGTTTGAACTGAATCCCCCTCAGATACATACATGTCTCATGATGGAGGTACATCGCAGGTTGTGTGTGGGGGCATCTAAGGTGGCTCCTTCGAAGCCGATGTAATGTTATTTTCTGAAGGTCCTGCTTCGTCACGGAATGCCTGGTGTGATGGAGGGCTTGCACTTGCCAGCCCCAGGGGTTTGTGCTGAGGGGATCCCCAGAGGGATGGATGCTACGGAGCGTGCAACTTGGAGGCAGCTGGCACGTGCAGTGCGCTCATCCTGCTCTTTGGGGAACCAGAAATTTTTGCAGTATCCAGGCCTGATACCCCTGCTGCAAACTCCCGAAACTCAGGTTGTTCTCCGGGTGTCAACAGGTCGCATGTGTCTTCCCAAACGGATGGGTTTCTCGTTAGGAATGACTCACAGCTGTTTCAGGCATCACTTTAAAGCACCATTTGCCCTACCAGGAGCGCTTTTCTGTTAGCAACAGTCTGAGTGTGCGTGCATGTGTCCCTCTGGATGTAGGTTTAGTGCTTTTACCTGCCAGGCCAAATGGAGAGTCCGTTTGTCAGATTTGCCTCTCTGCTTTAGCTCCCTCTGCAAAGGCCCATGGTAACATGTGGCTAAAATCTAGAGGAATTACAAAGGGCAATTTTGTGAGAAGATTTTGCAGTACCTGTTTGAACCTGTGCTTCTTGTATCTGCTATTTTTGATGTTTCTTTTCTGGTCGCCAAATAAAAAAGAAGTCGAATTTGTTCTCTTCCTCTCCTCCACTCCCCAAGTATTTTCTGTGCTCGGCTGGCAAGGGGAAGTTCCTACATCCATTTGACTGTTTTGAGGTCCAGCTAAGTGCTTGAGTGTGTAAATGCCTGCCCCATGTAACCATGCAAAGTGAATTTAGGTTGGCATCTCAATTATGGAGTTTTTTTACGTTTGGATCCCAGCAGTTGCTTAATATTTTTTTGGTAAGTGTCACCAGCGTGGCCTGTTACGTAGAGGCCAGCCGCTACCGCAGCCTTACCTAGAGGGTGGAATTCACTGGGCCTGATTTTCCACCAGCCTGCCCCTTGTGTCACTACTCACAGCTGTGCATAATACCACTGTTGTTCTTCCGCAGCAGTTTCGCATCCATTTTGCGCAGGGATGAGTGACTACAGAGGATGCAAGCTGGTGGAAAATTCACCTTGTGTTCTGTGCTCCATCTTAGCCGAGGCACGAACCAGCACCCTCATGGTCTGATGACTGTAAATCTCTTACTTTTAGATGAGCTAAGAAGGAGCCTTGCCATGGCTAAGCTGGTGTGAATCACACTAAGCTTACTTCAGCTAAAATAAGCTCCCTCTCTCCTTCTGAATAGAGCCCTCCTCCTCCTGTGTGGCTGGGTGTGTGGCTCCGCAGGTCTTGGAAAAATTGGGCTTTGGGGTTACTGTCCCCAGCCAGCATGGGGATGCTGGCTTCAGGCAACAAGAATTCACAATGGTGTGTTTCAGATAACTCGGGAAGAAGGGGCTGGGTACTGGTCTGTTATGCTTTTAAAGTATATTAGCTCTGTATTCAAAATCCTTGGCAGCTATGCCTGTGTATGGAGTAGCTCCAGGCTTGGTCAGTTTTGAAGAAAGCAAGTGCCGCCCTTAAAAACTGAAACCTGCTCTTGAAGATCTTTTCGAGGGAGCTGTCAAGCCAGCATCTTGTTTGCTTTTTATTATGACTGAGCAGCAGTTAAACCTGGAGAGGGAAGAAACCAGGCAGTTGAAGGACAGACTTTCTCTCCCCTGGTGCCATAGAAGCGCCTGCTTCAGTCTGCTGCCATTTTGCTTGAGAGAGCTGGAGCACTTGAGTTATGGTGACATCTATTAGAATTCAATTAGTGGTAGTTCACTGACCCAAATTAACATTCTTTGTTAAACTCAAGTCAGTGTATATGTATGCTATTTCCAGGCCAAACGGACCTGCATAGAAAAGAGGCTCCGAATCTCTGAGCTTGTTGGCAGTGTCTTAGTAACTGGATTCAGAGCACAAGCTTATCTAATGCCAGCGCTTTAGGCTGGCTAATAGAATTGCATGTGCCTGTGGTTTGCAATTAAACTGTGTGGAGCTGCGACTCCAGGTGAGCGGGGGGCAGAAGGACGATGGAGTTCGTGCTGGGGGCCTGCCTGCAGCCTCTCTGCTCCTCTCCTCCACCCTGGGGCGGAGGTGGCTGCTGGCACGTGTTGGAGGTGGTGGATCTCCCCTGGGAAAGGCCACCTGCCATGTGGGGCGGGTTGGGATACTTCAGCCTTGCTTTGCTTCTCATTTTGAACCTTTTGTAGGCTCCTGACAGCATCAGATCTGCCCAGCTCTCCTGTTGGGCATCACTGGCTTTGGCGTTGGGGCTACATTAACCTACTCCTCCCATCCATTAAACTTTCCAAGTGCCCAGTCCATACGTTGCTGGGTTTGTCCAAGTGACTGTGGCAGTGCCCTGTGTAGTCAGGCGTGACAGTGACAGAAATCAGGTCGTTGCAGTCAGTAATGCCATTCAGAGGAAACCAAAGGAGATTCCCACTTTGTTCCTGTACCGTGGTCTGTCTGTTCGGTGACTTGAAATGCTCCAGAGCTGATCATGTAGTTGTGGTTTCCCTACAGTTTATTTTTTGTCAAAAAAACCCACTGCATGGTATTTACCTACGTCTGCAACTTGGGGGGGTGGTGGTGGTGGTGTTATGTGCTTGTGTGGCTTTATCCCTCTAGGAATGAGTGAGTTGCCAGCTAGGACCAACTATGATTTCATTTGTAAAGAGAACATGACTTATTAGTAAACAGTTGTTAAAGATTGATTTTTAATGGGGAAAAAAATGTGTTTAAGGTATTTTTTCACAGACTCTACTTCCACACTGACATTTACACTAAGACGGTGGGCAGAGACGTGTTAGTCTGGATCTGTTCCCATGTGTCACTTCGACTGGTTTAAACTGTCACTGAGCATCTTAGAATAGTCAGCTTCATGTGTCTGGCGGATATCAGTCATTATATTTCTCATTTTAATTTTAATGGCAACTGATGTAGATGTCAAAAAGTGTTGAGGCATTTGGGCATTGAACTTAGGGATATTTTTTCTTATTTAATAAGGTTTTGTCTCAAGATACAGTTAACTATTATAAGACTAAATTCGCTCCTGGTGCAAGTGGATGTTTCCCATGTGTGTGGATTTGAATTTGACTTGTAGAGAGTAAGTGCTTTTTGGAATACAGAGATTTTCCTTCATTATCTGTGCCTGTTTTCTGTTTGGTAACTTAGATATACACATTTTAAATTTAAATACACCAATGCCTATGAAAAAACAGCTAAATACATGTCATCTTCCATAGAGCACATCTTTCTGATGCTGACTGTGCCCAGTACAAGGTATAACTTCAGAAAATCTGTTTCCAATATACTTGAAGGCATTTACTTATCAGCAGCACAGATGGCACTTGAAATGCTGAATAATAATTGTTAAGAGCCAAGGTAAACGATGGCGCAAATGTAAAAGCGGACACAGGAATATGGTCTGTGCGGATTGCACTGCTTGTGTAGACTGGTGATAAAATTTGCATGTGCCAGCTCTGCTTTACTACTGAAACGACCAGCTGATGTGCCTGTTTGCCTGCGCGGGCCTTGGGAGCAGAGGGCAGGGCAGCTGGCCGCAGAGGTGAGGAGCGAAGTGTCCAGGCCATGCTATAAACTCAAATTCCTGCTGGCCCTGCTTGGAAGTGGCGAGTAAAGGAACATTCTTTGTAGCCACAGATCCTCCAGCAATAAGGCAATAAGGTTTAACTACTTTTTGGTTGCCTGAAGCCATAGCTGTATGTGCTGCCTCTCTCATACTGACAACAGTTTCTTCTGGGCAGCCTTCCTAAGTCTTCTGTAGGTTCTAGTAGCACGTTGTAGTTTGGAGACAGCATGTCTTTGGTAGAAAAAAGCCACCCAGCCCAAATCAGAGCTGAATTCAGCATGAAGTTGAATGACACCCTGACCATCCCCCTGCTTGTGCTTTTTTTATATATGTGAACTTTTCAGTAAAACCCCTGCACTTGATTTCTTATCAAGCCACTCCTGAAATGTGGAAATGCTTCAAGTTTTGCAGGTGCTGTGGGGTAGTGATGGAGGAGACTCGCTGCACCTGGTGGCAGGGGCTGTGTGGTATTCGACGCTAGGCAGAGGGGCTGCAGGAGGTCTGCCCACCGAACTTCGAGGTCCTCTTTGAGCTCTTGTTTGAGATCTGAGCTGCAGTCGTACCGAGGCGCATCAGGGACTGGATGCCTCTGTGGTCCTCGCTGCATGCCCACAGACCTTGGGGAGCAAGACAGGACAAGAAGCGGAGAGGAGGATATGGAACTATGAGGAAGCTGTAAACACGTGGGGAAGCAAGAAGAAAGTTGGGAAGAATGATGGATGGTGGTATCAGTTTGCTGGCGGCTTAACTCATGCCAGCTTTTGTAGGCATCATAGTAAAGGAGAGTTTTAAGTGAAAATGTTGTGCTGGCATTTGCCACGGACTGAATCACTGCCGATGCTGTATGCTGCATCAGCCCAGGTAGCCTTTGCTGGAACCTTAACTCTGCAAAACCCCACAAAATTAATGATGAGCGATCTTTTTTTTTTTTTCCTAGTATCAAATGGTCATATTTCTTGCCATCTTTTTAGAATTAAAGTAAGAACAGGTCTTGCTGCAAAGACAGCATCATTCAAAGACTGTAGCTGACCCTTGCACTCAGCAGCACCACGTTAGCTCTCTCTTCACATCTCCATTTCTTCTAGGTTTGGCCAGTCCACCTCAAAAGCTGTGAAAGCCTCCTTCTCCCATTTCAGCTCTTTCCTAGCTGTTCATTTCTTTACTGCTACCATCTGGTATGGGACTGCCTTTCATCTGCAGATTCCTGATCTCTCTCCTGATCAGTGCTAGCAGCCAAAATTCAAATCTGTAGTTGAAGAATTTATTCCTGCTACTCTCCTCTCTCCTCCTCTGAGACAAAGAGGGATGGTACCTGGTAATGCTCTCTGCCAGAGGTTTCTGTTGCTTGACCCTACTTGTAGGCACTTGGCTGGTGGGTTGGCTGGGGTGGTGTAACAGAACTTGACTGTATGAAGGCATTTGGAAAGTCTTCAAGATGTTTCTTTTAAGGAGTTTTTTTGCAAAGATTTTGGTTTTCATGTCCAAAAATTGGACATGGATTTTGGGTTGGATTAGGGATGAAGTTTGCTTACTTTACTTTATAAATGAAACATCTCTAATGTGCTTTTGTCTCCATTTCTCATACCTCTGCATATTCTCATCAATAGAGAAGAAATGGAAATTTGAATTAGTGGAACTAATGCTGTTTGCAAGACATTTCTGCTCCTACTTTCAGGCCAGTTTGGAATATGCAATAATAAAGAAAATGGACATTCTGTGGCAGAATATCTTTTTTTTTTTGTTGGATTTGCATGTGATATTAAAAAAAACACTGTCCATAGAGTAGATGAAATAACATTTTAGTACTCTGTTGGTTATATTCTCTGCAGGGGTCGATACAGAGTGACATTTGCTTTGTGATGCAGAAAATAATCTGTTCAAGAAAAAAAAGATACGTACATCTGTAACCTACACTTGAAAAAAAGCCTTTAGACTAGTGAAGAACAATAGTATGTGACACTGAGACTGGAGATGAGTTAATAAGATGTTGAGAAAGTTTTAAACGAAAAGTAAAATAAGGGAAAAGCAGTCAGCTTCCTTCATCATCAGAAAACCCAACAAGAACGAAATAGTTTGTGTGTTTTGTTGCTTCACTTGGGTTCAAAGTTCTTTTCAGAATTTTGTTTTTGCACCAAAATTTGACAGCCTTGAGAGCATATTAACGCCTTGTGTTGGTGTAATTAGTCTGCATTTTAAGTTTATTAGTGGGCTGACTAATGTACTCTTAAAAGGCTTTATTTGGAAAGAAGTCAATATAAGAAACCAACAGAGCTCTTGAGAGTTTGTGCCACATACACATTCACACATAGAAAATCATGTTATCAATTTTCATTTGACTTTTAATCAATTACAGTGACAAAGAGATGATTTGAAGTCAATTTTCTGTTGGTGCTAAATTAGTGTTTGATCACAGATGTTTACTCTGGTGACGGCTTTCTTTTGCAAAAAGCCTTGTAGAATTAGGTTGCAGAGACTGATGCTTCTCATTTTCAGGTGATTAGCAGGTTTTTCTCTATTTTGCTGCTTTTAGCAGCATGAGGGATGTGCTGCTGCTGGGATATGACTGTGTGGGAACCTCTTAAGGTAAACATGGAATTTCGTAATGAAGCTCGGCATTGACTTAGAAGTGCCGCTCTTTGAATGGGGATGCTCCTTCTCAGTGATCCTGCACTAAATCAGTTCTCAGAACAACAGACTTCTCCATCCCATCTGTTTAGATTTGTAAAATATATGCTAACAATAGCTTTTGACCAAAAGAACATTTTGATTCCTACTTATTTTTAAGGAACAAAAGAACGTTTTGCTTCCTACTTATTTTTAAGGAGCAGAAAACAAAAGCAGAAAAGAAGAAAAAGCTATAAAAATAAATTTGAAAAATAAGATGTGAGGGTTCTTTGCAAGAGAGTCAGAGAATCAACTCTGAAAGAATTTCTTCTTTTTTTTTTTCATCATGCCCCTTCTTTATTTATCAGCTGTTTAAAATAGATAGGCCAAGACTTTTCATTCTCTATTCATAGGAGACCAATTCCTGAGACCACATAGCAGGCACGTATGGAAAACTGCTCTGTCTTCTTTTGGATTCCCTGAATGGGATTCAGAACATTGTTTTGATGTTTAAAATCACGTACATGCAAGCTTAAGACCAGATTTGAAGTGGTCAGTGCCCTCCAATGCAGCCAGATTCTCTAACAGCGCAATTCTTATTTAAATTCTAGTAGGGGTTGCCAGAGAGCAGGTGCTAAATGCTGGGATTTTTTTATTTGTTTGAAATCCGTGTGTAGTACTAAGGGATGCAGGACACTGAACATCGCTGAGAATCCAGCCATAGAAAAATACTGCATAAAATGCAAACCGTAACACACAGAACCCAAACCCATCATATAAATCAGCCTAAATCATCAAAGCGATAGATCAAACAAATGCCTCAAAATTCAATTCTCTCTCTCCTGTCGTTCTCCCCAAATGCTTTGCATAATACCCTGAAGATCAGCAAACAGATTTTGCCTGGTATGCAGTAAAGTGAGGAATGCATTTTGTTGAGGGACCATGGAATAACAGGACCCAGTGGAAGCCCTGGCTCCGCTAAACTGAGGTGGTGATACTGGGGCCATTGCAAAGAGGATGTATGTTTTTTTTTCAGTTTTTTGGTCAGAAATTTTGGTCATTTCTTTTTAATTGTACTTAAGGCTCACTGATTTAACACAACCTTTTCCACTGATAATCCCTGAATCAGGTTGAAAACCACAGGTTATGTGTGGAGTCTAACAGCTGCCTGAAAACTGATAGATAGTTCTGGTAAATAAATTTGTAATGCCTCAGAACAAAACTTCTACTTCACGAAAATACTGAAGGCCAACCCCAAGGAAAATATTTCCGCTTTTGTTCTCTGGGATTTACCTTCCCTTCCTCTCTCATCACAAAAACTGTACTAAAGGAAGTAGAAAAGTAGGAAACAAAGCAGGAAAAGGGAGAGTTAGCTGCTCATTTCTTAATGAAAATATAGAAGACTTCTAGACAACTGGTAATTACTTGCATTTTTGTTAAGGCAACACCCTTCTTTTAACAGTATTTACTAGAAATTTTCTATCAGTAATACTGGGATTTGATACCAGAGAAAGGCTGTGGTTTTCTGCTGAGCTGCTCGCATGCCAAGGCGACGAAACACCTGGTCAGCATATGCAGATGTGACCCTGCATCCCGCACCAGCTTTAGGGGAAGGGAGTTAACGAGAAGTGGCTGGACTCCCCTGTTGGACCTTGTAAGAGGTGGGCAAATCCCGCACTGACGGTAGTGGGGAGGTTAATCTCTGCTGAACTGGGTTTTCCCTCTGCTGGGCTGGAGGAGCGTGACCCCGACGGGGCTCGGCGGAGGCTTTGCCTTTTACAACCAGCTCTGTCTAATTTAAAACGCCTCATTTAAAAAAATTTGGATTTTGATCTTGGCGTGCTGTGTGATGAACGGATGAAGGAAGGGTGTAGCAGGGAGCCTGTGGGGGCTGTAGCCCCCTCCCTCCGTTGGTAGCTGTCGGTGTCGTGGTTGTGCTGGCGTGCTGTGGTGTGCCCATGGCATCGGCTCTCCCTTGCAGGCCGAGGCTTCATCCAGCGTGAAGCGCTGTGTGCCAGTAAGCTACATTAACTCGCTGACAAGGAGAAATGTTGTGAGCCTGAATGACAATGCCACCTCTGCAGCTGTAGCCCGGCCGTTTGTAGCCTGACCGCCGCATAGACCCCTCTTTGAAATTTCCCCCCGTGACCTCTACATTCAGTACTTTAGCATATGCGAATTATCCACTTGCGTGTGATCTGCTTTTTTTCGGTCATTCATTAAAAGTGATTTCAGTGAATGATGATAGCAAAGTCTGGTATTTAAAAGACGGTGTCTTCAGGCTGCAAGAGGTGGAAGAACATTGCCTTGGCCATTCCCGCACTTTGATCGTCTGAGAAAAGAAGCTGGGGAGCTAATCAGATCTTTGTGCAATGCTGGTTTTATTTTACAAGCCTCCCTTTCAATGCAAGCCCAACATGCTACTTACCTCTCCTATTACCCTATTTTCTTAAAGCATTTCACTGGGTTTTTGTGTTTAATGGGATATTCTGAGAATCCGATTCGCTTCCCGCATGACATAAATACCTCTCTCTGATTTTTAATCTGACTTTCTAGTAAAGTAAATAAGAATTATTTGTATCTCAGTAGGAGAATCAGAACCTGGATCATTGGGGTTTTTTGGCTCCAGTTGTATGTATCTTAATGTGTCTTTTTAGAAATATCATACGTGGCGACTCTGTCTCCAGTAATTGTTCAGCAGAAGACAACTCTTCTCGTACTAAATTGCCGTCTGCTCATGGGCTGATGTTTTTCTGCAAGAGTGGAGAAAAGCTACTTGCCTCATCTTTCTTTCTTTCTCCTGCTTTACCGCAGGAGGGAGCGCTCCCAGGGATGCCCGGAAGGGCTCTTTTTCACCATCCTTTCTTCTGTTTTCCGTTTGTCAGCTTTGGACTAGAACATGAAGGATGAATTAGGCAGTTGGGGTGAATCTGCTCTGTTGGGAAGGGCCTGGTTAAGTCTAGGCATAATGAAGGGTTTTGTAAAACTTTGCAAAAAATATAATTATGCATTAACCTATAATTCTGAGAGTGTCAAGTGAGCTTTATATGTAATATCATGTAGCAGGAGAAGAAAGGACATTTAAATACTGTCAGAAAGTAATGATGAGGGATGTATGGAAAGCCTCACGACAGAAATCTATTGCATTCTTTTCTGCTTTAGCTTTATATTGGAATAAATATTCAAACTAAATTCAGCCAGTGTGATTTGGAGGGAATACGTCTTCAGCATTGCCATCAGAATTGACCCTTTCTAGTTGGCCTTGTTCCTGGCATCATTAGTGAGGTGACGAGCCACTCGTTCCAGCCAGCCAGGGATGGAGGGACAGACGGATGCTGGTCCCAGGAGTGACCGAGAGTGGCCCGGAGCTCCTCTGTGGCACAGCTCTGGATGCTCGTGTTTCTTCTCTGGCTTAAATTAATTCTCACCTGCCTTTCCAGTGGGCGGTGGACCCTTCATGGAAGTCAGATTTGTAGTGAGGCTTCTGCGTCCCCGCCTTTCTTAGCCATCTGGCACTTAAGAAAGGGATATTTAACTTGAAAATTGGTTTATTTTATAGAAATTCCAACCAGGATAATGTTTATTAAAACAGCCATAAAGTTCCCTGTGACCACATGAAATTCAGCTTGATAATGACAGTGCTGCTATTGTGATTGTGTAAGCACACAGCAGCTGATTTAACAAAGAAATAAATTCAAATAACACATTCCTGACCTGTGGCTGTGCAGGAAATACAGGTCCTGGAAGCTAGGGCTGGAGTCGGTACAGGGATCAGCAGCGGGCTGCACAGAGTTTCAGCTGGAGGTTCCTCAGCTGAATTCAGGCTGAAGCAGTTACCGTGATCCGATGGCTTTGTAGAAGTTTGGATAAAATGAAGTAATGGTCTTAAGCCCATTTCCTCCTGTACCAGTAGCGCCAGCGACGCAGCCTTCAGGGGAAGCCTCTGAAGGGAGGTTTAGCGTGGAATGTGGATGGAGCTGAGCTTCCCCGCTTCCAGTGGGGATGGTGTTCCCAGCTGCGGGGAGGGATTTCTGATTGGTGCTGCACAGGTTCCCTGAGTACGTTTGGAATGCAAGTCCTTGGGCTGCCGTTCCCACAGGGAGCCAGAAAGCTGTGAGCCCAGGTGGGAAGGCTTGACATGACACTGGGGATGGTCAGCAGTGCGTTTTCAAAACACTGGGTGGTATAGCTAGTGATTGAGACTAGAGATATTAAAGGCTTTAAAAATGACCATTTCACATTTTTTTAGTGCCATTTTGTTGTGTTTTCGTTAGAAAAATAAAAGGTCAGTATCCTGGCAGGACACTACATTGCCAGTCCTAGGCTCATCAGGGCTCTACCTCTAGCTATTTATTGCTTTCAGGTTTATCTCCTGCTGAAATTCATGTGAGAGACAGCAAATAGACACATCCTGGGTAAAAGTTAGATGTAGCACATGCCAGAGTGAATGGATGCCTTTTAATTTTGGCGATTACATCAATCACATGAATGTTATTTGGGCTGGCAAGTGTGTTTGGAGCAAGCAGGCCATGAATATTTAAAAGAACAGAGCACAGAGGAGAGGCCTTCGGGAGGCTGACAGTCCAACAGGTGTTTGCGTGTATCACAACATTTCCATAGAACTGCTGTGACTGAACCAGCAGCCACCCTCAGAAGTCAAATTAGTTGTGTTAGATTCGTTGTGTGCAAATATTGTGCAGCCTTTCTGTCCGGTTTATTAACACCCTGGTCTGTTAATCCTTGCCTCTATTTGGGAAGAGGTCTGCCCAGGTGCTAACGTGGGGTAAATACCTGGCTGAGGGTTGGGTGCAGGGCAGAAGCTGTCTGCTTTGCCGTGCAGGGGCTGGCCACGTCTGCTGAGGACCAGCAAACCCCCAGCTCCGCCGCCACCGGCTTTCTGGGGGCCGTGCAGGTCCCTTTGTGGTCGGCACAGCCACCTGGGAAGGAGTCTTGCTGTGTCTTGGCACAAAAATCAATGAGGTTTGCTTCCACGTAGCCTTCAGCAGAGGTCTGGAGCATCAGCGCAGGGCAAAATAGCTAAGAGCGTGCAGCTGGAGAGGTCACGCCAGAGCTGTGCTATGAAGCTCAGATCTGGTTGCCAGTTGCCCAGGTTGAGCTCAGCGTGTAGACATAGCCCAAATAGATAAGACTGGCCAAATCTCTGCTTGGACCAACAGCGTGAGCCGTCTGTGTCCCCTTAAGTGTCCCAGTCTCAGGGCTTGCTTGCTTTCCTCTTTTTTCTTTTTATTTTTTTAAGCAGGTTTGTGACTAGTGAGTGTAGCTCTCCTTCAGTTTTGCTGAACCACTGCTTCAGCTGCTGGTTCATCCTGTGCCATCTGCACGGTATTTTTCTTAGCTGCTTTGCCTGCAACTGCACGCAGTTGAAAATATCCATCTGTTAAAGGCTGAGGTATTAGGCAGAGGGAGAGCCAGTTTTAAGCAGGTATTAGAGGCACGTCAAACTAAGTTAAACAGAGAAGATCAGACAAAAAATGTCCCAGGAAAATCTGGGTGGCATTTTATTCTCGTCAAAGCACAACAAATGATCAGAAGAGGGGTAGAAGGGGAAGGCTGTTTAATCTGAGAATCTCCCATTCTGGTTAGATTTCTGTTGTAGTCCCAAAGTACAACGATCTAACCATGACATGAAGATGATGACGTGCAATGAACTGTATCAGCAGTTTTGCAGATGTTTATTTGAAGTTTAATGTTAATGAAATGCAGAGATCTGCCTTGTACATTCTTTTTTTTTTTTTCCCCTCAAGTCCCAGTTTTCACATTTGGTCTTTCTAATAGTGGAATTAATTTATCTCGTTTAGTACCTGAAGAACAGCAGTCTTCAGAAAGTGATTTCCCGAACGACCGCGGTAGGAGTCCTGTATTTAAGAGGGGACAGGACGGAACAAGTGGAGAGGTTAAAAATGGGTGAGCCTGCGGGACACAAGATCTCTGTCGGGGTGTATGGGAAAATCGTATGCTGCAGTTTATAGCCTGGCAGGTTTCAACTCCCTTGTCACCAGGACTGAATTTATCATTATTAAAAGGACTAAGTAACATGTCATTGCCTTTGTAGCTGTGAGAGATAATTGCAGGCTCCATACTTTAAGGAAACAAACTGAGGAAAAGACTATTTACATACACTAGGAACATGCACAGATTAGCTTCAGCTGGCCTGTTTATACTGTCAGCCTGTATTATATTCGAGATTAGATGAATGTACATAAATGTTAGGCATAACAAATATTTGGCAGTGTTTCTGTGTCCTTGCATTATGCTCCATGGAGCCCATTACAGGACGTGCCTGAGAAAGCTGGGGACGTGGAGGTGTTGAACTCCTTCGGGTCACTTGGGGTAAGAGACCGCCCAAGCAAGGTATATTATTTCTATCTGAATATTCAGGCTGCAAACTGCTGCAGCTTGAAAACTATGAATAAGGAGGAAACATTATCAGGATATTATTCCATTATTGCTGCTGTTTTATTTGTAGTTACCAGTTTGCATTACCAAGTTAAGACCATTCGGTTACCTGTCTTTTGCGAGTAACCAATCCATTTACACTGTGAACTGGGAATAATAAAACCTTGGAGATCTTAGTGGTCAGCACTGTCTATTTAAATATTTAGCATTATATTTTGTAATTTCCTTCTCTGTATTTTTGTATTTAATTTTATTGATTTTTCTTCTTTTTTAATGACATCAGAAGAAAAAAAAAGTAGAAATAAGAGTATGTTTGTCTCAGTGGCTGAGTAGGAGAGCTGGGCAGCCTGGAGACAGGAGGGACAGATTCTTCTGTCTCTCCCTGGGAGTTCGGTTGTCTCCTGCTCTGACAGGGCGTCCTCAGGGCCTTGGTGCAGTCGGGTGCTGGTAAAGTAGAACAGGGCCAGGAGGTCAGGGCATCTTTTACCTCTGTTCTGTTTCTCGAGGTTTCTCCTTTGTATGGTGATTGCTCATCATGAAACACACAGTTTAAAATTTGGCATGTGTCTGTTTTTCCATCCATAGATTTCAAAATGGACTACGTAAGTTTATGTATTATTAGCTCATGCAAAGTAGTGCACAGAAGGCTAGACTTTATTTAAAAAATGGCCTGTATTTTTGGCTGTCCAGTTGTAGACATCTGTTGCTGCTTTTTCAGAGACCCAAACATGCCCCAGCTGCTATTGTTTCAACATTGAAAACTTACAATAATAAATACTATTTTATTACCCCAATATTTCATCTGGTGTCTGGCCCAGGAGACGAATCCCGGGCTGTCAGAGCCAGTATCATGAAAACTCCGTGATCCATGGGGAGTTCTCTGGAGTCCAGGAGCATGGCTTCACAGGCACAGTTGTAGGGTGATGGCCTGGAGAAGGGGTGGAAATATACCTCGTGAAGAAAGAAAAGCAAGAAATTATTGAGAAAATGAGATTCCAGAGAGCTGAGAATATAATTTCAGATGCTGTGTTTGGACAGACTTGTTTGAGTATTTGCAAGTCAAAACGAATGAGTAAACAAATTCATGGATTTTAGACCTTGATAGTCTTCAGCCATCCTTGATATGAAGACCTGTGAAATATTTCTCCTGGATGTATTAACCTCTGTATAGAAAGCTTAAGACCACGACTAGTAGTCTCACTTTGTTAGTTACCATTTCTAAGCTCCTTAGAAATGGAGGTTGAGAGGGATCTGTGGACCACAGATTGGAAAGCACTGTTTCAGGTGCTCTGGCTAATTAGAGAGCTGGCAACTGCTGAATATCTAGAAATATTTGTAATTGGGAAACTTCAGATGCCTAAATAAACAATAAAAACATCTGAGCTGCGTAAGGGTTTTCTTACATGAGCTGTGGGACTATTCTTGTTGCCATGTGCTATGATAAGCTCAGTGGCTTTTTATTCATTTACCTGGAAAGAGAGCTGATTTGAAGCTGGAGTGAAACCTCCTCCAAGGTCCTTCAGTCTGGACGTGGCCGTCATCTGGCTGGTTGTTCTCCTGTGCCTGCCGGGCCAGGTGTTATGTATCCCTCATCCACCCGGTTCCTCCCTCTGCTTCTCTTTTTCATTCTCTCCTTTCCAGATTCTCACTGTACCTGGTAACTGTACAATGAGAAAAACAGTGGTATGGTGTTCCATGATGTAAATTGGTGCCTTTAATGTAGTTTCCCTGTTGAGGCTTCTTTTGTTTGCTTGCTTGCACTGTGTCTGTATTGAGCTTGTTCTTTCTCTGGAGATCATCCAGGTAGATTTTTTTTTTCCTGGCTGTTTTTTAGATTTGTGCTGTACATTTTTATATATAATTTAAAGTGCAAGACACAAAGCGTACAGAGCTTTAACTGGGATTATCTCGTCAATAGTTGGTTCTGAACCTTCAGAAATGGGATATTTTGTCTTGTTGTGTTAGCAGCTTGTTGCTGGAGATAGGGAGGATGACCCACGCTGTGATCATCTAAGAGAGATAATGGAAGGATCTTCTGAAGATCATGTCAATATCCTTGATGTTATTTTCATAGGGATTCCAAAATGGACAGTGTGATGTATTTCTCTGAATACAATTACGCTTGTACTATCCCAATACGAGGCGGAGAAATACATGCCTGAGCGTGTGTGTGTGTGGTCACCTACTGCATCAAAGGGAGTGGAAGGATGAGCAACTAGTGACAGTGAAAAATTCAGTTACTGAGGCGTGAAAGGAGAGTCTGAAGGTAAATGCTGTTAATGCACGGAGCAGGCTTTTGGGAATCCTGACATCACGGCCTGTTTTCACTGCATCATGAACCGGGTGGAAGGACAGAGCTTGAAATGTGTCTGACATGTTTTTGTAGTATAGATGGGTATGCTAAACCTGCTAAATAGGATTTCTGGGGACAGAGAGCACAGAATATTAAAATAACAGGTAAGTAACAGCTTCTACAGGTGTTTCCAGTTGTACTGTACCTGTAAAATCCCGAAGCTCCTACTGACCATAAAATTAATAATAGGCAAAGTCGATGCTGTACGGCCTCAAGAAAAAAGGCACAAAAATCTTATAAAAAGTCAGGATCAATAGGATACCTCTTGCAGTACAATATCGAGCCTCCTCTCCCCTTCCCAAAAATAACATTGTCAGTTATACAGCAAAGCTTTTACTTACTTCTGCTAACGGAAAACTGTGATAACGATCTTTGAATAATAGGGGTTTAGAAATAGCGGCTCCTGGGTCCTTATACCAGTTTTACCAGTCAATACTGTAGTTCTCTTTTTGAGAGGCAGCAGTCCTGGAGGCTGGGAAGGAATTGATGCCACCCAATGTATCTCGAAAGATTTTTTTTTTTTTTTTTATTTTGCATCTCAGATGAATTATTAAATGCAAATTCAGCAGTGCAAGGGAGGAAAAAACAGATTATTTTCCTTTTGAGTTTGCTGATTAGTCAATTGCTTAGTTCATGGAGGATGCCACTTGTGTCAAGTTTCTGTATACTTTCATAGAACTGGAGCACGATACTTACCGTATCTCGAGTGAATGATTTTTCAATTAGCCTCCAGTTCCTTGGCTGTATTCCCTTTGCAGTCCTGCGTTGTGATGTAGAGCAAAGGTTTAAGAGGTTTTGGACAATTTATGATGTTTGGAGAGGCCATTTGTCAAGAAACAATATCTGCAACAACTTTTATGTTCACTGTTAGTTCTGTGTCTTTTGTTTATTTTTATGGTGCTGTTTTCTGAGGTGTTAAAGCTAACTTGAAGGTATTGTTTAAAATGGGGGGGGTGGAGGGGTGGGGAAGAAAAAGGGAAAAAACCCGGTGTTAAAAGATCGACATATCAGGGGCACACGACTGTTTTTATGTTGGAGCTGCAGATGGGAGTGCGCTGCGAATTGGTTTACTCTGCCAGCCAAAGCTGGAAAGAAAGGAAAGATCAGAAACTTTTGAAAATGAGATCATACGGCATGTGAACTATACAGACATCTTGCCCATGTTTTTTTTATGAGAAGTCTTACTGACATTTCAAAAGTAGGGACCTGTTCCCTAGTCTTAAGGTTGACTGACATTTAAGGGCAGAGTAAGGCATGATTTCCTTCCCCTCTTTTTAAATTGAAGTTTTCGTAAATCAGGGTGAGGGAGAAGTCTGGTTACATCTTGCAAAGCGTTAAGATCTGTGTAGAAATATGAAAAAAGTAACCTGTGGCATTTTAAATGCTTTGCTGAGTCTTGTTTTGTTCTGTATCTATAGAGGCATGGATATGGAGCTGCACCATGACGGGGAGGGAGAGAACCTGAAAATGGTTTAATTTCAGGTATTTTTCAGAGCAGCTCAAGCACAATTGCACAGAATTATCAAAATCGGGGAAATCTAAGGTAGTTTTAAAATACTGCTGAAGAAGCTGCTGCTCTATAAGACCAGGGCAGCATGTTTTATCCTTGTCCCAAATGCAAGCAGGCAGCCAGGCTCACACCAGCGGCAGATTCAGGTACAGCTGCAGTTGCTGGCGTGGGTGGGCAATACCAGCACGGGCGAAGGGCCCTTGGCGGGTACCGCTGCCATCCAGAGAGCAAGCGCCTTCCTTCGATCACCAAGCCAGTACCATCGCTTAAAAAGCATTCGCCTTCCTGTGGTTTTGTTTGCTAATGTATTTCTCTGAGAAACTGTTTCTTCTTAGAACTGAACAAAGGGCTTGATCCGGACATGCCCAGGTAATCAAAGGCAAGGTCCCGTGGCGTTGCTTAGGCTGGAAACTGGCAGACTGTTGGGTGGTGACTGGGAGTCAGTTTCTGGGAGAGCAGCATCGCTCTGCAGCTGGTCCTGCTTTTGTGGGTGATGACGGCCAGATGTTGTAGTCAGGCACTGAAGCTGGTTTAGGACAATTGTTTTATAAAGGCTAATAAAGAGCATCAGTGGAGGACATTAATATTTAGGTGGCTCCTGCTAAAACTATCTAAAGAGGAGTGATATAAAGTGACATAAAAATTCCCATATTGTAATTTGAATAGCATAGAAGAGTGACTAATGAGCTGAGTTGCTTTTATAGCTAAACAGGCTGAGAAGAAGACTGGGGCTAACACATCCACACTACACAGTGATCATGGGAGGAATTTATATCACTTTTTCTATTTTATTTGCAGTATCATATATTGCATGCATGTGTGAATACTGGCTTCTTGTATGCTGAGGAACAAAAGCTAAACAATTCATTTTAATATTGTGTGTATTTATCTCTTTCTAGTCTAGGAATCTTTCTACATTTGTGTTAAAAAAGCATCTATTAACAACATGGTAAGCTGTTTTCCAGCAACACAAATGGTTTGTGTTTTTCGGTTGCTATTACCTTTTGAAAACAAACACCAGAAATACAGGGCAAGATTCTCTGCTGCTCTAGCATTAGCCGGCACGGAGTGGGAGGACCATCACAGAGCTATTTATGACACACTGCTTCTCAAGCGATTGCTGCTCAGGACACCAAATAAGTTATAGTAGCTTCAGGGTTTCTATAATGTAAGATCAGCCAGCTGCAGTCCTAGTGGAGATTGTCAGTTTGCAAAATCCAGGGGCACCCTTCCCCTCCCTCAGCCCCGTGATTTCCCTCTTCTTGCTGCTCCCAGCTTTTATTCGTCTTTCCATCAAGTAGAAGTTTCCTCCTTTTCTCTGAAGCAGCTGAGGTTCATTTAGAGAAGGATACGTGTTAGCCTAATATAGACTCTGTTCACTTTACCTTTCATGTGCTTATTCTCAGGCTTATTACTTCCTCTTGCAAATAACTCCATGGAGGATGCTCACAGCAGCACCCACAGTCAGCACCCACCCTTTTCTTGTGACTGGGTTGCAGGACTCTAAAATACTGCTTTGCTGGTAGAAGGCTGCTTAGAAAGAGAAGATTTTGTCCCGTGGAAATACAGCAACAGTGACAAGCAAATCTCTTAAGGCTTTTGCTAGACAAAAAGGACAGTAGGTAATCCAGTAACTGTGTGAAAGAGATTTATTCTGGAGCAAACTCACATTGCAGAAGAAAGCATGCAGCTTCCTCCATCCACCTCGAACTGTGCAAATGTAAAACAAAGGGAGGATAGAGCCCAGGGTGTCCGTTCTTGCTACCTGAGCATTACTTTTGGACTTGCCATGGCCCCACAGGGCTGCCCCAGCACTGCAAAAGCTGGAGAAGAAAGCCTCTTGCTGTGAAGAGGTGAATCCCACCTCCAGTATTCATCTGTCTCTTCCCCTGAGGTAGTTACTAAAATACTTTCTTGCTTGAATGTGAGCTATGATCGAGGCACAGCCCTTACCTCCAGCTTAAAGAAGAAGACTTCACCAGCTTTGAAAGGCAAGTCGGGAAACCTGGGTCCACCCCACCATGGAGCAGCCTTCGGCTCCCTGCGTAGTCAGAGGACAGAAGGTGGTCCCTGCAGCGTCTTGAGGTCTTCAGCTGGAAAGAATCACACTCTGCAGGTGGCTGTTTCTCTCCTTGGCTCAGTGGGAGCCCCCAGCTGCCCTGGTCCTGGCTCAGGTGGGTCAGCTGAGTCCTCAGCTTGAGAGGATGAAGTGAGGCCTCAGCGACAGGAATGAGATACTGGGGTAAAAAGCAAGTGAATCTGCAAAACTTTCAGTGAAACTTCTGCCGTGCTTACTTTCACTCTCCTTTTCTTGACTAAAGTTTGGGCTTATTTTTTCAATACTGTTATGCTGGTGGTACTGAGTTATGATGAGGAAAGACTTGGTCCATCACCAAGCACTAATTTTCAGATAATTAATGCTTGGCACCAGAGTAGCACTTAACAACCATGACTGGAAGATGACTGACGAAAAGTCCAGGCATGGCATTATCTAATTATTGCTTCTTTTGTATGTGCCAAGGACTTCATAATTTTTTACGCTTTCTAGGGGAAGGGGAAGTGATTACAAGTTTCTTATGGGAAGCAGAGGTACCACTGGGCTACCGTTAGCAGTGCCATGGGTATGAAGGGCAAATTAAGCTTGGTGATTCTGCCAGGTTTACGTTCACCAAAGCCAGGCTCAGGATTTATGAGGATTATTCTCTGGTGACAGACATAAGTGGCCCTCTTAACAACAAGCCTCTCTGTATTTTCTTCCCTTCTGTCCTTGTCCTTCACATCAGTTCTTTCTCTTAATGTTTTTGCCAGGACTTCCTGGTAGCTCCTTCTCAGCTGAACTCACTGAGTGTGTTATGTCCTTAATTTCAGTCTCCTCCTTGGCATTCAACTCTATTGCTTCGTTACCAAAAAGAAAAAGGCTGCTCACCATGTGTGTTACCCCAACTCTTACTGCTCTAAATTTAATCCAGGTTTTTAGTACAGATGAACTATCTGGTTGGCTGGGATTCTCCAGCCTAGACCAGAAGGTTGCACTTTCATTTGTCTCATACCAGGAGGTGGCTCATCCCCAATATTACTTGAGGAGATGCACTCTGGTTGAAATGCTGAATTGGAGCGCCTTGTGCTGGTGCCTGGTGGCCAGGTGGAAGCGGAAATATCCCAGAGAACTATTTTCTTTTTTCTTTTAGTGTTTCTTAATGAAGAAGGTATAATCCTATTGTCCTGGTAGTATTTCCTCCTTCACCACAGCAAATACAAATGCTGAGGTCTGTGTGTAAGAGCCCTGGGTAAGCACATAGTGGCTTCTCTGTTCAGGCAAACAGTCACTACCCTGACAGTTTCATAAAAGGTATTTAGGGTGCCATATATATGAGAGGCAAATTATAAAACCAAGATGTATTCTCGAATATAAGAAAGCACAGAAACAAAAAGCCAAGTGCTGGGTTTCATACTGGATAGCTCATTAACTTAAAAACAGAGTACGAATGTAAATTATAACCCTTGTTATTACTCATAACTACAGTTCAGACGATAACTTGGCAGTTTGCCCACGACTCTTTTATAAACCAGTAACCTCCGGAATAAATGATACATCATACATAATACATAATTGTCCTTAAAAAGGCAATAATTGTTCTAAAAGGTACAGTTTGCAGTGTGTTTCACATGAAATGTATGCCACAAAGCCATCCTGGTTGCTGGGACTCCAGGGTCCTGGGTAGTATCTTGTGTGCTTGCAGTACGGGACTACTTCACAAACTCAATATGTGTCTTTTTGTTGTGTTCTCCTCTGGCAGGAGGCTCCAGCTTGGGCTGTGGCAGATGCCCTCACCTTTCTGTGATTTATTCTTGATGAATACTGATGTATACAGCATGCGTCATCCTGGAAGGGCTGGTGTCTTGGGGTAATCTCTGGGTGGAAAACAGACTCTCCTTTCCATTCAGTCAGTCTGAATCCTTTCTTGTCCCAGATGAGCCACTTGTACTCGGTTGTGCTCTGAAGGGGACATCACGACAAAGCCAACAACAGAAAAACGCACCGCGAGAAGCACGCTCTCCCCAGTCTCAACACTGCTTCAGGTGCACAACATTCTGTGTACACCTAGGCTCTTTCTACTCTCATTACGATATTCAGGTGAAGAAGTAATACACCGAGAGTACTGGACTCGGAGGAGTTTTGGTGTTTGTTCTGCTAATGGCCTGATTAACTCATTATTTTTATGCAGAATCGTATTGTCTTGGAGCCAGTCAAATCTTTTTAGTAACGCACATTTAGCAAAAAACTCATTTATAGCATTTTGTGTCCCCTGCACCCTATTCCAAATCCTTTTTGAAAAACATGCTTCGTCATGGGTTTTGCTTCAGATTTTTTCAGTTTGCAGTTTTACAATGTTAATGTTGGGTTGCTAGCACAAGGCTTTCTTCTACAATCAACTTTCAATGAATTCTCTTTGCTTGCAGGTATTTTTGTAAGATAGACAGCAAGAAGGTTATGTGTACTTTGTCTTTTTTTTTTTCCCCTTGTGTTTATTTGTCTGCACAAGACACATTACAGGAAACCTTTCACACGGGAGTTGCCGTGTCGCTGTAATAATTGATACCAGAAAGTTATGTGAAGGTCTTATTGTGCTAAATAAACTAGCTTTTTCTCGGAATGAAAAGATAAATGGTGGGACCTAAAAAAGAAAACTCTTTAAAAATGACCTGTGGTGTAAGATACATCAGCTACAGGAAAAGAACCCACATATTTTTACCATTGGAAAGAAAGGTCGCTATTTTTTTACCACAGTAACAGAATAATAATATGTTCCGTTAGCAAAACTCATACAAGCGAATGTTAAGATGCTAATAGATGTTGCAAGCCAGAACTTGAACAGAGAATTCTGCTTTCCTAATGTGGGTTTGCTGCCCTTCAAATGATTAGATTCTGTCAGTCAAAGACTGTTTTCACATATAAAGCTATTATAGCCTGATCTTCCTCATTTCTGAAGGGCAACCAAACTTGAATGTTCTTGGTGATAAAATACTGGTTGCTTTATGCCCTCATTTTATAGATGGGTGTTAAAACAAATTTAGTCTTAAACTTTCTGTGGAAATAATTTGAAATGCAATTTGCTATGCATGTATTCATCTTCTCTTCTCTTGCTCTTCAGATTTTTCCACTGATATATTGATCACAGTGGATAAAAAAGGTTATCTCACACCCTTTTCTACCATGGCCCATCTCACCATCTGGTCTTCCAGCTGAGCTTACTCTAAGCTATCTAAATGAAGAGTCTGCAAGAAAACACATCTGTGCTCCTGAGCTAGCAGCTTAAATTTAGTGTAGGTAAGAGCGGTCTTGGAACCAGGTTCTTCTGGCAGTGTAGGGGCTGTAGGCTGCCTGCATCTATGCTGTCCTGCTAGCCTGGGTCTCAAAGTGACATGGAAGTCCAGACTCTTTGATGGTCAACACTACCTCCCCCATTCTGGCTCTGAGATGTCTCTGAGTCTGCTGGCTTTGCGGTTATGGAAATATCCCCACAGTGAGGGGAGACAGAGTGGGAGGGGACCCCAGGAACCGAATGCCATGGCAGCCCTGCCCCACAGACACTCCATCTTCCCACCGCTGCCTGGGTCGGGGCTTTCACCAGGGCTCAGTGTGGTGCAGCCATGGGATGTGGCACCAGAGGTGTAGCTGATGGAGAGAGCTAAAGAACCGCAATCAAAACACACACAAAACCACCTGAGATTGAATAATTTTAAGCAAATATGAGTTAAAATCTCAGTATTTTCTGGTACACTGTTGTGTTTTTTCTGCATGGAACACTAGATGATGATAAGGTTGGTCTGTCAACCTGTGGTAGTGCCTGTTGAGATTTCTTAATGATGTTTATTAATTTAATTAAACAAAGAAAATTTATTGAAAGGCATAAACACAGAGACAAAAGTAAGGTTGAAGGATCTGTTCAAGCCCTTGTGTTTCCTGCCTTCCTGAGCACGTGATTTCAACATTCGTGTTACAACAACACAAACAGTATTTTGGGGAGTTGTGTGTGGTTTTGGTGGATAATTATGGATAATCAGGCGTTGCTCTTGCTCCTTTAGGTCTAAAACTCTTGTTGGCTTTTGGTGGTGCCAAGCTAGGTGTCTCATCTTTTGGGGGTAGGCCATTATTTCAGGGTAGAAATAACAGTAACCTGATGAGGTTATTGTAAGATTTACATCCATAGTGGTATAAAACTATGATTCTTTGATTCTATAAAAGGGATAGACTACTGTACTCTAGTCACCTAAAACTTGCTCTTTCTAAACACGTCTGTCAAACTTGCCTGCTAAAATATCGCTGAAAAGGTAAGAGAAAAGATTGCAGACACGGCTAGACAAAGTCCACTTCTTCTTCAAAATAATAATCATGGCTTTGAACTATGATAGTCGGTCTAAACAGCCTGCTGTTGTCAACAGTGGATGTCTGGGACCACATATTGTGCAGGGCTGTTGACTGGGAGGCTGGGTTCGTCTTCTGGCGGGCTGGATGCAGGGCAGCCTTACAGCCCACCCAGTACCTTCCTCTGAATATACCCAAGTGCTGGAAAGTTGGGCAAAACTTTCCTGCTGGATGCATCCTCCTCCTGCCCGGCCGAAGCCAACGTTGGATGGCTGGTGTGCTCCTGGCTCCCAGTCCCACGCTGGTTGGTTTGCCTTGCTGTCCCATTTATCTCGGCCCCTATATCCCCCGCTATGATACATGGCTCCAGACAGCTGCCTTTTTGATTTGCCCTACAAGGTTTTATCTTCTGTTTTCCCTCCCTCCTTCGTGTCTCTTTTGCAGAAAACTGTGTGTTTTGGGGCTTCTTAACATGCAGTGTGGCGGGATGCTTAACTGCCTGCTCTGACGCCGTTCCCTTCCCAGAGGTATCTTGTCAAGTGCCAGTTATCATCAAGTCCTTGTCAGCCAGAGGATGTCAAATAATAACTGGCTTTCTCCCGTGCAGCACAGTGCTTCCCAAACAGCGCGGGACAAGTAATTAGAAACAACTTGGCTATTCCTTGCTTCGGCTATGAGGAAACCTCCTTGGTTAGCTCGCGCTGTGTAGTGGCAGAGCCCGGCTTCACCAATGGTATCGCTCCCGTTGGGTTGTGGTAGGGTCATGATATCCCTTGCGTGGAGTGCCCCATGTTTGTGCACTGCGTGCTCATTAAAGGCTGATACCCAGCCGAAGTAGTTTACATTTCTTTAACAGCTTTTGTGGTGTGGTCGCGTGGAGTTAGGTCTGTCTGAAGACAGCCAGAGTTTAGAGAAGTTACGGCTTTTGAAGGAGATTACCGTAATTACAAGTGATCATCACTGTCCTGGGTTTGGCCAGGACAGGGTTAATTTTCACCGGACTCCAGGAAGGGGCACAGCCGGGGGGTGGGGGCTGACCCACCTGGCCAAACAGAGCCCGGTATTCCATACCATGTGCCGTCATGCTGGGTTCCGGTGGCAGGGGGGGCGGCGCGGCGGGAACTCACTCGCGGCTCGGGAGCGCGCGGCGCTGGTCCTGTCCAGGAGAGAGGGTCTGTTGTGCGAGTTTGTGTCGTGTTTTCTCCTTATTTGTACTGTTGTTGTTACTGTTCCCTCTGTTTGCTGTTCTGTTAAACTGCCCTTATACTGACCCACCAGTTTCTGCCTGTTTTTTTTCATTCTCCTCCGCACGCCGGCGGGGGGAGGGGTGGCCGCGTGGCTCTTTTTGTTGCCGGCGGCAGCCGAAACCAAAACAAACGCTCAGCGCTCTCTCCCCTCTGCCCTCCCTCCCTGCCCAGCCGTTCCCAGCACAGCTTATCGCAGGGCTGGCTGCAGACAGGCAGCATGGAGAAAGTGGCTTGACGGTGACAGTCACCTGCGGACACCGTGCCCAGAGGGTGATGTCGCTGCCTGCCTGCGACACCGGCGCGTTTAGGTTGTTGCTATATTTCCACCAAAGTCAACTGAATTGGCATTGCGCTTACTCGTGCTGTTATTAGTACTCCTTACCTTCATCTGTTCGTTTGCATTTTGAATGTGACCTCATTATTTACGTAGTTGTGGCTTCTCCCATGGTATTTCTTAAGAACACACCTAGAATCGTCGAATCGCAGCATATCTCAAGTCAGAAGGGACCCATAAGGATCATTGAGTCCAACTCTCTGCTCCTCGCAGGACTACCTGAAACTAAACCATGTGACTAAAAGCATTGTCCAGACTCTCCTTGAACTCTGACAGGCAGAAACCTTACTTAGCAATCTTCCCTCAGTGACATTCCTTCCTTGCTAGTGTTTTGAGGTAGTAGCCAAAAGTCACAGTAGTGAAAAAAGGGTTAAAAGCAAGTACATCTGGATAGATGAATCCATTTTTCCACTAATTAATAGCATACTTCTAACAATGGAAAGCTATTAAAACATGAAGGTATGTTTTGTGAATCACATTTATCAACTACTATACATGCTGAAGTTCCATTATTTATTCTGTATTTTTAACATAACATATGGATTTTTTCATTCAAATGTAGAAAGTAGCAACAAAAACCATCTTTTGCCTCCACTTAAGTATATATTCATGCAAAAACGAAAATGTAATAAGAACAGTACATTTTTATGTCAACAGTAACCTTTATATGGTGTTCTTTAGATAAAACTGTGAATATTGGAAAAGAAAAAAGAAAGATAAGTGGTTCCCGTATTCATCTTCGTCCAAAATCTATTTTACCCACTGCTGGTTGCTGGCATTGTTTGATGATGTGACACAGTAACAGAGTATCAGATTATCAGAAAAGGAGATTCCAAATTTAATAGTTGCTTGCAGAAATCAAAGTATTTTTTCCTTTATCTTAACATCTCAAAAATAAGTAGCTGTTAAATTTCAAGTCGTGTAGTCTCCCTGATTTATCATCGTATCATGGATGCACTTGGCTGTCTAACATCAGGGAATCCAATAAGTCCCGTCACATAAGAAGAAAAGAGAAAATCCTATTGGATAATGATTTGCGTTCTCCCCTACAGTGATTTATTTCTGTCACAAGACTTAATTTTATCACGAGGCAGATGCTCCATCTATATCAATGCAATACATTCCTGCATTCATTTGTTTCACACCAAAATTGTACCCGATCTATTTTCTGATGCATTTTGGCTTATTTAGTACATGGAGTGATTAGATGGTGTTTAATCACATGTGTAATTTCCAGTTTTCATAATTCTCAAGCATAATAAAGCAAGGCCCGTGTGAAGAAGCATAATATTAAATTAAATTGCAGAGAGGAGCAGTTAGCGATGCAGCTGGTGTTAACGTTTCGATCTCCAGCGTGTCACGGCAGAGCACGTCAAGTGGAATAAGCTGAGCTTACTCAGGTGATCAGCCCGAGGAGAGCGTGCCAAACTTTGCCTTGCATTAATTTCGCCCAGGCTATAATGAAAAAAATAGTCATCGCGCCTTCTTCTTTGAAATCTGCAGCTCCTCCAAGTGCGGAAAGCCTATCCAGCACGTTTTAACGGGAAACGCGTGTCCTATCAACACTTGCCCCCACCCCTTCGTCTGCCGCTTAATACAGATTATACTCTCCTGAATAATCATCTTTATTCAGCGGGGCAGCTGAGGTCCACAGGTTGGGATCCTCTGCCAAGTGTCATCGCGCCGCGGGAGCGGGCTGCCGCGGCTCAGCCGCCCTCGTCGGCACTGCCGCCGGCTGGGAGAGCCGAGCCGCCTCCCGGGACGCCGCGCCGTCCCCGGGGGAGGCTGTCGGACCGTGCCACTTCTCCGTCAGCCCAGGAGATGCGTGATGCCCGTTTTGACATTCTGCCTGGAGGACCAGCTATTGTCAGCTGCCATTGACAAGTGACAGCAGAGCAGTGACTTCCAGGAAGTTGATTTCCCTCTTCTTCCTCCTTCCCACGCTTCCCTTCCCTTTTCATAAATCAGCCTTGACGAGCCACCCCTTCCTTCGGTATGGAGCGTGGACGAGTGAAGGTAGGGGCAATGGAAAGCCTCCCAACATTTACAGTTTAGCGATAGCACTGCAAGGGAATGAATAGATGGGGAAAGAGACCGAGTTAATGACAATTCTCTAAACAGCTTTTGTACGATTCAGCTTCACTACTTCAGTTAATTAATCAGCACCTTGCTGGCAACTCTGGGGGAGATACTCGTTAGATACTGGTAGCAAACAGACAATGCTTTCATATCAAATATGTTCAACAACATCTAATACAGCGATAACTTCCACAAAAGAGGGCAGGGAATACGGAGGCTCGTAAAGGCACTCACAAAGCGGCGTTTAATACCCTGGTACACATGGATGTGCTGCGTATGCTGCTTACTTCGTTACTGCTCTCTGGCTTAGAACACCATGGGCTAGCAGCTGCAAACTTTCACGTGCTCGCTAGAGGTATTTCTTTAAGCTAATGTTCCTGTATGTATGTTTATCTGTGTAGGAGTGTGCACCGTATATTGCTGCATTTGGGTATGATTTCAGACCGTATGCTCTAAGTGAAACTACGCTGTGTTTTGCCGCAGGATGGAAAATGGGCAAACTTAAATCCTTCATGTGAATACTTCTTGTAGAAAGTCAAGATGTGATAAAGATCAAAAAACTCAGTTGGGAGAGTGCTGAGTCTACACATTAGGCTGGAAAATGGCCGTTGTCGCAGAGATTTCCCTCTTTCCTCTTCGGCTTTAAAAAGGAGATACTTTGCATCCTACCTACTAAGTCGATAACAGCATTCATATTTTATGAGGAATAATGCACAGAAACCTTAAACCAATGAAATTACATCTCTACATTTGTAGTATACTTTATATTTTAGTGCAGTCCTAAAATTGCCATTAATGAACGTTAGCTACAAGCTCAAGACAAAACTGGCTTTAAAAAAAACGTTAGAGCCCTGTTATGACAAAAATTTCCTTCTGCCATGCTGATTTACTGGTAAATCACAATTCAATGCACTGTAGTTCCTTTTCGGAGACCTCTTCTCTTGCTTTATTCACTTTTCTGCTTTAGCCCTCTTGTAGGGTGGGCAGTAAATTGCAATGAAAGGGACAGCGCTTAAGAGGCCAAAATATATTTGCTGTCAAATGTTCCATACGTGCTCAGTTTAATTTTTCAGTTGACTTTATTGATTTATTAAGAATGATAATAGCTTGGATATCGCTTCATATACATAATAGTCACGTCAATCTTCAAAATTGCTGGCACATAAGCTTGTCCAGCGTGGAGCGCAGTGAATGGGTTTAAATGTTTCTTGCGGTGTTGTTTGTGCAGTTCAGCACCAGGTGGTTTTACGGGGCCTGGGGTTGTGCTGGGCCCGTCCTGCGGAGCTGCAGGCAGCGGCGTGACCGCAGGGAGGACTCACTGATGCAGTTGTAGGAGTCACCAGTGCTCTGGAACAGGGCTTGGAGTTGTATTAAGCAATTTATGTGGACAATTTATCCAGTCTGCTGCCACGTACTGATGTAGACAATTATAGCTCCAGCTCTTTAATGAAACGTACATTATGGTAGAAAGAATATCATAGCTTCTATTATACTCGGGGGAACTATAAAGAGAAATGTCCTTTTTTAAATTAGCTTTACGACACTGAAGCTTTTATGTATTTACATGCAAGTACACTATTAACCCAAACTACTTGTTTTGAACTCTCTCTGTTGTCAGCTCTCGGGAATTGACACAGGCTGGTAGAAAAACTTCTTTTGTGCCTACCTTGAAACATTGCTGGCCTTTCGTGTTAATGGGGAGCCTGCTAAAACTTCCACTTTGCTGCGGTCGTTCACATGACAGTGAGAGCAGGATGCGTTCTTAATCCTTCCTAATCTGTAGCAAAAACCTGAGATAAAAAAGGACTTTTGTCTAATCCAGTTTCTCAGGTATGGTTTACTTTAGGTTTGAGCTATAAATATCTTTCTTTACCTTGTTCTTCTGAGAAGCAAACTGTTGAAAATGGGGCACGGATTCATTCTTCAGCTGCCCGTTTGAGAAAGAGAGAAAGGCCATTTCTAATTTGGAAAAGAGAAGAACAGAGACAAGGCTTTTGGTGTGTGTCTTCCATTGGGTGAGTGCACTGGGGAGCAAACCATGTTGCAGAGCTGCCCCGTTGCCTTACCAACCCCCGGGCAGCTGCGGGCATGGGGCACCCAGAGCGGAGTGCTGTCAAGCATCAGGAAGGTTCAGCCTCTTGTTTTTAAGGGTTTAGGGCAGGCATCTGTGCCTGATTAACTGTCTCCATAAGCCTCGGGTTTAACATTTTAAAGCTATACCATTGCATTCATGCTTATTCATTCTTAGATGCTAAAAATCTAAATTGCACTATGAAGTGGAGAGATGGGGTATGGGAGAGACTGTGTGCTTGGAATGAAATAGAATTAACAGTTTTGCCATCAACTTCTGTCAAGTCAATATTTCATCTGCATTTTCTCTATATACTCCACGCGTCTCAGATATCCTTAAATCATAGTTGTTCTTCAGTGGCAGGCCAATCCAAACAGAGGTGAACTCAGCAGATTGTTTTACTTCGTTGCCTGTAATGAAGCTGGATGAAATACCCACTCCGCTGCAGTCCAGTGTCTTGAGTACTCTTTCTTGTCTGAGGACAAAATTTGAAAAGGAGGAAGAGTTGAAAAGTAAACGCCTGAGAAATGTATTGGAATGACTTGATAGAAGAGGGTATAAAATTAGTGGACTGTCTGAAGGCTTTCAGTTATCCCTGTTTTCTTTTGCAAACTTTAGGGGGGATTAGAAATGGATGTAAGAAAATTGATGCTCAGAATTTACTTGATATCCAAAACCAGGCTTCAACAAGACTTTCTGTAAATCATTATTCCCTGGTAACAGTGTTACGATCATCTCCATATCCGGATGAAGGCTTCTGTTTAAGGATTTCACTGAGCTAGAAGGAAAGTAACATTTATGTCAGCTACCTGGGTATGGCTTTTGCACATCATTTTCCGCACAGCCCCAAATTTTCATCATAGCAATCCCTGGATGTCTTTGTCCAGTCTGAATCAATTTTGCTTTCCTTCACTTTGAAAATCCACTGAAAAAACAGCTCCTTTCGAGAAAAAAAAAAGTGTCAGTGCCCTGCAGTTAGGATAATTCTGAAATCTGTAATGTTTTCCGTGTACTTAATGCAGAGGAAAGGTAAAGGGTGAATTTTATAATCCCTGGAAACCATGTGTGTATATCATAGATATAAAATGTATATAAAATTAGAGAGAAAAGGTTGCATTTGGATCTATAGTCATTCCTTGTCCAAGATTAACGATGACAATGTCATCTGGTAATGAGGGGCTAATGGGGCTAAACTTCATCAATTAAATGCTTTCTCATTTATAGATTCATAGATTATAATGCCAGAAGGGAATACTGTGGTAATCTAGTCTGACCTCGTCTTATAACATATACTATCAAACTTCCCTGAAATAATTCTTGTTTGAACAAGAGCGTTTCTTTCAGAAATAAAGCATCCAACCTCGATTTAAAATTGCCGTGACTGGAAATGCCTGAGAAACCTTGATAAATTGTTCGAATGGTTAATTATCTCTCTCTGGTAAAGGGGCACACCTCCTCTCCCCTCTGATTTTTTCTCTCTTCAAGGGACCTGGAGAAGCAGGTCATTGTGTGCTGTGGATGTGGTGTGGCGTAGGTCTCCTGGGGGTTTCTCATCCTCAAACGAGCACTTCCAGGCAGTTGAGAGAAGAGAGGGTGAGCCGGAGCCTGCTAAGCAGGGTGTGGGGGTGTGCCTCACCCCACGTCCCGGCGACAGAGGCAGCGGGCGCAGGCGTGGTCAGCGCAGGGGCACTCACTGCGGGCATCCGCACGGTGCTCTGCAGCGCTTGGGATGCGGGTGCTCTCGTGGGCATCCATGCAGTGCGAGGGATGTGGGCTTTCCTCGTCGGCTGGCTGGAGCAGGGAGTGGTCTGTGTCCTGTACGGTTTTTAGCGTCCTGAGCCTTCCTGTGCCTTGGTAGGGAGCTACTCTAATTCAAGCACACCTTTTATTTGGGGACATTGGCTGTCCCTGAGTATCGGGCTGTGTTGCTGTCAGCTAAGAAGCAGGCAGTGAGTTATTCCTTGGTGCAACAGACACAGTTTGTATCCTGGGACTTGCCTGTGCTTTACCAGTTTGCTAGTGTTAGTTAGAGGGGCAAAACTCTCTTCGAGTGGATACCTTTCAGAGTTGCTTTACCTGACTGTCTTTCTCCCTGCTGCCATACTGTCTGTCTCTGCTACGCCCCTCTTTGCTTTGAGAACCAGTTTTGCAGTGGGAGATGGAGCAGGGATGGAGCAGAGCGATGCTGCCTGAGTGCAGAGGGACTGACTTGGCTGCACTGCTTCGTTCCTAATCCAGTCCCTTCCTCGCTGTCACCTCCTCACACTTTCTCCCAGCAGTTTCCCTGCCAAGTGGCATCCTTAGGATGTGGCTGGGATGCAGTGAGTGCTCAATGCAGTTAGCAGGGAGCACTGAGAAGAGAAGGAATGGGCAAACTGGCTCCACGACATGCTCAGCCCTGTCCTCAACTCAGCTGCTTTTGCCAGCCATCTCTTTGGAGGTGGAAGAAGGAATGAGATGCATTTCAGGGTCCTGCTGGAAGTGGAGAAGGGCATGTCAGTACAAGGAGTAAATCCCTGGATGTAGCATAGCTTTGTCCTCCATCATAAGCCTTCCTCCTTAGCCCAGCCTGTGCCTGAGCTGCCCTCAGCCCCAGCCCCAGCGTGTTCCTGCTGGGGGGATGCAGTGCCCATTTCAGAAGTGCTCATCTAGAAAATAGAAGTAGAAAGATTTTCTGAGAGACCCAGAAGAATAATGACTTTAGTCAGCAATTAATGGTATTTGCACATGCCTGGCGTTTTAATATGCAAGGTTTTGCAGGCACTGGAAAGTCCTGCGCTACTGATTTGGATGTCTTGCAAATGAGTGACATAAAAATAACAGGCATCACATGTGGGAATGTGAGGTGCTGGGATGGCGAACCTGGCTCTCCAGATCAAGAAGCACATTTCTTGCCCATATTACCTTCCTAGATTTTTTTGTGGCTCATCCCAGTGTCTTTCCACATTTTGCACTTTTTCTGCAAGGAGAAAATCTTTTGTATTGAGCAGAATATTTTTATGGAAAAAAAATCTTGAAAAATAGTTGTTACTTTTCCAGTTGGGGAAACTTCAGAAATACATTTAATTACCATGCCAGTAGCCTTGTGAATGTACTCTCTATGGGATCGAGAGTCTCCATTTCATGCAGCAAAAAACGAAAAACCTTCGTTTGGTAGCTGAAGACTCTCAGGTCAGTCCCACAAGGGCTGGCCCGTCAGACAACAGTCTGCCATTGCGTTTTTTCCTGAGAACAGGAATTCTGAGGGAATAAGGATTGCTTCTGGCCAGGAGTTAGGGAAGCCTTCAAAACTGGTCAAACGAGGACTTTCAGTTTACAGTATAAGCCAAATGAATATTCATGGTTTTTTTTCCGTAAGCTGAAAAGCCCTGAGTACCTCAGGAGGAGTTTATGGCCTTTCATCGTCTTCATTGATCAGGATCAGCATTAATCAGGTAAATTAATGAGAAAGCGCCTTTGCCTCTAACCATCACAGAACAAAACTTCTTCTGTCGTGTCCCCCAGCATTTTTATTAGATTTTTTTTTGGCTGAGAACAAAAGTGAGAGAACCCAGAAGTGCCAGGCATCCACAGCTCCCAGGTGAGAGTGCTCCTGCAGCAAATGTTTCCCAAAGATCTTCGCGGTTGGTGGTACCTACGCAGCTCCAAAGAGTGAGCATCACCCAAACACCAGCCCGTGAACCTCTGCTGTTCCTGAAATGCCCAGTGCCGCTCCTCAGCAGGAGCTCCTTCTCCGGAGAGGCCAGCTGCACTCCTGCTGCTCTGAAATGGCAGATGAATGGGGTTCTCGAAGGCAGATGGCAGTTTCTTATGGATAATGTAGTATTCCCGTAATTACTATAGGAAAATGATGTAACCTAATGTGTATTTGTTCTGCTTACTATAATCTGAAATGTATTAATATTGTGGCAGTACTATTCTGTTTAATGGTTGCATTAATACACACGCTGTGGATATTATGGTACAGTTGCATTTATATTGCAGACTTTACTGCAGTATTTACAGTAGTATTACTTTCAAAATTATGAACAAAGTCGCCTGATTTCATGGGTGGGTCCTACCACAAATAGTAGATTTCATGGCTTTTTATAGATTATTAGGAAAGTCATATGAGGGAATCATTTATATATCTTAACTAATTATCAATACAAATTTTATGAACAGTAAAAACAACCACCAGTCTCTCAGCAATAAAGCTATTAGGATATGTATTATAGCATTTGTATTGAGGCGTCTGACCACTTACTTGTTCCTGGGTATCAAGTTCAGTCGGTTGTGATAGCGCTCCGATGCTGGAAGCTCGACCCGGGCAGGATTGCATAAGTACCTTCTTGCCAACAGAAATCGACCAAAACATGAAAGAAAACAGCCCTTTTAACTTATGTCCAAAAATAGCATTATAAATACAACCCATGGTTAGTGCGTTGTGCTTCCATATGCTGTAGGTATAGTATGTTGTTACAGCTCTCTGCCCAGCTCTCGGGGTAATAAAGCAGTCCCAGGCCTCTCAAATACTGGGATCTTTGGCTTCATTTGTCACCTGCCTGCAGGTCTTTGATTTCCAGTTCTTCAGCCACGAAGACTCTGGTTACAGAGACTCCTGTGAGTCCTTCCCTGCTGGCAGCCACTGCTGGTGTGAGTGGTACGAAAGCAAGGGTCCAGCCAGTGGCACGGGGAGGTCTCCGTTTGGCTTACTCCCAGTTTCAGAGGCATAAAATGAACTGCACTGGGAGGAAACAAATCCATCCATAATTCTTACTGCTATTTGCTGATCTCTCAGTTTATTTTTCTGTTATCTAGAATTATATTGCATATTTTAGGCTATAACACTGGCAGGATCTGTTTAAAGACAATTAAAATGCAAAATTTGAGGTTGCATGGGAGTATAATTTTACATGATTTACTGTCTGGCTTTTGCCAAGCACTCCACTGTCACCAGCGTAACATTTGGTAAATAACTGAGTTTAAAGAGTGCGCTAGCCACAAGGTATTATCTACACCAATCTTTTTTTTTTTTTTATCTGCTTTGACCAAGCTGTTTTATATACTGGAGATTTGTTAACGAACAGAATAAGGCTTATACGAAAGGACTTAGTATTTAATATTTTCACATGCTTCTACTGACATGTTAAACTTCAAAGATTTTGTCTTCTGATTGCTAAGCTTTAATTAAAGCAGGTTGCAAAATAATAAGTGTACAGTGAGAGATTTGCAGGAGTTACTTGGAATCATAACATCTCAGAAATGGTTTAGTTATATTTTCTTCTGACCTCTGAGCACAGAAGTTATCCCAGCTGAGGCTCCGAGAGTAAATCCTGGCAGCATTAAAGCCAGCAGCAAATTCACTCAATCTCTGGAAAATAGGCCCTACAATTACAGATTTAAGAAGCTCAATCTACTTACTTTGTCCAAGAGGAGGATGTGAGATGATGGGATGATGGTCTACAAGGTATTACCTGAAGACGATGCCTTCGATAGCAGATAGGTCTTTAATCTAGGCGAAAAAGGCGAACTGAGATGCCAGGGTTAAAAGATGATCCCAACACATTCAGAGGAGAAATTGGCCGCGCTTTCTCAGGAGTCGGATCGCTAGCTTCTGCGGCGAGTTGCTTGGGAGCGGCAGGCATTCCCTGCTGGGAGCTTTTAAGTCACCTTACAGCTTCAGAGCCCTATTTCCCTGGGGCGGGGTGGAGGACCCTGCTGGGACCCCTGGTGCCAGGACCTGTGGAAAGTCTCCCTGCACTAAGTGCAATCAGAAGTTCTACTTCCAAAGAGTTCTACCACTTGTGGTCTTGGAGCAGTCTGCCTGACCCGGGCAGTTCTGTTCCCATCCGCTGCACCGTGGACGTGTGGCTATGTGTCACACGTGTGAGTGACGAGAGACGTGGCAGGGAGTAGCTGGAAAATCAAACTTACAAAGCACGTAGGTGATACCAACCTTGATTGCCAAAAGCTTGATGGTCCCGGCACCTGCCTGCTGTAGGGTTATCGGGGGCCACCAGACAGTAGCAATCACACTTTGCTGAGTGACACGTTGCTTCTGCAAGAAAGAAATTAGAATTTCCTCCAAAATCAGAATTTCTTCCCCAAAGCTTGCTTGGAGATTGTGGGGGCTAGTGCTTTCACCATCCTTCCCTGCTGAGAAACATGCTGGCCACCCCGTGTCCCCGCTGCGGGGATGAGAGGGCTGGGCTCCCTACGCTGTGTCTTCCCCTGCTGCCTGGGACTTGGCGCAGCTCACCAGGAATCCGGTGAGGGGAACTTATCCTGGCATACGACCTCATTTGCACTAGAAGATTATTTTCTGTGATGCCACAGATTATTCATCAGAAGGTACTGTGGAAGGAAGATTAAGATGCAGTCATAGCTGTGTGTTTGGTTTGTGTGTACGGTACACAGAAGGATGATGTACCTACCTTAGGTATCCCCAAAGTCTCCCTGACAAATAGTCCATGAGAGCCTCCAAGAGCAGAAACCCCCAAACCCCACTGTCTTCTAAACTAGCCATTAAAAGACCAATCCTTGAAGTGCTATTTTGTTAAAAGTAGTTCTGGGTATTTCATTGAGCCATGTTTTCTTAGACCTTGGGATTCTTTGCAAAGGGCTTCAGTTCTGAGAACTTAAGTCAAAAAGTCATTGTATTTAAACTCTAATTGATGTGGATCGCTATGAAGAAAACCATTGTGAATACCCCTTTTTTTTCTTATCCAAGCGCTATTCATCTCATGTAAATGTTTCAGACGCATTTTTACTCTGCCTTAAGGCATGTCAATTAATGCTCAGATACATGTTGGTAAAAGCTTTACCTTATGGTTGGCTACTCTGAATTCTCTAGTATTCAGCAGCAGGTTTAGGACATCAAGAGGTAGCAACGACTAACGTGAAAAAGTGAATTAAATCTTTTTCTCTCGAGAGGCTTCAGATTTTCCGTGTTTTTTTAGGAAGGCTGCTCTGCCTCCTGCCTGGCAGAGACAGGTCTCTCTTACAGGGGCTCAGCGGGGTTTCCCACAGTGCTATTATCATGCCTGTACCTTGAGAATGAGCGTGCCCAAAACACAATCTACATTTTAATGACGTCGTGGCTGTCATTAAAACTGGAGACAAGACCATTCTTAACTCATCCTGATGCACCAAGGCATTGCAGAAATAATTACGGTTATGCAGAGGCATTTCCAAAGCGCATATCGTCTCCAGCAGACCCATCAGCGAGTCAGGCCATCGTGCCTGTGCTCGTTCCTCAGTGTGGCTGTGATACTCTACGAGTGGGGCTTGCAGCTGGCAGCGCTGACCTGACAGACATAAAGCTCTGCGTTAAGATAGTTTCAATGGACTTTTACTTACTGCAGTTATTTGGTACTGAAACTGTAGAATTAATTGTAAATCCCTTGGATTACAAGCGAACAAAAATCTTTGCATGGCTTTATAGGTTTCTGCTGTTTATTTTAACACTTAAAAGGTCACTTTAAAATGACATGACATGCATTGATGGCTTTCACGTGATATGAAAGTCAGTTTTACCATTGATTCTTTTTAATATGTTAAGAGTAATATTTATCCAATTTGCATTTGTGGAGCCAAGTCTCTTCTAGTTGATTGGAGAAGAGGCTTTCGATCTGCACCACTGTGGAGTTTAAATGATGTGTTTAGAGGCAGAGGGATAATTTTCTGCAACGCTCCTGTAATACTGCAGTGTTACTTTAACAATACTACTGTATATTTCTGAAATACTTATATTTTCACATAGCTTCATCCGCTAATACCAGGGTCAGTCTTCCCCGCAAGCAACCCAATAGATGGACTAACACTTCAAAGCGTGGGACAATCTGAAAAGGTTGGTGCTATTCAAAAGTAGATAAAAGAGTGTAAGAAAAACCTGAAGCCCAAGCAAACAATTTAATGATTTTCTGCAATGGTTCCACAGTCTCTCAGTGTTCTCCAGTTGTCTTTTTTCTGCTTTGTAGTCTAACGTGCTAATTCTAGGCTGAAGTAGATGTTACTGATTTGCATGTGGTATCATTTTACTAGTAGAATAATAGCATGCACGTATATATTGTATTGCTGAGCAGGACCCTCATCTGGAAGGAGAGGAAGAAAAATTCATCATGAAACCTATGGCAGAGTATGTTACATGAACCTAAGGAATACATCTAGATTATCTCTCACCTTCGTGGTTTAAGCAGACAGTGAACCAGTCCTCCTGAAGTAAATACGTACATTGTGAATAGGGAGAGGTCCATGTAATTTAGGTTCTTAATCCCTAATTAATTAGGTTCCTAATCCAGATCTCCCTCTCTGCAGGCTTTCAAAGGCACCTACTTCTCTTTGTTGATTACAGAGGAGATTTCCACCCTCATCTCCGTAAACATGATGGAGTAAGTTGAGCAGTTGTGGTGAGGAAAGCATGGAAATTGGAGTGACTGGGAGCAATAAGATGAAATATAATTTAAAATGTGGAGCATGGCAATCTGTGCAGAAGTGCATATGTATGGATTTATGAGGGAAAGCGGAAGCTTTTTTGGAAGCAGCAGAAAGAAGGGAGCACAAGACTTCACAACCTTCACTCACACGGCACTCACTTCAGTGGAGCTACTGCTTGATAGTTTTATTGCAGTGCCTGTTTTCGGTGGAACTCTTAAGACCTAACTGGTGTTCCCAGGCCACTGAAAGCTTAAGGGCAGAAAACTTTCCCCCAAAATCTTAAAGCTGAGTTCTGCAGAACAGCAGTGGCTTCAAAACTTAACTCCAGAAGTCTGGTTCCTGCCTGGATTCCCGGTTTGCTGGGAAGCCGGTTAGCTAATAAAAAATGTGCAACATTTTCCCTTGCCTAAGTTGCAGCAGCTATGTAAATATCAAACTGTTATTCTGGGTAATCAAACAATGGGAAAGTTGTTTGTGTGTACTGCATTATTGTTAATTAATTTATATCCAGAAGTACTTTAAATGTATATGCAAACATACATTAATCATGTTTTAAAGGTGAATGTGGGAAGAGCAAAGCTTGTAAGAGTAGCCATGTAGATGTAGGAACCGTTAATGTTTCCGATGCCCTGTGGTAGGAAGAAATATATTAAAAATTGATTTTTGGTTTCTGCCTTTTTCTTGGTAACATTTACTATAAAGGATATAGCAGAAAGTAGCCTTTAAATTGATATTTCAAAGCTTTTTATGTTTCAGGTATGTTTTTCCGTATTGTTAATGGGCTTATATAGCAGAGTAAAAAGGTCAGCTTCTGAATATGACGGTTTTATTCTTCTATTAAAAAAAAGAGATGAGTTTACCATTCATGAATCATTTAAATATCAACTAAAATATTCTGCACGCTGCTACGATAAGCGGTATTCTGAAAACAAGGCTCAGGAAAGTGTCTCGTCCTTGGAATGTGACGTGAACGCAGTGCAAGCCGGTGTGTAGCATTAGCTCTCTCTCAGCTTGTAGCCAGGTGCTGCCTGCTGCTGTACCTGCACACTGAGTGCGGTGAGACGTGTGCTTAGGGTACTTTTGCTGCTGGGATTCAATCCCCACCCGTTTACACTTTCATAATTGAAGAGCCTCTTTTCATCCAAGAAAAGCGAACTATAATGTGCTTCATAGCTTCTCCTGGTTCGTAGCCACACTGTACTGAGCAAGCAGCCCTGTCAGACTGTTTTCTTTTAATAAGATGCTTTGGAAAGCAGCAGTGCTTCCCAGGCTTTAAGGTACATCTGAAACGCGACTCTGAGGAACCACAGCAGTATGGAGTTGCTCTAGACACAGTCTCATTAATCAAATGCTCGGTCTAATGGCGCTTTTTTTTTTTTTAAACTGTTGCAAATAACATGCATTTTTTAATAATTTCTTAAAAGTAATGTTGTCAGGTGGTAAGATTTACAGCGTTTTGTTCTAATTCAGCAGAACTCTTCAGGGATATGGTTCTCTATTTTTTTTACAAGTATTTTTTAAACCTTCAATACAGTCATAATGTTTTGAAGTGCTAATTGCCGAACCTCCTAAAGTGTATAAAGAATGACATTTCATGCAGCATCATTGATCATATTTTTAGGGAGTCCGTTGATGGATTAATAAACCATCGTAACCTTCTGTGCAAAAAAATGTTCATAATAAATGAACTGTAATCTAAAAAGCCTACTGCTAAATGAATTGAACTTGCAGCAGTAACTGAAAATCTGAATAATTATAACATCGCAGTGACGAAACCCTAATGTGGAAGTTTACTTTCCCAGTTAAGCCGTTGCAGAGAGCTGCTCACAGAGGTCCGGAGCATGTTGTCCTCCGGCTGTCCCCACTGCTCGGCTTGCCAATGGGGCAGTCAGGGTGGGTGGCAGGGGGTCTGGGCAGCCCGTCCTACCTGGGAAAGAGCCTTTCTACGGATATTTACTGAAAATGTGGTAACGCTGATGCCATTCAATGCAATGTTGTAAAATGTTTAGTGCCTTTTTAATGTTGGTATAGCAGCTGTAATACATGAAAAGTGAAAATTTACACAGTAGGTGAAATAATATATAAAAAATAATAAGTAATTTAAAATCAGGCATCGAACGTAAAAGTGTCATTGAGCACTGGTTTGTATTTTTACAAACCTATGAGTCTTGTTCCTTGAAGTTTCACTACCACAAAAACCAGATGGATTTGTTTTAACGTATTTAATCGTGATGAAAATAACTCATTCTTATTTGCATTAATATTTAATTAATACAAGTCATACAGCAGGTTGAAGACAGAGAAAGAGGATTATGGTACAGGCTTTTAATGCACGTAGGCTAGGGTCGGATCAACTTTCTCCTCAAGCCATAACCCGCTAGGACATTTCCCCCCTTTTCCCTCCCTGCTCGTGTCTCATCAGCTGTGCAAGGGGTGTTTTTGGAAGGGGTTTCGAGCCCACATGCTCACACAGGATGTACCTGACCTGGCAGGGTGTCAGTGAGACACTGTGCCCTCAGATGAAATGCCTCGAACACTCAGCCTTCCCATGACAGTTCTGCATCTGCTTTATTTTTCACACTTACGTTTCATGTTTTTAAAAAATAACGGTATGCTGTAGAGTGGTATTGCTAATGTAATTCAATGTCAGCACGTGACGTAGAGTTGCCAAAATAACTGTCTGGACCCTTTATATTTATACATATATGCGTACACATGTACATATACATATTTATGTACATACATGAGTATATAAAGGTTCTGCTCCCACCCTGTAGTACCACCCGACAAGTGTACCCACCATACCCCTGTCAGTCCTTTTCTCCCATGTTGAGCTGTGAGAAAGGGCCAGATCCTGCCGATGCCACTCACCTCCTACCCTGCTCGCCGTAGCACTGCTGTCCTCCCTCCTGCCCCCGAGGATTTTGGACTGGCTGGGATGAACGCGGGATGCAGCCCGCAGGTGACCCTGTCACGGGTGCTGACCCAACCATGAACGTGCGTAGCGAGTACAGGTACAAAACAGCCTTTTCTGAACTGGGACTTCCCTGTGGAAGGAAGGACACAGGGCAAATCGTGATTTTTACACCCTTTCTTTTATTGTAATTGATGTTTCCGTCTTATTCTTCTGTTCCTCTAAGTTATGACATTGTGTCCAAAACGACATTATGATATTCCCTCAAAATGTCATGGCATGAATGAGTAATTTCTGGTGAGCGAATCCCCAAAGGGACAATTTGAACTCTTTCTGCTCCTACTATTGAATCCCATTCAATTAAATGTGGAAATCCACAGTCAGTTAAATGTGGAAGAAGAAAGCTTCACGGGATCTTCCCTGAAAGGCAGCTGTTAGCAGTAGGAAAACATTGAAGTCAGCACTCTTCAGTGGTGTTTCTTTTGTGAGACATACATTAAAAGAGCTGAAATCTCTTGAGATGCTTCTGATAAGCACTGATATTAAATGCCACAGTCCTATCATGCTTCTTTAAAGGTGAGCATTATTAATAGAGCACTGTGTCTTTCCATTGTGCTTCAGCTGTCTTAATTCCTTGGTTTCTCTCAGTTGCTTTGCCGACTGCTGTGTCCAATATACCTATTTTCTTCTCTTGATGCAGAAGTAGCTCTCCACTTCTTCACTTAAAAAGAAAACAACTCTCCCACTTACATGTTAGGTGGCTTTGGTTACTTCAGTATCTATTTTGTACTAAATAATTAATTTGGTGGTGGTGCTGCTGTTATTACTATTATTATCATCACTATCATCATCACCATCATCCTGGTGGCCAGCTGTACTGCAAGTCCTTTACCTTAGAACTTTTATGGAAGGCGCCTGTGTTTTGCTCTTCTGTGGCTGAAGCCTGTACATCTTTTCTAAACACTGCCTCATCTTTATCAAATCCCAGCCAGCCTCCACGCAGAGCTTTCATACGCACAGTGTTTAAAACAATCCTCAGTTACAGACCCTCAGCACTCTAAATAGGGAATTTCTTGGTGTTTTCTTCTGTGTCGGTTGCTCTAGATCTGTGCTCCGACTGCTACAGTTCTCTGTGCTGTGCCCCAGTCCCTTCAACGTAAGCCTTGCGAAGAGTGGGCAAAGGCTTGGTTGAGCACCTTACTCAAGAGATTAAAATGCTATTGATGGAATTACTGGTTCATTGTTCAGCATTTCCACATGCAATCAATAATAGCTCTTGTTTTCAAACAAAACTGCAAAGCCATGCTGTCATTGTCTCATTTGTAGTGGGCTGTGGAAAAGCTGTAGTGAATTACGCTTCAGCTGAAAAACAGAGATTATTAAAAGAAAAGTACGCCTGGTGGCCTACCAGTGCTAGTCGCCAGCTCATGTTTGGCCATCAACACTTCAAACTTCTATGCATTCTGTGCCCGTATAGCATTCCCTGAAGTCTCTGTATTGAGTAGATGGTATTATAATTTTGATAAATTATAATTTATCAAAAACTTCGGCTGAGAGAAACCTTCTTCAACCTTAGATTTCAGTTTTCCAAGGATAGACGAAAGTGTGGGACAGTGTTTCAGTTACTGTAACTAAACTATCCTTGCTTCCCACGGTGGGAAATGAAGTGACAGTGCTTTACATTGATGGAGCACGCTCTTTCTTTCCTCTGAGAGAATGAGTGTTGGGGAAGGTTGCGTTTACATTCAATTAAGGCAGAAATGTTTCATGCTTACAGGTGAATATTTTCATCTGCGTGGAGTTTACTGAGTTATTAAAATGTATGTGAAATTTTACTATGTAGCGAGAATTCAGTTCTGTTCAACCAAAGAAAAGGGTGCATGAAATTTTAGTATAGACTGTTGGCTTTATCTTTAAGGAACATTAAAATGGACATCAAAAAATATAGTAATGTAACGGGTTTAAAAAAAAAACAGCAAGGAGAAGCACGCAAATTTGTGTGACAACCAATTTCATAGCAAAAACTTTGCAAGAAGAAATTATGTATGTCCAATACTGATAAGACGTTGTGAGTGTACGTTTTCAGATGTGGTTCTCTTAGTATTCCACCCATCCACGACAGCACTCCAAGAATAGTAAGCACAGTCCCCAGCCTTCTCTCCATGAAAGGGGAATATATATAGGGCATGAAACAAAACTTCGGTATATAGAACCACCACTGCAAAGTTAAGGACCCGACATTGAAAGGAATTTGTAAAATTCCCTTCCCTGGCTCATCTCTGCACCAACAAGCTCTGTCCTGCCGCGTGCCGTTCCAGCTTCTAGCGGGGCATCTATTTGCTGTCTCTTCTTCAGTGCTGCTAGACCTCAGTGCACGCACTGGTCAGCAGTGAGTAAAAATGTATCTGTCTAGAGCAGCCACTGACACCTACTCATCTTCAATTCATTTGTTGATGTGGTGTATTTAAATTTTAGCAAAGGTGTTTTTTATCACAAAGCCTGAGATGCGGCTGTTAGCAAGGGGCAGCAGAAATACAAGTTGGGCACACGGTTGGTGGCGTGAAAGGGAGGAGAGCCGGGCCTCGGACTTGTTTCCCATGGCAGCACGTCCCGAGCAGCTGCAGTGTGTTCCAGCCGAGCGGTGGCCTGCCGGTACTCAGGGCTCCTTCCAACAGCGCCAGTCTGAGAGAAGTCATGGCAAAATATTATGTCTCTGCGTAGTTGCTGGGTTTTTTCCCCTGCAATAACAATCCAGCTTTGTTCTTGCACAAGTTATTTCTCACATCTTTTAAAGAACAGCCCTTAGTAATGTGCATTTGCACATAGGTAGGCAGAGTGATTTTGAGAAGGGTTTTCCCAAGCGTGTGTTTTAGACGTAGGCTTAGTTATGACATTCTCGTGTGACATTCCTGGAGGCTTGATATTTGTGATCTTCACACAGTAATAATGTTCACTGTGGTAGGTAAAACGTAGCTATGATAATTATGCCTTACTCATGTTTGATGACAGGATGTTGTTTCTTTTTGTTTCCAAACAAAATCATGAGGAAAGAAAAGACAAGCAGTAGTACCCTGCTGCCAGAGAGGGAAGGAAGGAGCACCTGGCGTGACCAAGGCTGGCTGTGGCGAGGAGGCCAGCCCATGGCTGCTGCTTCTTTGCTGAAAATGAGATTTTTGTGCTGAACGTGCTGTCAAGAATCTGCTGGAAAAGCCTGGGAGTTCCCATTTCTGTGGCAGCAGGCCCTGAATCTATAAAGCATGCAATATGCAGACAGATGTGGGGATCGGTGACAGCATCATTCTTTTTATGGTCTTCATATGTGTGGAAAAAGGAAAGGCAGAAAACTAATTACTTTTCATTTAACGGCTTCTTGATGTTGAGGACTTATAGGATCATAGAAGCAGTAAGTGTTAAAATCCCATGGACTGAAACCGTCCCTTCTTTGTTTATGGCCTGCCCTTTCATACCAACCCCAATCTGAGATGTCATATACAAGTGTATGTATTCAGAGCCACGCCTCCCTCCGCTCACACAAATGGCATTCATTTTATTGAGATGTAGATAAATGTGCAGGGGGAAAGTATTCTGTTTTTTCAGGCCCTTCCTTAATACTATTAAATAATAGTGTAATTAAAGGCTCCAGCAATTTGCCATCTCTTTTCACATAGAATTACTTCAGATGTCTGGCATACACACTCACCCTGTTGTTCAAAGCCATTACAGTCCATACAGTCAATAATCTGCAAATTAAAAATTCAATAAGTAGACGCATTCAAAATTGCATGGTTCCAATTCAGCCCGTAGTCCCGATTCAGGCTGCTTAGTGCTGGCAGATGGTTTCTGAGAAGCAGGACACGGTGCCACCGCTGCAGGATGCCTCAGCCCGTCTTCAGCGCCTATCTAACCACGGCGGAGCTGCAGAACAAGGGCTTGCTTGCAGGCTGTAGTCAATCTATAGCTTTAATACAGATAGAGAACACAATAAATGGGCGTATGTGGTGATTTCTCTCCTAAAACCGAGCTAGCCAGGTGGTTTGGCGTGCCGGTGAGGTTGGTGCTGGTCCACGCATACACCTGAGGGGAAGCACACGTCTGACTGAGTTAGCGACAGCCCGACCTGGGTGTTCCTGAAGCAGGCTTCCCTGCTGAGGCTGCTCCAGCCCAGCCGCCCTCAGGCTGGGTAGGGAAGCGGTGTGGCTGAAGGCCATCCATCCTGAGAATCATTCGACAGGGATTATTGAAGGAGACTGAAGCTAAATCTCCACAAACTCTTATGCTTGCTTGTTTGTTTGTTTTAATTCAGCCTGTTGTTATGGGTTGGGGGAAGAGTGATAGGAAGGTTTCAAACCGTCATGTTTAATGTTCTTGCTTCCAGTTGTGTTGCTGGTGTTTCAAGATCTGGTTTCTAGCGGGGGATTTTTGTATGGAAGCCCAAACCATCAGTCTTGCAAACGTTGTTTTTCAGTAAGTAGTCCCCACGGGTGAGCAGCCACTGTAATTCAAAATTTTTGTTTCCAAAACATCTCAGAGCTTACCCCTGGTGGGAAAAGCCTGTTCCCTTTGCAGCAGTGGGGTTGTTAATGCTGAGCACAGGGCAGGTAGTTTTCCTTTCAAACAAAATGCGTGACTAGGAACTAGCTAACACTCCTTCACTGCACTCTGGGGGCTCCGCATCGTGCGCAGTCTCTGGGAGCGGTTCTGTAGGCGCGGGTTGCTTGCCGCTTTCTAAAGGACCTTCAAAGCTGGCAAAAGGATTGCTCCCCCAGAACGGAAGACCCTGTTTGTGGAAGGCCTTCGTCTTTACTACGGTTCCTGTTCTACCCACCAGAAATGTTATTTTCCACAGCTTTCTCCATCCCCACCTTTTTCCCTAATGTGAAAGGAGCTTCTTCACTGCAGCGATCGTGTCTCTCTTGAATCCCTGTCAGCCTATGCCTTTTACGCAAGAGATGCCATCAGACCGCACAGCATGCTTGGGAAGATGTAAAGCCCCAGATGGCTGTGCCCAGCACAGGCTTGACTTGACAGCAAAGGTAAAAAAAAACAACAAAAAACCCCACCAAAGCTACCAGATGACATTAGTTTTAATCACGAATGATCAATGCAAAAATATTTTAGACCTTAACTCACACATGATATTAAGGGCAGTTGTATCTCTAATTCTCATTGATCAACGCAGTGTTACACAAATGCTTTACATGTCTCTTTCTTTTATCTTGTGAAACATTTATAGTGTGATGTATTTTTTTTTTCTCTCTCCATTGTAATGAAGACCATGAAACAGGAGTTTCGTTCTGGTGTGGGGATGGGGGGGGAAGGCAGTCACCAGCCCGGAGAGTGAGGGGACTGTGTGCCCGGCGCTTGGTGGGGCAGGAACCCTCACCAGGCATGGGAGCAGGGGCTCTGTGCGCCCGTACCTGCGTGCTCTGTTTCTGTCCCAGCTGTAGAAGATGATGAGCAGGTTTGGGGATGCCTAGAAAGTAGATTTTTATTCAGGGGTGGGGAAGTGATAGGGATGATGAATTTTAGCTCTGGTAGATTTGAACCTGAGCAAACCTGATCTTTTGGAGGCTAAGAGGTGTCAGATCTGATAAACATGCGCAACGCTACGGCACGCTGGTGGTCCTGAGTTCCTCTCCCAAGTGCATTTAGCCAAGCAGAACTTAGCCTGTTTATCCTGATAATTAGAATCTAGTTTTCTATTTAATATTTACTAATAACACCATGCACTTACAGGGCCTTCCATCCAAGCACTTGACAAACCTTAATGGAATAAGCCTCATAGCACTCTGGGGAGGGAAGTGAATACCATTTTGTTTATCATGCTGAAATAGTAAGATGATGTAATTGTACCTCCCTGAGTTTATTTCTTTCTTTTCTCCCATTATCTGTCTGATAAAAACCACTAACTAGCAAAAAAAATCTATTGTTTTAGAAATCCTTCTGCTAGTTTAACTATAATATAAGATTAGTAACCAATTTAGACAGGAGCATAATTAGCGTAAATGTTTCCAGTAACTCCCTCTGATGAATGCCACTGCATTTGGATATTCACTTGTAGGACACGAAGCAGAATAATAAAGAGGGTTTCTCTACACAGAGTGTGTGAGCAGTGTCTGTGAAGGGAAGAAGGCTTAATCGGGATGTTCTGAGCGTTCCTGAGTCCAGTTGTTGGTGAGCAGCGGCAGAGCCACACCACGCGTAGGTTGAGTGGGGCACCAAGAGCGCACAAGGCGATGCCGTAGGGCCCGGTGACAGGTGCTGCAGGAGATGGGAGCAGCCCAGAGAGATCAAGGGTTGGGCAGAAGATGCCGAGGGCACCAAAATGTCACGCTGTGGTTCTGACTGGGATGATGAGGAGAGAGTCATGAGAAAGTTGTACTTGCAGTGGCAATGGGGAGATCTCTTTCAGGCACTCCTCGAGTAGTCAGCTTTAGGAAGAAGTCAGAGAATTGCCAACGCAGGAAGCAACTTGTGTGGGCGATGCATACTTTTGATGTGAGTTGGGGCAGACAAAGAAAAACTGCAAGCTTTTCTCTAGTATCAATACATGCTGGGCTTTAGTTAGAGACTGGAAATACTTTCCATACCCACAAAGTCTGTCATCTGCCCGTGGCACTGGCTGTGCAATTGCCAGAATGAACACAGTGCTTTATGCAATTAAAAAAAAAATACATGTTATTTTTATATCAGGCTGGGACGGGACTTTATTAGTCCTAATTTGAAGGTAATGCGCTAATGGCAGTATTTGTCAGATGGGTTTTTGCAGTGTGAAAGCTGGTAGGAACTGTGGGAAAACAATCTAGGCCGATGATTTGGGCTTGTTTTCACATTCCAGCCCGCAGTGCCTTCTGATACAGCACAACAGCTGAAATGTATAAGGGAAACACATTTTACTTCTTCTGGCTCAGAACGGCAGCAGCAATTTGGCGAACAGGCCTACCATTCAAATCCTGGTGCATTTTAAATGACCAGGTGCTCACTCACTTGCCTGCCTCATTCGTTGTCAAAAAAAGGAGCTTCTCGCTCGCTGCGGAGTTTGTTCTGAGTGACCGCGTGCTGTGTGATACCTCCCCTTCAATCAAAGCAATGGCATTTACATTTCCTCTCTGATCAGACGGCAAAGGAAGACTTCTTCATATTGCAGAGGTCCCTGTTTTTTTCCTTCCAGTCTCTCTGCCCAACAGCTGCTGCCAGTGTTGGGCCATGTGGTACAGCAATTTTGGGTTCTGGACATATCGCTGCAACAGACTGGTGGGGTACCTTCTCTTTAGAGCTCCTGAGATTTCTGCACAACCCCTGTGCGTCGAGATAAAAATACCTTTAGGTTTGCATTTCAACAGAAATATCGTCTATCTTTTAAAACATATTTTTAAATATCCACATATGAATGAAAGTGTTGCAGTAGATCATTGCATCAGATAGAAAATTGTATTTTCTACCTCCTTCTCTTTCTCTCTTTCTCATAAATGACTTTATCTGCTTCGGAGGGGAAAGCCTAGCCAGCATGCTGGACTATCTATTAATTATGGGGATTATGTTTAGACTGCTGCATTCAAGATTTAACTGTGAACTAGAAATACATATATATTTTCATATGATAGAAATATATCAACACTTTTAGAAATACCATTATAGAATTGAAACTAAATTGCCTTGATCTTTTGGTTTATTCTTAATAGTGTATCTGAAATATTTGTTGAGACCCCTTCAACTTTAGTAGGCATTGGTTCAGACCCTGAATGAGGCAACTTCAAGGATTTCTGCTTTTTTGTGCCACTTTTTATGTAATAATAATAACAGCAGCAACAATAACTATAGCAACAGTAGTAATAACAACTGTTAATCTAGGATATATTTTAAAATACCTCCCCTGTACATTAAAAAATGCAAAGTATAGTTTACTTTGGTATTTTTATGCCATTATAAGTAATTTTTATTCATTGTAAAAACATTTCTAGTTGTATAAATCAGTTTTGTTTAGTATTCACTGCAGAAAAGAAAATATATTTCCAAAGGTTTTCAGGTGTAAAAAGATGAGCAATTCTTAATAGAAACATAAATGTTATCAAGTGTTTTTGACACAATTAGAAAGTATCAGCAAAAAATCCTAGCCTTGGATTTGTTTCCCATTTCACATAATATATTACAAGCACTCCGTAATAAATTTAGCAGTTGGAAATTGATTTATGCTGAACCTTTGTGGTGTTAACATTCTCGTTTTATAATTACGAGCAAAAGGAGCATAACCTTTTCCTAATATATGGAAAAGAGAGCTGTGATGTTTCAAGAAAAATCATATGTCACCATTTTTACTTTTCTCTCTGTCTCTTTCGTTAACCGTGCTCTCGGTTCTTCAGCTACCGCTGATGCACAGTGACACATAGTGAAAGTACTAAGACTGCAGCAGAACTCCGTGCTTCTGTCTTCTTGTTGGGAACACAACGCGTGGTCTCTTGGCACACTCCCTAAATATTGAAGTAGCGTACAGATACTTGCAGGCTTCTGGGATCTTTATTACTACAAAAATAACAAAACCCGTCATACCTTCTGCTTTAAAATGTTCACATAGACAAAGAAGGCCTGATTTTAAAATACCTTGAGTAGCATTGGTGTCAATCTTTCTTCATTTTTCAGGACTATTTTCAACATGGTAATTCTCATGATGAAAAATTAAGTATGTTACGATAAAGGGTTTTTACATCGTGTTGTATCTGTGAAAACTACAAAGTACATCCTGTTGTTTTACATTGGTTCTGATGCTGAAGAAATGTCAGATCAAAAATGTTTGTTTTTTTTTTTTTTATTGTATCAGTGGTATCTTCTTACCCCTTAAATTCCCATTAATATAGTTAGAAGGGTTGACACTTAAATTCCCGAACAACCTACACGCAGCTGCGCTGTCTATTGAAAGGGCAGCTCCACTCCCCGGCTCCGTCCAGCCTGCCTGGGCTGCCGAGGTCTGCGCCAGTGGAGCTGTGTAACAGAGCTGCTGGGTGGGATCAACAAACAAAAGCTGGTTAGCAGATACTTTCGAGTTGTTATTCTGTCTTAAGGGGAAAAAAAGAAGGAAGCTTTTTTTAATACTCCCAAGTTCTGAAAATCAGAGCAAGGGCAAGGTTTTGCTCTTAACTGATGTGCTTTTTCTGCCTTTCCTTGGCAAAGTACCACCTCCTCATCCCGAAATTGTTGAAAAGCATCAGGTACCAAACAATGGCGTGAGGAGCTTTTGGAAAGCGATGTGGTTTTTTTCAGGAGAAAATGTGAGTTGAAAAGAGAGATTTCTGATCAATAAGTCTATTTCTAAAAAAGGATGACTTTCTATCAGTACATTTTTTAACAGGCTTTAAGACAATCTCTAAGAGGCACCTATCTCAGTATTGGAAAGCCGCTTCCGTTTCCAACTGATGTTAAGAGAGATCTTTTCTTTATCTCACCTGAGTGCTGTGTAAAGTCCTGGAAACACATACAGGTGCCTCACCCTGCTCTCCCACATCCTCTCTGCAGTTTGGGAGCCCCTGCAGTGATAGACTTTGCACCGTGCATAAGGGCTCAAATCCAGAAGAGCATTTAATTCAAGTGTGTGAATAATCCTACTGAAGTAATTTAAAGTAATCATATGCTTAAAGTTAAGTGTGTGCTTAGAAGCTTTGCTAGGCTGGGACACGGCCTGCCTCCCTCCCCCAAACACCGCACGAAATCAGAGCTGTGGCCAACAGATCTGCTGCATCAAGCAGGATTCCCTCCCATCGCTTCTGAACGTGAATGTCATTGGCGGATCTATGCTGTAGCTGCTGGTGTTTCCTGCTACACGAAACACCCCAAAATATTGAAGGGAAGGTTCTCAAGAGGTTAAAAAATATAGACTGTGAAAGACATAGTAAGTGAAAATTGCAAATATGACACAATTGCTAAAAAAGTAATTAAAGAAGTTATTAATGCTAAAACCAAATATGTTTTGTGTAATACAGGCATATGACTGGGACTTGCCTATTAACAAAACTGCAATACACAGAAACAGTGAAAATCCCTGTACATTACTAAACTGCTAGAGTGGAAAAATGAAACACTTTTTTTTTCTCTGTCCACATTCAGTATAGACAGATTGTTCTAAAGACCGTCCTTTTTTTGTTTCAGTGTCCTGTGTTCCTTGGTCTTGTTTCTGATTGTAATTTTTGAGAAGGCAAACGTCCTGGATACAGCTTGACAGAAGATATTGTCACATAGATAATATAAGTCACATTTAGCAACTGATAAAATGATGAATTCGGATTTCCCTTCCTCTGCCGCAGTGTTGATGATGCTTCAGAAAATGTAATATAAGGGACTTTCTATCTTTTTACAGTTTTAGGCATCACAGAATCACAGAATCACAGAATGGTAGGGGTTGGAAGGGACCTCTGTGGGTCATCTAGTCCAACCCCCCTGCCGAAGCAGGGTCACCTACAGCAGGCTGCACAGGACCTTGTCCAGGCG